>Ga0213866_10002654_pt1 | contig 12443 bp, 13 predicted proteins | sample PICome_11_FD_160079 | JGI IMG/M metagenome (GOLD analysis project Ga0213866, IMG submission 160079) | Coastal seawater microbial communities near Pivers Island, North Carolina, United States - PICO284 | ecosystem: Environmental > Aquatic > Marine > Coastal | place: USA: North Carolina... | reverse complement strand
AATGTTTACTTTTGGATAGTAAGATACAGAGGTTGGGATAACAACATCTATAATGATAAAGGTACCTTGACTATAATCAAATAAAAAAGTTGGATAGCTCTAATCACTCATCCAATGCAGCAATTACTCCCTTTGCCCATTGAAGAGAAATTTTAGCTTGTTCTTGTTTTGTCATTGAGGTATTGTCTAATGTGATTGCATCTTCAGCTTTTCTCAAAGGACTTTCTTTTCTAGTACTATCCATTTGGTCACGTTCCCTAATGTTATGAAGTACTTCTTGGTAATTGATATGGATTCCTTTTTTGGATAATTCTTCATATCTTCTTTTAGCTCGAACTTCTGGACTGGCTGTCATAAATATTTTTAACTCGGCATCTGGGAAAACAACAGTGCCAATATCTCTACCGTCCATTACTACGCCTTTATTTTGTCCCATTTCCTGCTGTTTTTTAACCAAAAAGTCTCGAACGACTTTGATCGTACTAACTGGACTAACGAATCTCGAAACTCGCATATTTCGAATTTCATTTTCGACATTTACCTGATTAAGGTGGGTTTCATAGAATTTTTTTTCAGAGTTGTATACAAATTCAATTTTGATGTTACCAAGAACTGCGGGGTCTTCTTCAAGTTCTGTAAGTGTGATACCCTCATTGAGCAAATAGAGGGTTACCGCTCTATACATTGCTCCACTGTCAATAAATAAATAGCCGAGTTCCTTGGCTATGTTTTTTGCAAGCGTTCCCTTTCCGCAACTAGAATGGCCATCAATAGCTATATTAATTTTCGAATTCAATATTGGTCAAACTTAAACCTATTTTTTGATTTATTGAATAAGAGGTAGATTTTAATACTCAATTGAGTATGGGTTATTTAACCTTTTGCTTAAAACTAGATAAATCTCTTGACACTGAGAAATAATTGGAGGCAATTCCAGGGAAATATCCTGCACTTCCATAACCAATCATAAGTTTTTTAACACCAATAGAAAAACCCCAACTAAATCCTGTAGATGCTTTTCTGTTTTCTGGACCTAATTCAGCTCTTCGTTGGTGATTATATCCTCCTCTAATTTGAAAATTATCGGAGAAAATAAATTCAGTATTGAAGATCACATGCCGCATAGCTTTATCACCAAACGATAGATTCTGATTTTTTACGATACCGGTTTCTAGATCAATTTCTTTATTTCGAGCATTCGTATTCACATAAGAATTATTCCAACGATGAAGATTATGTAATGTGAGTGTAAATCTCAGTGGATTGTGAGCCAGTTTTTTACTTATGCTAGCTTGAATATCAAAAGGTATTGATTCTCTTGGACTATCGTCTGAATATCGAATAAATTGATACCCCATATTTTTTATTAAAAATCCAACATTTATTAGTTTATCATCATTTGCATATTGGCCTCCTAGATCGATACCTCCTGCTGTACTTACGTAGGCCTCATAAACACTATATAAGAATTTGCCATTTGCACCAACTGTAATTTTATCGGTTACCTTTCTACTCAAACCTACTTGAAAAGTATAATCAGTTGCATCAAATTCACCAATGATATCTCCAGCATTATTTGTTCGAGTAAAATTGCCATAGTCATAAAAACCAATATTAAATGACATTGCATAAAGACTATCAATTGTTTTTCCATAACTCGCAAAACCATAATTAATATCTGCTACATGATTTGCATAGGAGAGTGACGCATGGTTGTGCATTTGGTGGTTTATGAGAGCTGGATTTTGAAAACCAGCCGCAGGATCATGGTCCGTATTTGTGATAGATACTCCCCCTAGTGCTGTGTGTCTTGCATTATTTTCAATTAGTGCAAAAGCAAAGGCACTGCTACCTCCAATTTGAGCAATTGAAACGATGCTTGATAGCAGAATTAAAGATAGATGAATAAACCTCATTTAATTACAACGTCAAATTTATAAAATATTGATGTGAAGAAGTCTTTTTATTTCTTGGGATAGTTTTATTGGGATGTATCACTGATTATTTTACCATCTTCAATAGTGATGATTCGATTTGCTTTGTCAATGACTCGTTGATCATGTGTACTGAATATAAAGGTTGTTTTTTCGTCTTTGTTGAGTCGTTGCATAATGTTTAGTAAATTTTCTGAAGACTTACTATCCAGATTCGCGGTTGGTTCGTCAGCTAAAATAAAACTGGGTTTGCTTGCCAAAGCTCTTGCAACTGCTACCCGTTGTTGTTGACCACCACTCATCTCATTGGGTCTTTTGTGAATTTGATCTTCTAAGCCTACCGCTTTCAGAAGTTTAAGTGTACGTTCATTTCTAGCTTGTTCATTTTTCTTTTGAAGTAACATCAAGAACTCAACATTTTCTTTTGCAGTAAGTACTGGAATTAAATTATAACTCTGAAAAATAAAACCAATATGATGAAGTCGAAAATCAATAAGTTCATTTTCAGGGAGTTGTGTGATATCAGTTTCATTAATTTTTACGGAACCTTTTGTTGGCGAATCTAAACCTCCAATGATATTGAGTAAGGTAGTTTTCCCTGAACCAGATGGTCCCACAATTGCCGTGAATTCGCCAGGTTTTATGGTTAAACTGATGTCTTGAAGTGCTTGAACCTCAATGTCACCAGATTGGTATGTTTTACGAATGTTTTTTATGGTTATCATTGAATTTTAATTTGCAGTTCTTAATGTTTCTGAAGGATTTAATTTTAATGCTTTAATAGCAGGATAAAGAGAGGATAAAATTGCGGTTAAAATCACAAGGATGCTGATGATGTAGTAAAAACGATTTTCAACATATGGGTATATTGTGCTTTCTATTCCAACGCTTCTTAGCCCTGAGGCAGCAAAAGATAAATCAATTCCTTTTTTTGCAAATGTGGTGATTGCAATATAGGAGCATAGGAGTCCTAACGGTCCAGATAGTAGTGCAAGAAAAACGGACTCCCATATAATCATACCAAACACCTTTTTTTTGTTCATACCAATAGATAATAGCATACCCAGTTCTTTTTTTCTTTCTAGAACTGCCATTAACATGGTATTAATGATTCCAAAAGCAAGAGCAAGCATAATGATTATGAGAAATATGATTAGAATCAGGTTCATCATTTTATCAGCATAACCCAATTCAGGGGCTATACCTCTCCAACTATCAATTTGATGATTAGGAAATTTTGAAATTAACTCATTTCTAAAGGTTTCAACATTGGATTCATCCTCAAGTTTCACAGCAATTTCATGAATTCCTGTTAATTTGGCGTATGCTTTTAAATCCTCCATTTTTACGAAAGCATTCACTTCATCATATAATGAATTACTCGTTTGAAAAATATCGATTACTTTAAATACACAAACTACAGACTCACCATATGAATTTACAAACGAACATTGAACAGTTGTATTAATTTTAGCTTTGAGTTTGGTGGATAGAATTTGACTTAGAATTATAGGAGGTTTCCTTTTATGCTTTTGAAAATAGTTGCCGTGATTTAATTTTTGGTAAATAAGCGTTACATTTTTTTCATTGTCAGGTGAAATTCCGTTTAAGATAACACCACTTGTGCCACCTGCACTTTGAATGAAACTTTCGGTCTTAATTCTTTTACTTACTCCATCAACTAATTCAGATGAATTTAAGTAGGAGATTAATTCCGCTTTTTGTGGAATGGTATCATTAATTCTTGAGAATTGAAGAAAGTTGGTGTCGTGTATTTGTAAATGACTAATATAGGTTTCTATGGCATTATTCTGCCTCATTTTACTTAAACCTGTTGCAGTACTGATAACAGCTAGACCCCCAAAAATCCCCAATGTAATAGCAATGATAACAGTCCAACTCCTCAGACTATTTCTCCAAATGTTTTTAAATGCAATTTTTATAATCATGATCGCATTGCTTTAGTAGGTTGAATATTTTTTATTTTAATGAGGGTATACAAGTTAACAAAAATGGTAATTGAGAAAACGATTAAAGCTTGAGTAATGCTTATCCATGGATTTAGTGAAGTTGGTATGATTGCTTCAAACCCAAATTGTTCGACAACTTCTTGCATTTGACCGCTAAGATTTATGGGGTAGAAATGAAAATAAGTAACTACCGGAATTACACATATCAATCCTAAGATTACACCAACAACTGACATGATTAGGGTTTCATACAGGGCAATACGTGTAATTATTGATTTTCTCATTCCAATAGCAACAAGAACCCCAAATTCAAAATTTCTTTCTTCTGCTAACATAAGCACAGTTCCAAATAGACTAAATGTTAGTATGCTGTATAATATAATTAAGACAAAAGTGCCTCCTGCTCGATCAACATCGATAAGTTGTTTAAGTTCAGGCAGCATCTGTTGCCAATTCATTATCTCAAATTGAGAGCTGTCTAGTTGAGTTAGAATACTTTTTTCGGCTTTTTCCCACTCATCATTTTTTGGTCCAATAACAGCACTTGTGGCCATGTTATCTATTCCAAAAAAATCCTGAGCATTGCCTAGATTCATGATAACAGTTCGTCTATTGAGATCGGGTGTTTTTAAATCTACTATTCCCAACACAGGATATATTCCAGAGGCAATGGAACCTTGGAAGCCTTGACTCAGAAAAATAAGTGAATCTCCAATGTTGATATTCATTATTTTTTGCAATCCTTTTCCGATTAAAAGTCCGTTATTATTATTGGGTAAAAATGAGCCTCCTATTAGGCTGTTTTTGATTTGATTATGTTCACTTTCTTTAGATGGATTTATCCCAAGAATTACAACAGGTTTTGATTCTTTCTCATGTGATGCAAGTGCAAAACCCTCAATTCGGTGATTGATGTATGCTATGGTTGGGTTAGCCTTTAGTGAATCTAAATCTTCAATGTAAAAACTATTGTCAATTGTTTTTTCTTCCCAGAATCCTTTATAATGTATTTGGATATACCCTAAATAGTTGCCAACTATATTTTTTAGCATATTGTCATAGGCACCATGTTGTAAACTTCGCATTGTTACAGAGAATACAACAGCAAAAATGATGGAAGAGATGGTGATTATACTCCGGCGTTTATTTCTGAAAATATTTCTCCAAGCAAGTTTTAACTCCATGCTATTGAATAACAATTGTTGACGGCAATAGATTTAGGTTTTCATATTTAGTTAATCGATGGCTTTTATGGATTTTATCTCATCACCAACTTGAATTTGTTGAACAACATCCATTCCCTGAACTACACGCCCAAAAGCAGTATATCTTCCATCAAGATAAGGGGTGGGACAATGTGTTATAAAAAATTGAACCCCTTCTGTATCTTTACCAGCAGATGCAATTCCAATTGTTCCAGTCTCGAAACCTTTGTAGTGACTAAATTCACTTCGTTGAGTCCAGTTAAGACTTCCCCAACCATCACCTCTTGGACATCCACCCTGAATGACAAATTGAGGCACTACTCGGTGAATGAATTTGTTATTGTAATAATCTTCATTAATCAATTTCAAAAAATTAGATACTGTCCCAGGTGCATGATCAACAAATAATTGAAGGGTGATTTTGCCTTTGTCTGTTTGAATGATAACTTGCTGATTGGAAGGTATCGTTTTGACAAATTCCCAGTCAATAGGATGATTGTACTTAGCTTTGAATGGTTTTGCTTCTTCTCCGCTCAGCTTTGAGATGGCTTTATTCAAGTCAATAAATGTTTCTGCTTGTCTCGGTAGTTCTAATTTTTGTATAGCTTCTTTACATAATTCTAAGAGGTAGTTTTGTTTATTAAAAGCCAGTTCTTCATCATTTATATTAAATAGTTGATATGATGCAAGACTCTGTAGTGCCATATTAGAATCCTGAAGCACTTGGATTATCAAGTCCCATTTATCAGTGGGATATAATTCACAAAACTTTAAGAATGCCTCATTTTTAATAGAATAATGAGTAGAGTCGGTTGAAATCTGACGTTTTAGAAATGGTTTAACATTTCCATCTTTAATCTGCTTTATCATTTCTGATTTAGCGTAGATATCTTTGGTTTGATAAACGGAAAGCCATTTGGAATTGAATCGTTGGTTTGTGGGTTTTTCGTTTACGGTGATGAATTGGTTCCTTATCCTAGGATATGGGGTTAAGCTAACTAATGAGTCTAACGAAATTTCATGTCGATTTGTGGATACTAATCGACGAGCATATGCCCCAGCAATAGTAGCAATTGATTCATAAGGGTCACTCAGCAGTTGAATGACACGGTCATTAATTTGATCTGAATAAAATCCTTTTTGACTTAATCTTAATGCTCCATATATCCATCCCAAACGAATTGAACTATCCTTATAAGATGTATTCTCAAAAATAGTAAGTGTTGCAGAGTCACCACATTTACCAATTGCCTCAATGATATACCTTCTGTTATCATTAAATAGTTCTCCGTCAAATGCTGATTTTAATATAGGAAGAGCTGATGGATGACCAATTTGTCCCAACGCAAAAGCTGCAGCTCTTCTCGGCATGGGGTCTTGGTCTATTTGTAGCATTTGATTGAGATATGGAATAGCTAATGTGTCTTGAATGCTGGCAAATGCCATTGCAGCTGCTACACGGTGTTCTTCTTTTTTAGCTTTTAAAAAGGGTAGTAATGCAGAAGTATTTCTTCTATCTTGTAATTCATAAATTTTAATCAATCCATTATCTGAAAATTTATTTTTTGATGTCTTATCTGTTCTAGAGCATCCAACAATAAATAGTATAATCAAAAAATAGTACTTCATGAGCTGCAAATTTAAATATTCGAAGGACTATAATACTTCTCTATAACTGAATCAATTTTCATATTGTCGAACATTGTATTTGCTTTTTATCTTTGCATCATGTCAGTTTTAGAATGTGTCGATCAAGATTTTAATGATACGCTTTCATCTAATGATAAAGTTGTAGTAAAATATTTCGCTAATTGGTGTGGAAGTTGCAAGTTGTTTTCGCCTAAATATAAACGTTTGTCTAATGATGAACGGTTTTCTGGAATTACATTTTTAGATGTGAATGCTGAGGATAATCCAGTCGCTCGAAGATTAGGAGGGGTTGATAATCTTCCTTTTTTTGCTGTGTTTAAAAATGGTGAGCTCGTTGAAGGTGTTGCAACTAGCAAAGAGGATAAATTAGTTGAAATGTTAAATTTAATAGCATGAAGATTGGGGTGATTAAAAAATTGGCTGAGCGTTTATCAATGGATGAATTGCGAGCAGCCGAAGAAGCACTTTACAATGATTCGACTCCACCAACTTTGATTGAAGGTGATGACGAAGGAGAACAATTAACCCATGTACTTGCTGCAATATTTATTCAAGAATATATTGCTGAAAATGATTCAGATATCAAAACTGCTTTGCGAGAATACGCAATTAAAGTCAGAAAAAGTATTTCTTAATTTTTTTAAAATTAATGCAAAAAAAAGGCGGTCATCGACCGCCTTTTTTGGTAATTAATATCTTAGTTGTTAGCTAAATAATTTGCAACACTATCGAAGCTTTCAGATAATGCTTCTTTTCCTTTTTCCCAGTTTGCTGGACACACTTCGCCATGTGTTTCGTGATGTATTAGAGTATCTAATACTCTTATTGCCTCATCAACATTTCTTCCAAGAGGTAAATCATTGACTAGTTGATGTCTAACTATACCATTTTTATCAATTAGGAAAAGGCCTCTGTATGCGATCATTGGACCGTTTGCTGTTAATTCATTATTCTCATTATAGTCATAATCGCCAAAGAGAATACCATAGTTGGTTGTTATTGTTTTTGTTGTGTCAGCTAATAGAGGATAATTTACACCCTCTATACCACCATTTTCTTTTGCAACTTGTAACCAACCCCAATGACTTTCAACAGTATCAGTTGAACAAGCAACCACTTTACATCCCCGATCTTCAAACTCATTTAATTTTGCTTGAAAAGCATGTAATTCAGTTGGACATACAAATGTGAAATCTTTGGGATAAAAGAAAAGGACCACATAGTTGTTACCTTCATATTGATCTAGTGAGAAATTTTCTACAATTTCTTCTCCGTTAATAACTGCTCCGGCACTAAAATGGGGAGCTTTTCTTCCTACAAGTACTGACATATATTTTTATTATTTAATAAAGTTAGATGCAAAGATAACATTAGATTTTCAGATGTTTATCTCGATTTTTAATATCTTCATAGATATTTCTAATCAAACGAAAAAGGTTTATGGTTCAGCGTAATAGTTATTGTATTTTTTGGCTTTCTCAATATATACTGCCGCATTTTTTTTGATATTTTCTTCCTCCTTTTTTGTAATTGTTCGGACGACTTTTGCAGGAGAGCCTAAGACAAGAGATTTAGGAGGTATTACTGTTCCAGATGTGACAAGGGCATTTGCACCGATAATTGAAAATGCTCCAATCTTGGCTTCATTGAGAATTGTGGCATTCATTCCAATAAGAACATTATTGGCAAGTTTAGCACCGTGTACAATCGCTCCATGTCCAATAATACATGCTTCACCAATAATAGTTGGTTGCCCTGGATCACAATGGATAACGGCGTTGTCTTGAATGTTTGTTTGTGCACCAATGCATATTTGATCGCTATCTCCTCGAAGTACAGCTCCAAACCAAACACTTGCATTATCCTTTAGCTTTACATCTCCTATGACTGTAGCTGAAGGAGCTATGAAAACATCTTTACCTAGTGAAACTTTATCTAATTTCATTCGATGCGGATAGCTGTTTGATAAAAATTGTTGGCTTCACCCAGTACTTGATAATTGATGTAGTAAGAGTCCACCCAAACTTTAAATGCTTTGAACTCATCTAACGGCACATTAAACTCATCGAATATCAGAATGTCTCCTGGCTTGAGATAAGGCGATAATGAGGTGAGTACAAATAATGTAGAAGAAAAAAGGTCAGCATCTAGATGAATTACCTTTCTTTTATGTCCTGTGTAATTTTCTAAAAATTGGGGCAATGTAACTTGAAATAACCCTTGATGGAATTGATTTCGATTGTCATCTATCTTTGGTTGTTGGTTATTACTTGACATATCCCCTTTTTTGAAATGTCCCCAATCTTCTGGTAATCCAGTGAAGGTGTCAAAGCCATTAAATTGTGCATCCTTGTGATGAATATTTTTCATCCACCACCTAAATGAAGTTCCCTTGGCAACACCAAATTCAAGGTAATCGATTTCATCGTCTAAAGACTGTGTTTCAATCAAATAGTTATATAGACCTTCTCTTAATTTAGAATTGAATCCATTATAAGGGAAAGAGGTGTATCCTATATTCTTATTTTTTCTAATCCATTTGGATAATAAGCTTATGTATCCTAGTTTAATTAAAAATTTTGCAGGTATAAACTGATGAATTCCAAGACGAAGAAAACTTCTTTTGAGATAACGAATAAGTACTAACTTGCTTTTCATCATGAGTTTAAATTGTATTGCGAATTTACTTAAATTAATTCTCCCTTTTGCGTTTCCAACGTTTATGAGTCCATAACCAGAACTCAGGTTGTGTATTAATCTGTTTTTCTAAGGTAGATGTATGCAACTCTGTAATTTCTCCATCTATAGTATTATGGGGTGTGTCTGTTAATACGGATAATTCAGCAGTGTAAATTCCTCTTTTTAATTTAATTATTGAACAGAAAACAACAGGGATATTGTATTTTTTAGCAAAGCGTTCTGTTCCTAATGCAACAGCGGTATCTTGATTTAAGAAATTAGTCCAATGAACATTCTTACTATATGTGGGACTCTGATCTGCTCCAAAAATAGTCATTCTAGGAGTTTCAGTTTTCTCTTTAAAATAACCTGTAACCTCTTTTGTATTAATCATTCTCAACCCAAATTTACTTCGAGACGATTTCATCTTATCGTCAAAAAAGGGATCGCTTAATTTGGTGTAAATGCCTACACAGTCATGAGGTACAATCTGGTTGATCCCAACTGCCAAGATTTCCCAATTGTTATAATGACCACCTACTAATATGACATCTCTACCTTCGTCGAAGTATGTCTGTAGAATTTCTGGATTTTGAACAGAAAAGCGTAATTCTATTTGTTTTTGGGTTATGCTAAAAAGTTTTATGCTTTCGATGATGATATCACTAAGGTGATTATAAAACTTTCGGGCTATCGAGTTTATTTCGTTTTTATTTTTTTTTGGAAATGAATTTTTCAAATTTTCAATTACTACTTTCTTGCGATAAGGAATGATGTGAAAAAACAAGAATGATAGTACATTCGATATACCATAAACAAAAGCATAGGGTAGAAGTGATAGGGGTTTTATAATGAGGTAAAAAAGGACTCTACTCACAATGCAAAAGTAACTATTTATCGATGTGGGTTCACAAGGTCAATTACACTAAGCAAGTGTTGCATTTTTTGCACGTTTTCGTTCGTGTTCTTTAAGGTGTATCTTTCTCAGTCGAATGTTTTCAGGTGTTACCTCTACATACTCATCTGCTTGAATGTATTCCAAAGCTTCTTCAAGGGTAAATATCTGTGGTGGAATTAATTTAATTTTTTCATCAGCACCACTGGATCTAACATTGCTTTGCTTTTTTGCTTTTGTGAGATTGACAACTACATCCCCGGGTCTGCTATGCTCACCGACTACTTGACCTTCGTATATTTCTTGGTTGGGAGTTACAAAAAATTTGCCACGATCTTGGAGGTTATTGAGTGAATAAGGGATGGCATTCCCATTTTCCATACTAATTAAAGAGCCGTTAATGCGTTGAGGTATTTCGCCTTTATGTTCTTGAAATTCTTTAAATCTGTGTGATATAATTGCTTCTCCTTGAGTAGTTGTGAGCAAGGTGTTACGCAGTCCGATTATACCACGAGAGGGAATCTCAAATTCGAGATGCATAACATCCCCTTTAGGTTCCATAGTTAGCATGTTACCCTTACGAAGCGAAACAAATTCAATTACTTTTCCGCTATGGTGCTCGGGAACATCGATGGTAAGTTCTTCGATTGGCTCACATTTGATGCCATCGATTTCCTTTATGATTACACGAGGTTGACCAATCTGAACTTCATATCCTTCTCTACGCATGGTTTCAATCAGAACAGCTAAATGCAATACACCTCTTCCATAGACTAAAAATGAGTCTGCACTTGATGTCTCCTCTAGTTTCATGGCTAAGTTTCGCTCAAGTTCTTGTTCTAAACGATCTTTAATGTGTCTACTTGTAACATATTTTCCTTCTTTGCCAAAAAATGGAGAATCATTGATAGTAAAAAGCATACTTATCGTTGGTTCATCAATGATAATTGAAGGAAGAGCTTCTGGATTTTCAATATCTGAGATGGTATCTCCAATTTCAAATCCTTCTAACCCAGATATTGCACAGATATCACCCGCATTTACTGAATCAACTTTTACTTTTGCGAGTCCATCATACAAAAAGAGTTCTTTTACCTTACCCTTAGCAATTGATCCATCTCTTTTGACAAGAGCTACTTGTTGATTTACCAAAAGTTGTCCTCTTTTGAGTTTGCCTATTGCAATTCTACCAGTATATCTACTGAAGTCAAGAGAGGTAATCATCATTTGGGTGTTTCCTTCCTCTATTTTTGGAGAAGGTACATGTTCTAAAATAGCATCTAAAGCGGCAAACATATTATCTGTTGGTTTCTGCCAGTCTGAACTCATCCATCCATTTTTAGCACTTCCATAAACGGTTACAAAATCAAGTTGTTCTTCTGTTGCATCAAGTGCAAACATCAAATCAAATACTTTTTCGTGAACTTCGTCTGGCGTGCAATTTTCTTTATCTACCTTGTTGACTACAACCACAGGTTTAAGTCCAGCTTCAAGAGCCTTTTGAAGTACAAATCGTGTTTGAGGCATGGGGCCTTCAAATGCATCAACAAGTAATAATACTCCGTCTGCCATATTCATTACACGTTCTACTTCACCACCAAAATCACTGTGACCTGGAGTGTCTATGATGTTTATTTTGGTGTCTTTGTATTTTACAGAGACATTTTTTGATAAGATGGTAATTCCACGTTCTTTTTCTAAATCGTTATTATCCATGACGAGTTCACCAGGTTTCTCATGATCCTTGAAAAATTTACAAGATTCTAAGATTCTGTCAACTAGTGTTGTTTTACCGTGGTCAACGTGAGCTATGATTGCTACGTTTCTAATGTTCTGCATAAAGCTTTTGATAAATTTGGTGCAAAGGTAACTCTTATTATGATAGGTTATGGCTGTCTCTGTTGGTGGTTCTAATTATTGTCCTTTATACTGGCTAATGAATAGGTTGATTTATCAAAAAAGATCAATTTATCTAGATTGTCCTAGAGATATTGATTTTGTGATACAAAGAGTAAAGGAGGCCGGAGGTCTAGTTGTTGAACCCAAGACCATTATCTCTAGATCTTTAGGCTATTATGCAACATTTGAAGATTTGGAAGGAAACTATATT
>Ga0213866_10002652_pt1 | contig 12451 bp, 8 predicted proteins | sample PICome_11_FD_160079 | JGI IMG/M metagenome (GOLD analysis project Ga0213866, IMG submission 160079) | Coastal seawater microbial communities near Pivers Island, North Carolina, United States - PICO284 | ecosystem: Environmental > Aquatic > Marine > Coastal | place: USA: North Carolina... | reverse complement strand
TCATGGCCAAACGGCTCCTGCAAACCCTCTGCAATCGTCTCCATCATCATCAACGCACCGCCGCCGAAATCCAACTCACCCTTGCCTTCGACAACGGAGCTGCCCACGCCCGCAAACTCATCCTCTCCGACCCTTCTCTCTCACCTGATGTCCTTCTTCGCACCCTCCACACCCATCTCGAAACCGTTAAAGCACCCGCACCCATGGAGGAATTCCACCTCGAACTCACCCCGACTCTTCCGCGTCACGCCCAGCACCAACTCTTCTCACGAGGTCTCAAGGACCCTAACGAGTTTGCCGACACCCTCCGTCGTCTCTCCGGGATTCTCGGGTCAAATCGCATTGGCATCCCTTATCAGATCAACACCCATCGCCCCGATATCGTCGCGCTCTCTCCAGTCATCTCTGATTTCAAAACCCCACTCGCTCCTGGTATACTTCCAGTTAACCAACTTCCACTCAAACGACAACGCCCTCCCATTCCCGTTCATGTCGCCTCCGAAAAACGAGGCCGTTATCATCATCCCCTCGCCCTCCTCACCGGCCCCCACAAAGGCCAAATTCATAGAGCTCGCGGTCCTTTCCCGCTCTCCGGCTCCTGGTGGGAAAATGGCTGGCAACAAGCCCAATGGGACGTCGAACTCCAGGACTCCCTTCTCCTCCAACTCGCCTTCCTCCCTCCCAAACAGTGGCACCTCACCGGAATTTACGCCTAAAGAACGTAGCCGAAAGCGCCCGCTTGCGGAACCGCGACTCACTTGCTCCGCATCCTGAAAACAGGAGCTTTCAGCGACTTCATTTTTAAACATGGAACTCCTCGCCAAATCAAATTTCTCCTTCCTACGCGGCGCTTCCTCGCCCGAGGAGTTGGTAAATCGTGCCGCGGAACTCGGCCATCATTCCCTCGGACTCGTTGACCACATGGGGTTTTACGGCTCCGCCCGCGCTCACGCCGAAGCTCAAAAAGTCGGCGTCAAAGCCATTACTGGAGCCACTTTGGAGTCGATTTCCTGCTTCCACCAATTGACAATTTTAAACAAATCTCGAACCGGCTACCAAAACCTCTCCCGACTCATCACCTCTCTCCACTGCCAGCCGGAAGTTGATGCTTTCGCGCATCACGATATCACCGGAACTCACGCTATCCTCACTCCGGAGTCTCTTCTGAAACCCACCAAAGCCAATCTACTCTCGGCCGCCAAAAAACTCCTCCGCCACTTCGGCAAGGGAAATGTCTCGATCGCCCTGTTCCGCCACTTCCGGCGTGGCGAAGACCGCATCAATCAGCTCCTCCGCGATCTGGGCGACTTTCTCAAGATTCCAGTAATTGCCAGCAATTCGCCGACCTGTTCACAACGCTCGGATCGCCTTCTCGTCGACGCTTTCACCTGCTTGCGCGAACACAAAACCCTTGATGACGCCGGACGCCTTCTCGAACAAAATGGAGAGCGCTTCTTAAAACCTCCGGAAGTTATTCGCAATCTATTCACAGGCTTTCCACAGGCTTTCCACAACTCAATCGCGCTCTCCGAAGAGTGCAGCGAATTCTCGCTCGCAAATCTGGGCTACCACTTCCCATCCTACCGCGATCCCGACACCGGGAAATTATTCACAGACCGTGAACAGTGTGAATATCTTAGAAAAGTCGTCCAAAGCGGGCTTAGAAAACGATTCTGTAATTTAAGTGAAAAACATTGTCAACAAATTGATAAGGAATTATTAACTATTTCAAAACTAGGTTTTTCAGGCTACTTTCTCATCGTCTGGGATCTTGTTCGCTTTGCTCGCTCTCAAGGCATCCTCTGCCAGGGCCGGGGCTCGGCTGCCAACTCACTGGTCTGTTACGCAATTGGCGTAACAAGTGTCGATCCGGTCGAAAGCGGCCTCCTCTTCGAGCGCTTTCTCTCTGAAAATCGGCAATCGTGGCCCGATATTGATATCGACTTCCCTTCCGGCGACCGGCGCGAATCCGTCATCCAATACGTTTACCAAAAATACGCCCCACGCGGAGCTGCGATGACCGCCAACGTAATCACCTACAAACCGCGCTCGGCCTTCAGGGAAATGTCCAAAATTCTGGGTTTTCCGGAATCGATCGCAAATCGCTTCACCGACCTTTGCTCCTCGCCCAAGGTTCATGATGCCTCCCGCGAGCCCGTGAGCGAGGAAGTTTCAATGAGTAACTACTACCCCGGCGACAAAGTCATGGAGCTCGCCGGAACGATCGAAAAATCCGGCATCCCCCCTTCCCACCCGCGCTTCAAACCCCTTTTACGACTTTACCATGCCGTCCTTCATTGCCCCCGCCATCTCGGACAGCACTCGGGAGGAATGGTCTTTTGCGACGACGGACTCGATCACGTGGTTCCACTTCAGCCCGCCGCGATGGAGAACCGCACGGTGCTGCAATGGGACAAAGATGATTGCGAGGATCTCGGCATCGTGAAGGTCGATCTCCTCGGACTCGGCATGCTGGCCGCGATGGAGGATGCCCTGAAGATTTGCGAGCGCCGCGGTCGCCCGGTGAATCTCGCCAAGATCCCAAAAGACGATCCCGCCACTTACGACCTCCTCTGCCGCGCCGACACCGTGGGTACCTTCCAGGTTGAGTCACGCGCGCAGATGGCCACCCTCCCGATCATGCAACCGCGCAAATTTTACGACCTCGCGGTTGAGATCGCCATCATCCGCCCTGGCCCCATCGTGGGAGACCTCGTTCACCCTTTCCTGAACCGTCGAACCGGGCGCGAGCAAATCGAATACATCCACCCCGATTTCGAGCCCATCCTGAAGCGCACTCTCGGCGTACCACTCTTTCAGGAACAAGTCCTCCGGATGGCCATGGTGATTGCGGGGTTTTCGGGCGTGGAGGCTGATTCCTTACGCAAAGCGATGTCCTTCAAACGATCCGATAAGCGCATGAATGCCATCGTGAATAAACTGAAAACCCGCATGAGCGATCGGCAGGTTGCCCCCGGGGTTCAACAACGGGTCGTCGAGTCGATTGGGTCCTTTGCGCTTTACGGCTTCCCCGAATCCCACGCCATCTCCTTCGCTCTCATCGCTTACGCTTCCTGCTGGCTCAAGGTTCACCGCCCGGCGGAGTTTTACTGCGGATTGATCAATAACCAGCCCATGGGGTTTTACTCGGTCAACACCCTTCTGCAGGACGCCAAACGCCATGGCGTGCGGGCGAGACCCATCTCGGTGACGCATTCCATGATCACAACCGAGGTTATCGATGACAACACCCTGCGCCTCGGTCTTCATCGATTGAAAGGATTACGACAAAAAACAATGGAGCGATTGATTGAAGAGCGCTCAATTTCACCCTTTGCTTCGCTCGATAACTTCCTTCTAAGAGTCTGTCCGAATATCAAAGAACGTCGCATTCTCGCCGCCGCTGGCACGCTCAACAATTTACCCGAAGTTGAGCACCGCCGCGACGCCCTTTGGCAGGCCGAGCAACTACCGTTCGATGACCTTTTTACGGAACCGCAGAACCGGGAACAGGTGTTGGAAATGATGTCGCCGGCCGAACGACTGCAAACTGACTTTTCCCTCATAGGTGCCACCACCGGCCCTCATCCGATGAAGCTTTGGCGAAAGGAGCAGAATGTGGATCTCGCCACTTCGGCAAGCCTCTTTGAAATGCCGCACGGAATGCCTCTGATCATCGCCGGCTTGATCATCTGCCGACAACGACCAGGCACCGCAAAGGGACATTGTTTTATTTCGCTCGAAGACGAATTCGGAATTGCAAACCTCTTTATTCCCCGCAAAACCTTCCATCGATTCAAACTCATTATTACCGGTGAATCGTTTTTACTGGTGCAGGGGCGCTTGCAAATCACCGAAGGTCGGCAGCCCACGGTCTACGTCACCTCACTGCAGCCTCTGGGCGTTTCCGGAGAACTCGCGACGGTTTCACACGACTTTCACTAGCCATGGGTGCCGGAAAATGTCTCATTCGCGGCAATGTCGCCACTTTATCTTGCCGATCTCATCGGGGTCTTTGTCTTCGCCGTCTCCGGCGCGATCGCAGGACGCCAAAAAGAGATGGATCTTTTTGGCATGTTCATGCTTGCCACCGTGACCTGCGTAGGGGGAGGAACCCTGCGAAGCCTCCTCATCGGAGTCACACCACCGCCGGTTTTGAATGATCCCGCTTATCTCATCGTGGCAGCAATCGCGACGATCGCTTCATTTTACGCCGAACCCATCTGGGAGCGCGGCGAGCGAGTGGTCTCTCTCTTTGACGCCCTGGGCTTGGGCGTGTTTGTCTGCATTGGGGTGAAAGTTTCCCAGGAAAATCAACTCGCCTGGTGGGCTGCCGTGGGAATGGGAATGGTCACCGCAACGTTCGGCGGAGTGATTCGAGACCTACTTCGAACCGAGGTTCCACTCATCTTCCGAAGCGAAATCTACGCAACGGCTGCCCTCATCGGAGGCTTGATCTATCTGGGGATGGAACGGATTCATGTCCCGATTGGCTTCAATATTCTGATTACAACCACGATTACCGCGGCAATTCGCATTACCGCAATCCGCCTAAACCTCAACCTCCCTGCAGTTGTGGGAAATAAAGATTAAATCTGCGGCGAATTTTCAGGACGCTAGTCACGGTGCGAGTCCCAAGCAATATTGTTGGAGGGAAGTCTGACAGAACGAAGGTTGGCATGATGATCCGCCCGGGGAGGGATCCAGCGAACAAGCTGACGATTGCTTGCGCACCGGAAAAACAGGCGGAGTATTTTCCCTCTCAGCAACCATTCCTGCCTAACACAATCTCCTGCTGAATCCTTGTCGCGTTGATTTCGACAAAGCAGACCTCATTAAAGCAGAGCCTTTCGCTTTCGATCATCGTTTGGCCGGAAAAGAATTCCTGATATCTTCAATTCAGACCTCCTCATTTCACGGCGCTCCGCTATCCTTGAGTCATGAGCGAGATCATGCGATTTCCAGAGCAACAATTGGATTTTGTCGAAAGCCGGGTGTTGGGTTCTCTTTTGGAAAAGGAGACCACGACACCGGACTACTACCCGTTGACTCTCAAGGCGATTGAAGCAGCCTGCAATCAGTCCTCAAACCGCTACCCGGTCACCCGCTTATCCTCGGAGGAAGTCGGGGAAGCGGTGCAGAGACTCCGTCAAAAAGAGATTATCATCCAGGTGCATATTTCAGGCTCACGCGCTCCAAGATATGAGCATCAACTTTCCGGCATCCTCGACCTGACCTCACCAGAAAAAGCCGTCATAACGGTGCTGCTTCTTCGTAGCATCCAGACTGCCGGGGAAATCAAGCAACGCTGCGAACGAATGCACCCCTTCGAAAGCGTAGGGCAGGTTGAAGAAATCCTCAAAGGCTTCATGGAGTATTCTTACGGACCTTTGGTGAAGGAAATCCCGGTGGGTGAAGGTCGTCGCGTCAAAACCTACGGTCACCTTCTTGGCGGAGAGAAAGGCTTCGAGGCCGACACCCGCTTTAAGACAGATCCGCCCAACAAGGATGAATCCGGCCTGGAAGAGCGGGTGGCGCTCCTCGAAGGGAAACTCGCACAAATCTGCGAACAATTGGGAATCGAAGAAGGCTAGTACGAGATGTTTCTGACTTCCAGGGAAATGTATGCGGCCGAAGATGCGCTCTTCGAGTCCGGAGTCGCAGCCGAATCATTGATGAATATGGCCGGCCAAAAAATCGCACAGGAAATTCTGGGGAGATTTGCAGAAACCCCACCGGGCAGGGCCGTCGCAGTCGTCGGAACCGGCAATAATGGTGCGGATGCCCTTGTCGCTCTCCGTCACTTTAAAGAAGCTGGATGGGAAGTCTCGGTTCGAAGTGCCATTCAGCCATCCGAAATGAAGGGATTACTCGCAAAGAAGTGGCATGAGTTGGGATCCGCGCAGCCCCTTGATTCACTTGAAGAGTTTTACAAGCCCGGCCCCTTTGTCATTCTCGATGGACTTCTGGGGATCGGCACCAAAGGAGATCTCCGCGAACCTCTTTCCAAATTGGCAGGCGAAATCAACGGATTGAGCCAAAAGAGAATGGTCTTTGTTGCTGCGGTCGATGTGCCATCCGGACTGAATTGCGACACTGGCCAGTGTGGAAGACAAACCGTTCGTGCGAATCTCACTTGCACCCTTGGATCGCCAAAAATTGGACTCATCGCAGACCAAGCCACCGATTACGTAGGATCACTGGCACTCCTCACCCTGAACGGCTTGAGCAATTGGAAAGCCGGTGAAGACCATCTCATCACCCCGGCGACTCTGCCTGTCGAGAAGCTCTCCAGGCCCTACGAATTCCACAAAGGCCAAGCCGGCCGGATTGGCATGATCGCTGGCTCACAAGGATTGGCCGGAGCCGCAGCATTGACCTCACTCGGAGCACTGCGCGGAGGAGGTGGGCTCATCACCTTGTTTGTTAGAAAAGAAGACTACCCCCTAATTCTGCCGCTCATCCCGGTAGAAATTATGGTAAAGCCGGTGGATCGCTACGTCGAAGCACTCCACGAAAATCTCGATGCACTTGCTGTCGGCCCAGGTCTTGGAAAAGCCGGGCAGGACATCCTCTCGGTCATCAAAAACTTCAAAGGGCCCACTGTGATTGATGCCGATGCTCTTAACTTGATTGCCCGGCAATCGCATATTTCAACACTCCGGGCGAATCACCTAGTGACTCCCCACGCTGGCGAGATAGCACGACTTCTCCGCGGTGGAAATGAACCGAACAACCGGGCCGCCATTGCCCGAAAATTCACAAGCCAGAGCGAGGCAACCCTCCTCTTCAAAGGCGCCCGCACGATCGTCACGAATCGAAGTTCCCCCATAGCCTACAATACCACCGGCACTCCCGGAATGGCGACCGGAGGGCAAGGAGATGTCTTATCAGGACTTCTCGCAGCCTTAATGGCGCGGGGATTCGAACCTCTTGAAGCCGCTAAAACCGGGTCCTGGTTATGCGGCTGCGCCTCCGAGTTGGCCTTACCCCGTCAATCCGAAGAGTCGCTATCAGCCATCACCACCATCGATTATATTGGATCGGCCTTCAAAAAACTCCGCTCTGCGCCGATTTAAAAAAATCATCAGATCAAATTCATTCGTTTGACGCCCTCCTTGTTGTCGGTCAGGATGATCTCGGAGAGTGCTGCGTGCCTGGTGGTCGCCGCGGTTTTCAAAACCGTTGAAGGGCAATCTGTCCTTGGTGGGTTCAATTCCTTCCCTCTCCGCCACTTCACTACTAATAAAACTTTAAGTGTTTTTGGCTATAATTTCAGTCCTTGCTTATCTTTCGCCTTCACCAATCGACCTTGCGTTATCGCCCCTAGTTTCCATCTTCAAAGAAGAAGCAAGTTAACGCTGGGAGCGTGGATTTGAGTTTTGAACATTCTGAGCTTGGATCTGACAGAGTTGGTCCAATGAGCTTCGAAGTGGACCTATTCGGCTGGAATCTAGGATTTGGATCCGATTACCCATTCTAGGAATGAGCTTCCCGCTCGACCTTTCCACGACAGGTCGATAGTCTTTCTCCGAGAATGTTTTTAAAGTGCGACCGTTACATAGTGAGGCAGGTTTTTGCCACAGCTCTTTATGCGGTCCTGATTCTCAGTTTTGTCCTCGTTCTCGGAAACATCTTCAAGGAAATCAACGAACTGCTCGTCGAGCGACGGGCTCCAATTTCTTTTTTGGGCATATTTATTCTAAAACTTTTGCCCGTCTCCTTGGTCTTCACCATTCCATGGGGATTTTTGGCAGCCGTTTTGCTGGTATTCGGAAGACTTTCCTCGGACCAGGAAATCAATTCGCTCCGCACCGCCGGGATGGGGCTTTATCGCATTGCATCACCGGTCTTATTTCTTGGCCTTCTTCTTTCTCTTCTGTGCCTCTGGCTAAATGCAACCATCTCTCCAAGGTCCAAGGATGACCTGAAAGTGATGCTTTACGAAACGTTCAAGGAAGACCCGCTACGCCTCCTTGATCCGGGTGTCGTCCAATCCCGAATGAAAGAACAACAAATTTATATTGAAGCGCGAGTCTCGGAAAAAAGCTTCCAGGGATTCCACGCCTATGAACTGGGAGCAAATGAAGCCAGCGAGTGGCCTGTCGGCTATCTCTATGCCCGCAATGTGGCATCAATCACTCCCGGCAAGGAGGTCGAAAAACTGGAATTACGGCTCAGTGGGGTTTGGTTGGAAAAATATGACGAGAAGCAAAACCTACAACAAGGGTCCGCTGCAAAGATCGCGCCGTGGATCCTCCCCCTCGAGGCCAGAAAATCACGTCGAATGAAAGCTAATCGACTCGATAATGAACAGATCCAAGAGCTTCTGACTAACCCGCCTGATAATCTGACCGACAAAAAACTGGACGAATTTGATGCCGAGCGAATTCGCCGGATCTCCTTTTCCTTTGCACCCCTTGCCCTCGCCTTTGTGGGAATCCCTCTCGGGCTTTCAGCGCGCAGAAAAGAAACTTCATCCGGATCCGGAATGAGTCTTGGCGTTGCCGTAGCTTATTTCCTTTTCTTCATAATCGCCGATGAGACCCAGGGCTCGAGCCTCATGCTCACCAAAGTTTTGATGTGGGTTCCAAACCTTGCGTGCCTTGCTTTCGGGATTTTCCTCTTTCGCAGTGCAACAAAACGCGCATAGACTAATGATATGGAGAAGGTGATGCGGCAGTTCAAACTCGCATATCGCGCTTTTGGCAAGTGGGCCGCCAGCAACCAACTCCGCCTCTTCCCCCTCCCGAAAAAAATCTCGAGCTACACATCGCAGGATGGAAAAGCGGATCTCCGTGCTTCGGTCAACATTGCCCTGCTTGCGATTCCCCAAGGAATGGCTTACGCCGCCATCGCGGAACTTCCCATTTTATACGGCATCGTTTGTTCTGCAGTCGCGGCAATCATTGCACCGCTCTTCGCGAGTTCAAAGCACACAATTTTGGGTCCCACCAATGCGACCTCGCTCATGGTCTTTAGCTTTTTCGCAGCAGGAAGTTATACCAACCTTGAGAAACTAAATTTGATGCCTCTTCTCGTTCTTATGGTCGGCGTAATCTGCCTGATTGGAGCAATTCTAAAAGCCGCCGAGCTTGTTCAATACGTCAGCCAAAGTGTTTTGGTTGGCTATATCACCGGGGCCGCCATCCTGATCATAGCCAATCAAGGAAAGCATCTCTTTGGTGTGAGCGAGGTCGTTGCTCCTGCCAGCAATTTTTTTGGTATGTCCCGCGAACTGGTCTCAGCCCGGGCCTCCTACCTCTGGCAACCCGCCGTCCTTGGGATAGCCACTCTCGCCATCTACCTTACCTTGACCAACTGGTTGAAGGCTCTCCCAAATTTCGCAATCTCACTGGCTCTTGCCTCACTCGCCTCCACCATAATCGCCTCGCAATCTCAAAGCTGGGCCTCTGCCGTCCCAACCTTTCCCTCCTTTTCCCTGGACGACCTTACCTTGCGCCTTCCTGAACCCACCAGAGCGGGCTTACTTACTGACATTTCAAATCTTCTTGGCGTGGCCGTGGCCATCGCATTTCTGGCCTCTCTCGAGAATACCGTGATGGCCAAATCGCTTGCCTCCCGAACAGGCAGCAGAACTGAAATCAATCAAGACATGATGTCGGTCGGAATGAGTAATCTGGCCTGCGCCTTCACCGCGGCGATGCCTTCTTCCGGCTCCCTGACCCGCTCGGCATTGAATTATGAATCCGGCGCACATTCAGGTATTTCCTCTATTCTCTCTGGATTGTTCTGCCTGTTAGCGCTCTTTCTTTTCGCATTTCTCACTCCAAACCCGGTTGCGTTCATCCCCAAAGCAGCTCTCGCCGGTCTAGTGATCGCAGTTGCCGCGTCCCTTATCAAAAGGAAAAACATCAGGATCTGTCTTCGATCCACGCCCGAGGATGCTAGCGTTCTCATCCTGACTTTTTTGACCGCTCTGATCTTCCCTCTTTACGTTGCCATTTTCATCGGGGTCTCGTTGTCAATTTTCCTGTTCCTGCGAAAGGTTTCCCGTCCACATCTAGTCGAATACGAAGTTTCCGATGACGGGGAACTCCGTGAACTTGACCAAAAACAGAAGCGTCCCAACCCGGCAATTTCCATCGTCCATGTTGAAGGTTCTCTCTTTTTTGGGGCCGCCGAACTTTTCCAAACCCAGGTCCAGCGACTCGTCGTTGATCCGAATATCAAAGTAATCATCCTTCGCTTGAAAAACGCCCGTCACCTCGACGCCACCAGCGTGATGTCCCTCCGTGAACTCATAAGGTTTGTCCGCTCCCGTGACCGACATCTCATTATCTCAGGAGCAACCCGGGACGTCTACAAGGTATTGAAAAGCTCCGGAGTCCTTGAGACCCTTCAGCGCGGATGCCGCCGTGAAGAGGGAGAAACCAATCTTTTCTTTTATGCACCCAGTAATCCAAACATCTCGACGCGGGACGCTTTACTCAGGGCGCAGGAGCTTCTGGGCACCAAGAAGGCAGATGTGAAGATCTACTACGATCCTGCTCACGACAAAAAAGGCTCATCCTAGACTTTTCCTGTCAATGCGTTAGGGTCTTCCCGTGACTGAGGAGTTTGAAGATCGCGCCAGGGAAGCACTCGCCCAACCCAAAAACGTTGGGGAAATGAATGATGCCGACAGTGTAGGCACTGTCGGCTCTCCGGATTGCGGTGACATGCTCCGCATGTGGTTGAAATTCACCGAAAAGGACGGAAAAAAGGTCATTGATCGCGCGTCTTTTCAAGCATTCGGGTGCCAAACCGCAATTGCCGTTGCTTCCATGGCAACCGAACTTTTGAAGGGGAAAACACCTGAAGAGGCCCGTGAATTGAGGCCCGATGAACTTTCGGGAGACCTCGGTCCCCTTCCGCCCATGAAAATTCATTGTGGTCAACTGGTCGAGCAGGCACTCAAGAGCGCGCTCGATGGCAAAGATGCGCCCAAAGAACCAGTAACTGAAACACTGGCCGGAAATCTTCACACAGCGCCATCCGGCAAAATAAAGATCGTGCCTCTCGAAGATGAAATGGGCAGTTAGCTTGCTGCTCCTTTTTTTGGGCCCCGACAGCGCGTCGGGGCAGGCGTGGCCCCGGAAAAGTTTTCCACCTGCCGGGGCCGGAGATTACACGGTAAAGACCGAAGCGGGCGCTTTTGTCTATGAGACCAAAAGCTTTAGAATCGTGACTTTTAAGAAACACGACCACACCTTGATGTCCAATTTCGCGCAATGTCTTGAATCCGTACCACTTGCATTGAAAGCCACACCCATTCCTCTCTACGCCCCCCCCAACGAAAAGCAGAAACAGATTATCCTGACAGCCAACGAGGACGATTACCTTGACGCCGGCGGAGCAAGGAACACGGCAGGATATTACAATGGAGCGAAAAGTAAGATCATCATCAACTGGTCCCACTTCAAGAACAAGACCGCGAAAACTCGCTTGCTTCAGGAACCGGCCTTCGACCTCCTCGTTCATGAATCGACCCATCTCTCGATGCATCAACTCATGTGGAAATGCGAACCCTGGCTGGCCGAGGGAATCGCCGAATACATGGCGGCCTCGCACCTAGGGCGGGGATACTATGACTTCGGTAAGATCGATCGAGCCATTCGCAAAAGAGTTTCAAAACACACCAAACCCGGAACCATTGGATGTTCCGCCCTTGCCATCAAAGACCTTGTTTCGCTTTCTTCGATGGGGTGGCTGAATCGGACCGCCCATCTCGATGCCTGGGAAGCCTTAACGGCCTACAACTCCGCTTTGCTGTTGACCCACTACTGTTTCCACGGTGGCGCAGAACGGCTGGAGAGAACCCGACAACACTTCCAAAAACTGCACTCCATCAAAACGGGCAGCCGCAAGCTTCCCCGCCTCTTCCTGGCAGAAGAAACACAAGAAATCGAAACGGCCATTACCGCATACTGGAGGAAACGTAGCTTGGTGGTAAACTTTGATCACGCAAGGTAAGCCCTGCGGTTTCCTGGATGGAATTCTCGGAGTGATCTTCGATGGTCCGCCCCTTTTCCTGTGAAAGGCAAGGAATGATCACAAACGAGCAACTAGCAGGCTACGAGGAGCCAAACACCGGCTGGAAATGGTCCGGAATGAAGGAAACAACCTTTTAAAAAACCGTTGTCGACCAAGCTTACACCCTGAAAGCGATATACAAGCCGGGGAGACTCAAAGCGCAAAAGGCATTAACTTACATTACTACGAATCGCTGACATAGTGGACCGGTAGACAAGGGGTGGTGGGCGAGATGTAGATGACAACCTGATTCAAAAACTCAGAAATAGCCTCGCCCCAAACTCTGGCGTAGCACCCGTAATTCAGGGTGGCGGAGGGTGTGGGATTCGAACCCACGGATACATCACTGCATCACTCGATTTCGAATCGAGCGCCTTAAACCGAGCTCAGCCAACCCTCCTAGAATACTCCTTAA
>Ga0213866_10002650_pt1 | contig 12451 bp, 18 predicted proteins | sample PICome_11_FD_160079 | JGI IMG/M metagenome (GOLD analysis project Ga0213866, IMG submission 160079) | Coastal seawater microbial communities near Pivers Island, North Carolina, United States - PICO284 | ecosystem: Environmental > Aquatic > Marine > Coastal | place: USA: North Carolina... | reverse complement strand
CTCTGGATTTTGTCGTTGTTCTACTTCAAAACGATTGCAATAATCATCCTGAAGCATACTATACGCTTGTTGAAAAATTTGAAAGCGTAATTCGTAAGGCGTCATAGTTTTACTCCTATGTGTGTGTTTGTGTGTTTGATGGAGTAAGTGTGATATACCTCATAAGGATATAGCAGGGACTTACCCTCTATCAGTTTTATATATGGAGAGTAAATCTCCAACAGGCGTATCAGGATTCGAACCTGAGATAAGGCTTTAGAAGAGCCGTGTGATAATCCACTTCACCATACGCCCATAAGAGACCCCCCATCTTTATCGACCCAGTGGGCAGGGGGGGGCGGGATTTACTTGAAGTTTGGACCCCCAACACCCATGAGAGCATTATAAGGTCTTTGACTCTTCAGGTCAAGACTTTGCTTCCTTGCGAGCGTTCTTCTCTTCGGTAATTTCTGCTCTACGTGCCTTGACAAGTTTGGCAATCTCTTGAAGTGCTTTACGAGCACGAGTACCAGCAGCACTATTGCCACCAGCAAACTTTTCATCATCTACTTTCCAAGCTTCAACAGCATTCAGTAGTTCTTGTGATACGGACATAATAATCTCCAATAAAAAAAAAAAGATCTGTTTATATATAACACTTTTAATTGCATCCTTTTGCCCAAGGGGTACAAATACGCATTTCTCCACCAAGAGATTTGCATTCTTCTGTATAACAAACAGAATCATCTATTGGTTTTTCTAATTTTTTTGGTTGATACTTTTTGTCTGCTTCCTTAATAATCCTATCGTATTCTGGTGTTACATTCTGAATTGATCTATCAACATCTCTTTCAACTCTACGATTTATTTTGTCAGGATCTTTAAGTATAACCTCATTAATAATAGTTTGTGGGAAAAATTCTCTTTGAATTTCGTCCAATAAGTCCCAAAGCGCATTTTCTGGTATCTTACTACATTGTGAGAGTGCTGCAATAATAATTGATAATATAAGTCCTACAGTTATAAGTTGTTTATTTGTTTTCTTATTTCCAAACTTAAATTTAAACATAAGAAAGGGGAGTAAGCAGCACTCCCCCTATTTATTATTCAACTCCTCCTTTTTCCAATTTTTCAGATACTTCTTCAGGTGTTTCTTCAGGTGTTTCTTCAGGTGTTTCTTCTTGTGGAAGCGTCACACCAATCTGAGTTAAATATTCAATTGCACCTTGTATTTTCCATAACAATTCTCTATTTTGAGTAATTGCTTGCTCAATTTTAGTTCTTTGTTGTAAAAGGTTTGAAAGATGTTGTTGCTGTTCAGTCATAGTAATTTTTTCATAGTTTATATTAAAAAGGAGGAAATTTTTCCTCCCGAATAATTTATATATATCAAACTTCCGTCAAAACAAGACGAGAAGCATAATCATGAGCATATGAAGTGCGAGCACCATGATGCCCCCAACCAATCCAACTATACGCATAGTTCATATAGCGATCAATAGACTTACCAGGCGTCTTCATCTGGTCTTCTATACGTTGCCACTGAACTTCATTTGTCAGATAACGAAGTTGCGTGTGAAGTGATGATGGAGAACCACCATACTTCTTAGCAAAATCACCCAATCCATAATATCTATTGGTAGATGTCCATTGAATCAGTCCGTAACCGCCACCGCAGTTACTCCAACTGGTTCTGCTACCACCTTCACAAATGTTAGGAACAAAAGTAGATTCCTGACGAATATTGCCCATGATGGTAGCAAGGGCGTTTCTGTCTTTAATACCACGCTCCTGGAAGAATGCCAGGGTAACATTTTCATGTTCATTACACCCTTTACAAATTAGCCTTTTCTCTTTTGGCTTTGGTAAAGCAACCTCTTTGGTCGCTGTCTTCTTATCATCTACAAGATCAAATTCTTTAATGATAGAAAAAGGTGTCTTCCCAGGAACTGGGGGTGGAGAACCTTGCATTTTGTAGTTGACAAGTGGCAGTGTTGCCGCATTGGTTGTAACCGTTGCCAGAAGGGGCAGGGCTACAGTAAAGAAATTTTGCACTAAATTTAATTGAACTCTGCATCCGTATAAGGAAAGCGCACTTCCCTCTTCTCAGAGGGCAGACCCCACGGCTCTAAATCACGATCAAGATCTCATAAAAAAGACCCTACTCATAATAGGGATTTCTTCATAATAAGTTAATATTTATGAATTGTCAAGTGGTCAATTTTTAAAGTAGAACGTATAAATATAGAGTAAGCTTATACTAAAATGCCAAGGGAATGGAATACGCCCGAAAGGGATCCTTGGAACGCACCAATACATCAAATGCTAAAAGCAATTGACAATCACACTCAAGAATACTTCAAGAGTGGTAATGTTTGGCACTTAGAAAAAGCAGAAATGTTGAGGCAATATCTTACAGAACTCAAAACTTGGATCTACAAACAAGAAGGAAAATGAATGAAGTAGTGTGGTCAGTAATTATAATGTTAAGTATCGGAATGACTGGTGTTGCTTGGATAATTTACTACATACTTAAAGAGGCTGCAGAAGAATTCAATGTATCAATACAAGATCAAAAAGATCAACAGAGTCATTGATGGCGATACAGTTGATTTGAATATTGATTTGGGATTTGGTATTACTATATCACATAGAGTAAGATTAAAAGATATTGATGCTGCTGAAACAAGAACCAAAGATCTGGAAGAAAAAGCAGAAGGTATAAAGGCAAGACTTTGGTTAGAAAAAGAACTTTCTCGTGAAGGTGAGTGGATTATAGATACTTATAAAGAAGATAAGTACGGAAGAATACTTGGAACTCTTTACCTTGTAGGAGATCCAGTTACAGTCAACGAAAGAATGTTAAACGAAGAAATAGCAAAACCTTATACCTAAAATGAAATCAATACTTCTCCTTGGATTATTAATTATGAGATTAATAACTAACGAAGGAGTTTTCAATGAAGGAAGAAGACCTCAATCAAAAAGACAACCAGCAGAAGTTACCAGTTTCATCAGAAGACCAGCAAAAAGAGGTAGAAAAAAAGCACGGTTCAATATTGAATAAACTTATCTTTATTGTTTGTTGCTCTATTATTGCATTTGTTGGTGTTAATTTTATCTCATGTAACTTTATGATCCCCGGAACAATCAACAAAGCAAATGTGCTTGGGGGACTAAAAAATCCCCCCCCTTTAGATTGCAAAGAATCTGAAAGAAGAGGGTATGAAACTTTATTAGCAATCTTGACTACAGTGATTGCCTTAAGAACTAAAGTAGAAGATGATTAAATAGATACATTAGAGGATTTAAATAAAATGTTCTCTCTTATTTTAGCTTCAATATTTACAGCAACTCCATTAGGTCCAGGAAAAGTTCCTTATTTTATGAGGCAATGTGACAGAATTCGTATCTATGATAAGAGTACAGATACACATTGGATTTTATGTATCAATGGTGTATATCAATACCCTAAAAATGGTAAACCGCAAGATAGAAGTTTACCGCAACATAAACAATCAATCATTTAGAATCCCAAAGTTTACCTTCAGCAATTCTCCTTCTTTGTAGTCCTGCGGCAACTTTGGTGCCAGGATTATGATAAAGATAAAGAGCGTCTGGAACTTTATGCCATTCTTTATTCTTCAAAACTCTACTAATGGTATTAAAACCAGAAGAGTTGTAAAAGCGAGCACCAAGGTTGTAAGCAAAAGATAATAGAGCGCCTTGTTGATTTTCATTCATTTCATCCCAGTAAGGAATATTTCGAAGTGGTGGTAGAAACTCTTTTCTCAACTGATGGTAAAGAAGGTCATCTGCTTCATCTTGAGTAATTCTACTACCAATCATAAAAGAAGTACCATCTTTTCTACGAGTGCTTCCCCATCCGATTGTGATTGGAAGTCCACCAGTCAGAGGATCATAATATGCCTTTAAGTGGCATCCTTCGAATTCCTTGATTAAATCTACACCTGGAATTGGAAGACCTTCAAGAGTTGGTTCTATCTTTTGATTACGATATCTTCTAGCAAACTCATCAAGAATTTCTTTATGAATTGATGCTTGTAGAAAATTCCAAGCATCAATTTGATGTGGAAGATCTTGATGATATTTTACTGCATCGGTAAATTTAATACTCATGAGAATACTCTACCCCATCCAGACTTAGGGCTATCTACAGTCCATCTCTTTTCCAAAACAGACTTCTTATAAACAGCACCTTTACCATTATTAACAGACCCTGTGTATCCATCATTTAGACTTCCATAAGGGTCATTGACAACATAATCTCCAGATGCTGTCTTACCAATTACTACAAGCATGTGCCCACCAGTAGGTGAAGATAAAGAGCCCCTATGAAGAATCCCGATAATGACAGGTTTCCCATTGGCAAGCTCTCGATCAAGATCAGCAAAAGAGAGATTGTAACTAAATCGTGAAGTAACGCCATAAGACGATAAAACTTTCGTCTGGACGGCATGATCAGTCGTATCACCGATTGCGAAAACTTTTCTAATGTATGCATCATCGCCCTTTGTCCCTGAGAGTGTTCCTGGTTTTAAAAACTCAAGACACATTGCACAGGCTGATGAATTGCAGGTTCTTTGTGCATCTCTATAATTATCTGTTTGTGGATAGAAAGGAACATTTAAATATGCTGTCTTTGGCGCTTCTATCTTTGACCTATAAATTCTAACCCAATTAGCATCATCTTGCATTAGGTCAGATGCTTTTGCTAGTAAATCCTTTTCAAGTTGCTCTACTGCCGCAACATGCTTTGGATTTTTATCATCATAATATTTGAAAAAATTATGGAGATCGATTTGCATTTTATTCTCCCATGTATTCTAGTGAAACAATATCATGTTCTTCAATATCAGGATTTAACCACTCACTAAATTCAGATTGAATTGCGTATGCTGATTCAATATCGCAAATAGACAAATCATGAATACGATCAATTACCCAATCATGCGAATCTTTAAGAGTTTTTTCAAGTGTTGTCATAGTATTTAGAGAATGACCATTCTCTTCCAGTATACTACCTTCATCTAAATAGTCAAATAAAGAATTCTTATGGATTGGCAATATAACGGAGAGTCCTTTACCGATGTTCCCAAAGGAATGGAAGGGTTTGTTTATATAATTACTAATCTTACGAACAATAAAAAATATATTGGAAAAAAACATTTTTGGACAAGACAAAAGAATAAAAAAACAGGAAGAAGAAAAACAGAAGAATCTGATTGGAAAAATTACTTCGGATCTTGTGATGAACTTAATGAAGATGTAAAAAAAATAGGTAGAGAACACTTCCTTAGAGAAATTATTTACCTATGTCCTCATAAGAAATCTATGAGTTATTATGAAACTTATGAACAATTTAAAAGAAATGTACTAATGAGTGAAGAATATTACAATACAAATATTGGTGGAACCTTTTATATGAGCGAATCTCAAAGAATTTATGGCATGGTTCTTAAGTCTTCTAAGATTAGCTAAAGCCTCATCTTCAACCGGGACAAAGGTAGTCTACATAAAAAAAGAGGACTTGTCAAGCGCCCCTTTGAATGTGTTATAATATCAGTATTAAAATCACATTCTATTTGTTTCAGTTACATAATACTCCATGATGTCATCCCATGTATACTCTGAAAGATCATATCCTTCATTTACAAGACCATCTACCCACTCCTCAACTTCTTCAGCAAGTAAATAATATTCGTATTGCTCTATAATTGTTTTAATAGCAGTTTCATCCATTTCCAACATAATGTAATTTGCTTCATCTAAAGTATTTGCATGACCTTCGGACAAGAGATACTCTAGAATAATATCATAAGGTTCATATGACTCTTTAGCAGTCATAGTAGTATTTTTTTGTTGCTCCATTCTTTTCTTTTGCCTTTCCTGTTCTGCCTTTAATGCATCATCTGCCGCTTTAGTATCAACTTTTCCAGGACCCTCTGGTCCACCCATTAAAGAACCTTGACGCTGTTTTGATTTATTTTGCATTTGACGCAGTTCTTCTGCATCTCTTTCCATTTTACTTTGTCCAGTACCTCTTTGAGTACCATCTGGTTTTACTTTTTTAGCAAGTTCTGGGAAATTCTTTGCCCACTGTTCTTTTCCAAGTTTTTCTGCTTCTTTGGTTTTTCCTTGCTTAATTAATTCTCTGTATTGTGCATTTCCTTGACTTGGTTTTGGTTTTATAGGAGTTTTTGATACTCCACCACTAATTCCACCTGAAGTTCCTGAAGGTGCTGGAGTAGCAGGTTCTGGTGTTTGTGGAGGAGTTGGTTCTGGTCTACCACCATCCTGAGTTGACCCTTTATCACCAGAACCCATTTTGGCACCCAAGTAACCACCAGCAGCACCTAATCCTACAACACCAAGTCCTTTACCAATTCTTTTTGCAGTGGGACTGGTTAATGCAGTTTTTGCACCTTTAGAAATATCTTTTACTTTTTGCACACCTTTTGAAAGAGTAGACCTTACAATAGAACTTGCTTTTGGTCCTTGCTTTGCAATTCTTTCAGTTGCTGTTCCTGCAGACTTTAAACCAGATGCAAGTCTAGTTAAAGGTGCTGCACCTTTTGCACCCTTTGCATATTTTGCACCTTTAACCAATGCTTTACCAACTCTAAAAAGAGCGCCTACAAATTCATTTAAAATTTCTAATTGTTCTTCAATATATTCATCAGAAACAGTGCTCTCAATAAGAATATTTTCATCAAAACTTAAATACTTTTCGATGATTTCTTCTTCCGAAGAATCTGCTAAAAATCCAATTACAGCATTTGCACTATAACCTTCATAAATCATTGAAATTGAAATAGTAGAAATAATATCTTCTACCAATTCTGCCGCTTCTTCATCATAATACTCAGATTCTTCATTTAAAAAATCATTTTGTTGGATATTGATTTCTTCATATAAATATCCAACATTATTAATAAAATCTTGCGAAATATTAGACATGGTTATAGATTTAATACCTTTTAAAGGTATTTATAAAAATCACTTACCAGGAAGTGCTTTTACTCCAAGTGCTTTATTACGAGCAGCATCAGACTGCCTTGCTTTTGCAAGTGCTTGTTGCGCCTTAGCAGCATCATGCTTTTTATATGCACCAGCAAAAAGTGTTCTTCCGATTCTCTCTAATGGATTTGAAGAAGTCTTAGCAAGTGATTGAGCACTAGGGCCTGCCTTATAGACTGCTTTACCACCCTTATATGCAAGGTGTCCTGCAACTGATTGACCACCACGCTGAACAACACCAGTTTTGGCAAGACCAACCGTTTTTCTTTGTGCTCCAGTTCCTGTGGTCATTGTATTCTTTTTAGTATCAAATGTTGTTTTACCACCGATACCTTTAAGAGCACTTCCCGCCTGACGTTGACGATTTGCTGTTGCCATTGCTTTTCTTTCTTTAGCGTTAGCGCCAGCAGCAACATCAAATGCCTTTCCTGCCAACCCAGCACCACCGATAGCACCAGCAGTACCAAGAGCAGCACTACCAATACCACCTCCTCCAAGAGCGCCCAGAGCGCCTCCTGCAAGTCCTCCAGCAGCGACTGTAGCACCCTTAGCGAGTGATCTTGCCCATCCGGATCCTTTTGCTCTTTCGTCTGCTGTTGAAAGTGCAGTATCTACTGCAGCTGCTGCTGGGCCTAATGCCTTTCCAAATTTACCCAACTTTGATAATTTTGCAGTTGGTTTTTGTCCAGCAGGTGGTTTTCCTCCAGAAGGTGAAGGTGTTGATGGTGGTTTTGAAGAAGATGGTTTTGCATTAAAATCAATCTTCATTTGTCCAGGAGAAGTCTTAGGTGCTTTTGGAGGTGCTTCTGGAAGACGCTTTGTTGCCTTTACTGGTTCGGATGATGTATATGGAACTCTACCTTTACCTGCCTTTGTAAAATCTTGTGCTCCACCAGATTTCGTAATTAAAGATGGCTGGCGCATTTCCCCAGCACCTCTAACTCTTGGTCCAGGAACTCTAGTTGTTTTTGGTTCTGGAATTTCTAATTGTCCAGGAGAAGTCTTAGGTGCTTCTGGTGCTCCTGGTGATAATCTTCTAGATGCAGGTGTTGGAGTTGGATCAGTCCCAGTAAATGGAACTTTTTTAGGATTTCTAAAATCTTGAGGTTTATCTTTACTTGTAAATAATTTTCCCTGTCTTTCTTCTTCTTCTTTCAAAAACTGACTAAAAGACTTCATTTTCTTTCTTACTTTTTTAGTTATTTATAAAAAAGAGGGTCTTGATGACCCTCTCAGAACTTTTACAAATTAATCAATCATTTGGAAGGAGTTGGTCTCGCCTGAGTCTGAGGAGTTCTATGCTTTACTTCTGAACTACCTTTTTTATATTTTGCTTCATCTGCTCTTTGCGATTCTTTTGTTGGAAAATATCCAGATTCAATAATTTGAGTTTTCCACTCTTCACTCATGTTTGCCATAATAACTGCTGCTGCCTCTTCAGTTTCAGCATAACCTTCATCGAGGAGATGTCCTTTGATGGCATCAAAAGCATCAAAACTTTGATTGAGCATTCTCTCTCTTGCACCACCTTTTGGACCACCTGCCTTGAGTGCTTGTGCTCTTGCACTTAGTTTTACTCCACCTGCAGGAGCTGCCGTTGAAGGCACTTTGGGCATATTTGGTTTTGTTGTTGGTGTTGGTGTTGGTGTTGCTGTAGGTCTAGCTGCAAGTGCTCCTGTACCTGATAAATTACGTGCAGCAGTGGTAGTTGCTGCTCTGGTTGCTGCAATTTGACTTGGTGCTTGTCCAGTCTGGTAACCAAATGTTTTCTGCATTAAAGGATTAGGAGTTCTTACTGGAGCAGCAGCAGGAACAGCAGCAGGAGCAGGTTTAGCAGCGCCAGGAGTGGCAGTCGGTCTTGCACCACCTTGTGCTGGTGCAGGAGCAGCAGGTCTTGGTGTAGATGAAGTTGTAGAAGTAGTCTTTGGAGTTTGACTTCCAGGAGTTTGACTTCCTCTGATGTCTGCCATTTTACCAGCAACTCTCATACCAGCAGCAGTTGCTCCCTGTTCAGTAGATTTTAAGTTTGAAGGAAGGTTTCCAATTTGTGGTTTTGCTGCTACTGGTGGTGTGTTTGTTCCACCACCTCTTCTATTTGGTGTTTGTCTTATTGGTGGTCTTGTACCCTCAGGGTTTCCAGTCATAATTCTATTACCAAGTCTACCCAGAGTGTTACCTAAAGCAGATCTGTTTCTATCAATTACTGCTTGAGGTGTTGTGTTTCTACCCTGTTCCTCAATATATGCCTCATACATATCTTCCCAGGTATACTCACTGAGGTCATAACCCTCTTCTACAAGTGAGTTTACCCAGTTTTCAACTTCTTCCCAGACTTGCTCTTCAGTAAGTTCTTGAGGAGCATAAACAGCATTGTATGCTTCCATCAAACTAGCAGCGTCACTTCCAGTAATTCTAGACATTTTTTTCTTTTAGCTTTTCTATAATTTTATTTATAAAAAAAGAGGATCTTAATGACCCTCTAACCATTCTTTTTTATAATCATAATCTCCGAATAAAAATTCGTCAGATTCTGCTGCTTCTCGATAAGCGTTCATAATCTCTTCTTCACACCACTCATCATAGTTGGAATCCTGAGAAAGTATCTTTGGTAACATCTTGCTTAATTCCACCTACTATATAGGACTCGACTTCTGTTTCTTGTGGTGCCACTTGAAGACCCTTGGAGGAAATCCAGTGATCAGTCCAAGGAAGAGGATTATTCTTCGCAGGAATATCATAAAGTGGTTTGAGTCCAATTGCCTTCATTCTACGATTCGCAATCCATTCAACATACTGCTGCAACAGTTTGTCATTCAGTCCAATCATCGATCCATCTTTAAACAGATACTCCGCCCAAAGTTTCTCTTGATTGACTGCGCTTTCGAAGGTCTTGTAGACCCATTGCTCTTCTTCTTTACAGATTCTTGCCATCTCAGGGTCATCACCTTCCTTCCACTTATTCAGGATATTTTGAGTGATAACCAAGTGCTGATTCTCATCTCTAGCAATCAGAGAGATGATTTTTGCACTTCCTTCCATAAGTTTGAGTTCGCCAAAAGCAAAACTGCAAGCGAAACTGACATAAAAGCGAATACCTTCAAGAATATTAACGTTTGCAACTGCTCTGAACAGTTTACGTTTGAGTTCATATCTTGCCTCTTGTGCGTATGGGACTTGTTCTAATGCATGAACCCACTCATTTGAATTGTCATAACGATGAGCACTGTTGATGAAGTCATTATATGCCTGAGTTACACTCACGGCACGTTCTAAAATACGGTCATCTCTGAGAATAGTATCAAAAACTTCAGATGGGTCTGAATAAACGTTTTTGATGATATATGTGTATGAGCGACTATGAATCATCTCCATAAATTCCCATACCTTCATACACGCTTCCAGTTCGGGAAGGGAGCAGTAAGGCGCGAACGCCATACCAGGACCTCTTCCTTGAACTGAGTCCAGCATTACCTGATACTTCAGGTTACTGGTAAAAATATGCTTTTGTTCTGGACGCAGTGTATGGTAATCACTGCGATCTTTTTGAAGCGAAACCTCTTCAGGTCTCCAAAAGTATCCTAGTTGTTGAGTTGTTAGTTTATCGAAAATTGGATATTTGTAAGTATCATACCTCTGTATTCCTAGTGGTTGTCCAAAAAACATTGATTGCTTTTTGGTGTCTACTTCTTGAGAATTGAAAACGGTCATTGATTCGACCATATTCTTCTCCTGTGAATTGGTTTTGAAACTAAACGTCATAATTTTTCTACTAAACTATCTCAACTGTTATATTTAACGGGATTAGATTTTGCAACTTTCGCAGTCTTCCTCTTCGGCACTCATAATATCATCAAGAAGAGATTCAAGTTTTTGCTTCTTCTCTTCAACAATTTCATCAGTTTTATTATCATAAGTATTCTGATAATAACTTGTTTTCCAACCCAGTTTGTAAGTGGTCAAGAGATCTTGTGCCATTACCGAAGTCGGGACTTCATTATCTGGATAGTTTTCAGGATTATAAGACCAGTTTCCAGAAATTGCTTGGTCGAAGAACTTCTGCATTACAGCAACCACATTGATATAACCACGATTGCTAGGCATATCCCACAGAAGCGTATAATTGTTCTTGAGAGTTTGATATTGGGGAACAATCTGCTTAAGCGGACCCTTCTTGGACTTCTTAACGGACAAGTATCCTCTAGGAGGTTCAATTCCGTTTGTGGCATTTGACACAACGGAACTGCTCTCCGAAGGCATTTGTGCGGACAGTGTTGAGTTCCTAACTCCGTACCGTTTAACCAGTGCTCTAAGTCCTTCCCAATCATACTTCAATTCGTTTGGTACAATTTCATCAACATCCTTCTTGTATGTATCAATTGGGAGAATACCCTGAGCATACTTAGTGCGATGTGAATATTCACAGGCACCTTTCTCTTTTGCAAGATTTACAGTTGCTTGAATGAGATAATATTGAAATGCCTCAGTGAGATCATGTACCAATTTCCAAGCGGCAGAATCACCATAATTTACCCCGTGCTTGGCAAGATAGTGTGCCAAACCAATATAACCTATACCAAGTGAGCGACGCGCTCTGGTGGCGATTTCTGCTGCTCTGACGGGATATCCTTGAAAATCAATAAGTTCATCAAGACTCCTAACAGCAAGATCACAAAGAACTTCAAGATCTTCGTTAGCTTTAATTTTTCCAATATTAATAGCACTAAGTATACAGAGAGCAATTTCTCCGGTTTCATCGTCAATGTGTTGAAGTGGTTTAGTTGGTAAAGTAATTTCTTGGCAAAGATTGCTCATTTCAATCTTGTCTATAAAAGAAGAATGAGAATTACAATGATCAATATTCATAATATAGATACGACCAGTCTCCGCCCTTTCTTTTAGAAGATCCAAAAAGAGTTCTTGAGCGCCGATAGTTTTTCTTGGAATAGACTCATCTCGTTCGTAAGATACATATAACCCGTCAAATCCATCAGTGCCAAAAGCATCATACAAACCAGGAACGGCGTGGGGAGAGAAGAGAGAAATCTCTTCATTGCGGATGAATCGTTCATAGAACAGTTTGGAGATTTGGATACTGTAGTCTAACTTACGAACACGATTGTCTTCGGTTCCCTTATTATTTTTTAATACTAGAATGTCTTCGATTTCTTGGTGCCAGATAGGAAAGTGGACAGTCGCTGACCCACCTCTGATCCCGTTTTGAGTGCAGCATCTGACAGTTGACTCAAACTTTTTGAGGAAGGGGACCACACCAGTGTGTTGAACCTCTCCGCCTCTGATTTTGCTGTTGATGCCACGGATGCGACCTGCGTTGATACCGATGCCCGCCCTTTGTGCAACGTATCTGCCAATAGCCATATCGCTAGTAAAGATACTATCGAGGGTGTCATCAACGTCAACAAGGACACAGCTA
>Ga0213866_10002648_pt1 | contig 12465 bp, 12 predicted proteins | sample PICome_11_FD_160079 | JGI IMG/M metagenome (GOLD analysis project Ga0213866, IMG submission 160079) | Coastal seawater microbial communities near Pivers Island, North Carolina, United States - PICO284 | ecosystem: Environmental > Aquatic > Marine > Coastal | place: USA: North Carolina... | reverse complement strand
TGAGGTTTTCCTCGAAGCCGCTGGGCTTGTTGCGTGGGCCGATGTCCATGAAGGCGCCGACCCGACTGCGGCACACAGGGCAACGGAAGCTGATCGGATTGAGCTCCGTAAAGGGTGTGCCCGGCTCGATGGCCAGCTTGCGCACTCCCTCCGCCGGGTCGTAGACAAAGCCGCAGCTGCGGCACTCAAAGCGGTGGGTTGACGGATCCTCCGCCCCATCGGCAGGAGCGGATTCAGGCAGGGATTTAGGGCCTAATTCAGGGCCGGGGTCAGGGCCAGACATTGGCTCAGGTGATTCAGTGGAAGTCATCCCGGGGCCTCTGGCGCTCGGATCAGCTTATCGGCGCCCGCTGGACCGATGCCGCCACCACCCTGGCCTGGATGGCAGACTGGATCAGTGGTTGGCTTGGGTTGAATGTTCGTGCTCTCGGGCTACGACTCCTTTCTGGGCTTCCTGCTGATCGCCGCGGCCGTGCCTGTCCTGGCCCTGGTGACCAACAAGTTGCTCTCCCCGACCAGTCGCATGGGAGAGCGAGAGCTGACCTATGAATCGGGCATGGAGCCGATCGGCGGCGCCTGGATTCAATTCAACATTCGTTATTATATGTTTGCGCTGGTCTTCGTGATCTTCGACGTGGAGACCGTCTTTCTCTATCCCTGGGCCGTGGCTTTTCACCGTCTGGGGCTGCTGGCGTTCATCGAAGCACTGATTTTTATCGCCATCCTGGTGCTAGCCCTGGCCTATGCCTGGCGTAAGGGCGCCCTGGAGTGGAGCTGACCCATGACAGAAACCCTCTCCATTGATGCCCTCAAGGACCTGCGGGCTGCGACCTGTGCTCCGGTCGGGGCTCCGACCGTCACAGCCGAGCTCTCCGAGAACATCATTCTCACCACCCTCGATGACATCCACAATTGGGCGCGGCTGAGCAGCCTCTGGCCGCTTCTCTACGGCACGGCCTGCTGTTTCATCGAATTTGCCGCCCTGATCGGCTCCCGCTTCGACTTCGACCGCTTCGGCCTGGTGCCCCGCTCCAGCCCACGCCAGGCCGACCTGCTGATCGTGGCCGGCACGGTGACGATGAAGATGGCTCCTGCCCTGGTGAGGCTCTATGAACAGATGCCCGAGCCGAAATATGTGATCGCCATGGGCGCCTGCACAATCACCGGCGGCATGTTCTCCGCTGATTCCACCACCGCCGTGCGCGGCGTCGACAAACTGATCCCCGTGGACCTCTACCTGCCTGGCTGTCCGCCCCGCCCGGAAGCGATCTTCGATGCGGTGATCAAACTGCGCAAAAAGGTGGGTAACGAGGCGCTGGCCGAACGCGGCAATCTCCAGCAGACCCACCGTTACTGCACAGTCCCCCATCAAATGAAGGCGGTGCAGCCCGTCGTCAACGGCCAATACCTTGCAGCCGAAACCCAGAAGCAGGCCCTCGCCGCAGCAAGCTCCCTACCGATGGCCGCCCCGGCTACCGCGATTCCTGTCCCAGCCGACGCCTGAGCGTCCATTCCGCCTGCCGAGCCATGCCAGAAGAGATCCCGACCAGCCCCTCTACAGAGAGCCTGGCCCTCGAGGCCAGTCCCAAATCCGGCCCCGTGGGCACCTGGCTTTCGGCCCAGGGCTTCGACCAAGAAGCCTTGGGCAACGACCACCTCGGCGTGGAAATGATCGGCGTCGAAGCGGCCTTTCTACCCCTGATCGCCACGGCCCTGAAAACCCAAGGATTCGATTATTTGCAGTGCCAAGGTGGCTACGACGAGGGCCCTGGAGGACGGCTGGTCAGTTTTTACAACCTGGTCAAGCTGGCCGAGCTGGCCGATCGGAGCCCCGCCGGCGAGGTGCCTGCCGATCAGCCTCCCGAAGAGGTGAGGCTCAAGGTGTTCCTGGCAAGGGATGGTGACCTCACCATCCCCACCCTCTATGGCCAGTTCAGGGGAGCCGACTGGCAGGAGCGGGAAACCTTTGACATGTACGGAATCCATTACGCCGGCCATCCCCACCCCAAGCGCTTGCTGATGCCAGAAGACTGGAAGGGCTATCCCATGCGCAAGGATTACGTTCAACCTGACTTCTACGAGCTTCAGGACGCCTACTGAGCCCCGCGCTGGTGATTGCGAAAAAAACGCATCACCGCCAGGGCCACACTGCGGGGATCGTGGCGGAGGGTCGCCGTGGGCCTTGCCCCCTGCAGCGGTGCCTGCATCACGTCATAGCCCTGGCGACGCAGTTCAGGCAGGTCGCAGATCACCGGCTCGGCCCCTTGATGCCTGTAGTGATTGACCAGCGGCGAATCCTCCAGATCCTCCTGGGCCAGCACGGCCGTGAACAGACGCTCCTGAACCCCAAGGCTGGCCAACTGGGCCTCAATCGCCCGCAGGTGGCCCTCCACATCCAGGCCATCGGTTTCACCCGGCTGGGTCATCAAATTGCAGATGTAGAGGCGGGGAGCCTTGCTCCTGCGGATCGCCTCCACCAGTTCCGGCACCAGCAAATTGGGCAGGAGCGAGGTGTAGAGACTGCCTGGACCCAGGACAATCAGATCGGCATGGGCGATGGCCTCAAGGGCCCTGGGCAGGGCAGGAGGACGGGCAGGCGTGCAGCCCAACCGCACGATTGGGCTGGGAGCGTGACCGATCTTGGACTCCCCTTCGATCCGCTCGCCGTTCTCGAGCTCCGCCCAGAGGCGCACATCGGCGTTGGTGGCGGGCACCACCTGACCCTGCACGGCCAACACCCGACTGCTGGCCGTGATCGCCGATTCCAAGTTGCCGGTGATGGCCGTCAGGGCCGAAAGGAACAGATTGCCGAAGCTGTGGCCCTCCAGGCCGCTGCCTGCCTTGAAGCGGTATTGGAACAGTCGGGTGAGCAAGGGCTCCTCCCGGGCCAGGGCCGCCAGGCAGTTGCGGATGTCGCCTGGGGGCTGCACGCCAAGCTCCCGACGCAGCACGCCACTGCTGCCTCCGTCATCGGCCACGGTGACAATGGCCGTGAGATTGCTGCTATAGCGCTTGATCCCACTGAGCAGGGTGGAAAGCCCCGTGCCGCCACCAATGGCCACGATGTTGGGGCCGCGGTTGAGCCGTCGTTGGGCAAGCAGGGCATCGACCAGAAGGGTGTCCTTCTCCGGCGCCAGGGCCTGCTGGATCGAGCCAAAGCTGCGGCTCTGGCCCAGCCAGATCAGTGCAGCACCAATGACAAGCACCAGCGGGCCCGTGATCTTGCGGGGCAGCACCCCGGTGATCTGGGCCAGAAGCCACTGGATGCTGGAGATCATCCAATAAATGGGCTGCAGATCGGCCCACACCGCCGCTCCGAGCAGGGCCACCAGCAGCCCAAGGCCGGAGGTCAACACCCAGCGCTTCACCACCAGGCCTGGCTGCAACCAACGGGCCGCCCGGCGGGAGCGGCTGACCAGGTCCTTTTGACGCAAATCGCCACGGCCAACCCAGCCCGGCTTCGGCAGCGGCCGGCGGGGGCGCCGCAATCTCGATGCCGGGGCAGGGGCGGGCAAAGGGCGGAGGAGGACGCTGCCACAACTGGTTGAACTCTACGGAGGCCGTTCAGCGGCGGGAAGGGTCAGGATGGGGCCAGATCCCGGGTCTCCGCACTGGCCTCCTCCGCACCACCACCACTGGCCGAGATGGCCAACCTCAGCGTGCGCTGGGGGCAGGCAAAGCCGGTGCTCGATCGGGTGGATCTGGCCGTCGGGCCTGGAGAGCGACTCGTCGTGGTGGGGCCCTCAGGAGCCGGAAAATCAACCATCCTGCGCCTGTTGGCCGGATTGCTCTTACCCAGCAGCGGCCACCTGAATCTCTATGGCATCCGCCAGACCTACCTGCGTCTCGACCAGCGCAGGCCACCGGATGTACGGCTGGTGTTTCAGAATCCGGCCCTGCTGGGTTCGTTAACGGTTCGCGAAAACGTTGGCTTCCTGCTGTATCGCTACGGCCGCCTGGGTGAACCGCTGATTCGCGAGAGGGTGACCGCCGCTCTCAACGCCGTGGGGCTCTACGGCGTTGAGGAGCAACTTCCCGGCGAACTGAGCGGGGGGATGCAGAAGCGCGTGAGCTTTGCGCGAGCCCTGATCAATGATCCAGGTCAACAAGACGATCAAATGCCCCTGCTGCTGTTCGATGAACCCACCGCAGGCCTCGACCCGATGGCCTGCACCCGTATCGAAGACCTGATCGTACGAACCACCCAGGTGGCTCAGGCCACATCGGTGATCGTGAGCCACGTCCACAGCACCATCGAGCGGGCCGCCGAGCGAATCGTGCTCCTCTACGACGGCAAGTTCCGCTGGAGTGGCACGGTTGAAGACTACCGCTCCAGCAACGATCCCTACGTGGCGCAGTTCAGGAGCGGTAGTCTGCGCGGACCGATGCAACCTGCGGACCTCTGAACCGATGCGCCGCAGTATCCGCGAAGCCATCGTTGGGTTTTCCCTTCTAGCGGCCATCACCAGTGCCGTGGGCCTTTCTTTCTGGCTACGGGGCATCTCCGTGGGCCGTCAAAACTGGATGGTCAAGGTCAACTTTGCTGAGGCAGCCGGCCTGGCTGAACGCTCACCTGTCACCTACAGGGGAGTGCTGGTGGGCAGCGTGCGCCAGGTGCGGGTCACTCCCGAGGCGGTGATCGCCGAATTGGAAATCAACAATCCAGGTTTGCAGCTGGCCCTGCCAGCCATGGCCCAGATCGGTGAAGCCTCCCTGCTGGGGGGAGAGGCGGAAGTGTCCTTGATCAGCACGGGCAAGCCCCTGCCGCCCGGCTCAGCCAATCCCCGCTCCAAGGCCTGCAACCCCAACCTGGCCCTGTGCAACGGGGCAACGATCCAAGGTGCTCCTGGCCCCAGCCTGACCAGTGTCACCGCCCTGATGCACAAGATGTTGGTGGAGACAGACCAGATGAAGTTGCTCAGCAAGGTCTCGACGGCAGCCAGCAGCTTCGAGCGCACCGCCAAAGACACCTCCGCTTTTATGAAAGATGGCCAGTCCCTGGCCAAGCAACTGGAAACCTCGGTGCGGGCCGCCGAACCCACGATCACCAACCTGAACAGCAGCTCAGCCCATTTGCGCCGCCTGCTCGCTGCCCTGGACAACCCCAAAACCCTCCAGGAGCTTCAGGCCACAGTCACGAACGCCGAACAGCTCACCGCCAAGTGGAACGCGGTGGGTGGCGATGTGGCCAAGCTCACCGACGATCCCCGTTTCATGGACAGCATTCGCAGCGTGGCCACAGGCCTGGGCAAGTTCTTCGATGAGCTCTATCCCGCCGCTACACCCCGCTGATCGCCTGCATGGCAATCGCCGCGATGGCCTGATCGCTCGCCTTGGGCAGCTGCACGTATTTGCCGCCGGCGGCCTCGGCCAGCTCCTTGCCCATGCCGCTGCCGATGAACTTGCGCTCGGTGTCGATCACCAGCAGCTTGAGCCCCAGGGCGCGGTAGCGGCTGGCCACCTGCTTGGCCTCCTCCTTGAGGTCCACCGGCTCTTCCCCCTCTAACTGGGGCTGACCTAGGGAGCGGCCCAGGGGCACGTTGCCGCGGCCATCGGTGATCGCCACCACCACCACCTGCCCCAGATCGCCGGTCGCCAGGGCGTTGGCGCCCACCCGGGCCGCCTGGCTGAGGCCGTGGGCCAGCGGTGAGCCGCCGCCGCAGGGCATCGATTCCAGGCGCCGACGCGCGGCGGTGATCGAACGGGTGGGGGGTAGGAGCACCTCAGCCTGCTCACCGCGGAAGGGGATCAGGGCTACTTCATCACGGTTTTCGTAGGCCTCGGTGAGCAGCCGGATCACGGCCCCTTTGGCGCTCTGCATGCGGTTGAGGGCCATGGAGCCGCTGGCATCCACCAGAAAGATCACCAGGGCACCGGCCTTGCGCTGCAGCTGCTTGGCCCGCAGGTCACCGTCTTCGACGATCACTCGGCGGTGGGGTTCGCGCTGGCGGCGGGATTGTTGATACGGAGCCGCGGCCCGCAGGGTCGCATCGACGGCGATGCGCTTCACCGGACCGCGGGGCAGCATCGGCTTCACGTAGCGGCCGCGGGAATCGCTGAACACCACCGAGCGCTTGCCGCTGCCGCCGGTCTTGGCCCTGGACGCTGAGAACAGCAGCAGGTCGGGATCGATCGCCACCGCCTCCGGATCCAGCAGAAACTCCTCCGGCACCTGGGGCGGCGCCTGGTCTTCCGGGGTGTCGTCCTTGTCCTCGTCCTCGTTCTGGTTGTCGTGGTCCGCCTCGGGCTCCTGCTCGTTCTCGGGCGGCTGTTCTCCCTGCGGTGGCGGCGGCGGCTCCATCGGCTGATCAGGATCGGGCGGCGGCAGCTGCAGGGCCCGCGGAGCGATCACCAGACGCACAGCAACCTGTAGGTCTTCGGCCCCAACCCGATCATGGCCACTGAGGGCCGCGTGGGCGCAAGCCACCCGCACCGCATAAAGCTCGCTGCGGTGGCCCTCCACGCCGCCGCGGATGGCCTCGGCAACCAGATAGGCGATCTGCTCACGGGTGATCTGCACATCCGGCAGCCACTGGCGCGCTAGCAGCAACTGGGTGCCGAGGGCATCGGTCTCCTCCTGCCAGATCTGGCGGAAAACCTCACTCGACTCGGCATGGCCGAGGGCACTGCGGGTGATCGCCACCCGCTGCTCCAGCTCCAGCACCTGGTTGGCACTCAGACAGATGGCGAAGCGATCGAGCAGGTGGTCGCGCACCGCCCCCTCCTCGGGATTGAAGGTGGCGATCAGCAGGCAGCGGCAGGGGTGGCTGAGGCTCAGGCCCTCCCGCTCAATCCGGTTTTCGCCGCTGCCCACCGCCGCCAGCAGCAGGTTGGTGATGTTGTCGTCGAGCAGGTTGAGCTCATCGATGTAGAGCACGCCGCGGTGGGCTTCGGCCAGCAGGCCCGGCTGAAATACGGCCTGGCCGCTGGCCAGCGAGGCGGTGACATCCACCGAGCCCACCAGCCGGTCTTCGGTGATGCCCAGGGGTACCTGCACAAAAGGGGCCTGGATCACCTTGGTGGGCAACAAGGCACCCGGGTCGTTGCCGCTGGGGTCGGCGCCCAGCTCGGTGAGGCGTGCACAGGTGGTGGCGTCCCAGTCGTCGGGGCGCTGGGGATCGATATTGAGGGCCGTGCCGCCCAGATCGAGCACATCGATCGGCGGCAACAGCGCGTGCAGGCCCCGGGCAAGCACGGATTTGCCAGTGCCTCGGCCCCCGGCGATCACCACGCCGCCCAGGCCTGGATCCACCGCGGCCAGCAGCAGCGCCAGCTTCAGGGTGCCGTGGCCAGTGATGGCGGCCAGGGGAAAGGCTCGGGCGGCGGCGTTGCTGGGAGCGCTGGCGACCATGGAAACGCTGAGGGCCCGCAAACTGACTGCAGTCTCGCTGATCATCCCCGGAGCGGACCTGAACGTTCCTGAGGCAGGCTGGAGCCAGGCGCTGACGTCTGGCCGTGAAGATCATTCGCTATGCCGATGCCGACGCCGCCATCCATTGGGCCATCTCCCACCCCGATGGCAGCCACGAGCGGCTGCTGGGCCATCTCTTTACCAACCTGGAGCCCAGCGGCGAACCGGCCCGGATCGCACGCTTGCTTGCACCGCTCGAGCCCCGCGCCATCTTCTGCATCGGCCTCAACTACCGCCGCCATGCGGCGGAGACGGGAGCGGCGATCCCCAAGCAGCCAGTGCTGTTCATGAAAGCCCCTTCGGCACTGCAGCACCCACATGAGCCGATCGAACTGCCCACGGCCCTGGCCAGCTCAGCGGTTGATTACGAGGGAGAACTGGCCGTGGTGATCGGCCACCGCTGCAAGAACGTGCGACGCGAGGAGGCCCTGGCCCACGTGCTGGGCTACACCTGCGCCAACGACGTCAGCGCCAGGGACTGGCAGAAGCAGCAGGAACTCGGCGGCGGCCAGTGGTGTCGTGGCAAGACCTTCGACACCTTCGCCCCGCTCGGCCCCTGCCTTGTGACCACCGCCGCAATCCCCGATCCCAACAGCCTGCGCCTGCGCACCCTGCTGAACGGCAGCTGCGTCCAGGATGCCCGCACCGACGACATGATCTTCGATGTGCCCGGGCTGATCGCCTTTCTGAGCGGCAGCACCACCCTGCTGCCCGGCACCGTGATCCTCACCGGCACGCCCGAAGGGGTAGGCATGGCGGCCAACCCGCCGCGCTGGCTGAAACCAGGCGACAGGGTGAGTATCGAGATCGAGGCCATCGGCGAGCTCACCAACCCCGTGATCGCCGAACCGAGCCGATGAGGGCGGCTCCTTCGGTGGCGGACACCACCGCCATCGCCCTCGGCGCCAACCTGGGTGATCCCGCTGCCACCCTTGCCGCGGTGAGACCCCTCCTGGGCGCGGTGGTGGGTTCAGCCCGCTGCCATTGGTCGCCTCTGTTTCATACCGAGCCGGTGGGTGGGCCCACGAGCCAGCCGACCTATTGCAATGCCGTGCTGCTGCTGGGGCCACCCCTGCCGCCCCTGCCGCCCCACACCCTGCTGCAGCACTTGCAGGCCCTGGAGCTGCGCTTTGGTCGGCAACGCCAGCAACGCTGGGGGCCACGGCATCTCGATCTCGACCTGCTGTGGTGCGGGTCGATGCGCATCGAGACCGCGGCGCTGCAGCTGCCCCACCCACGCCTGCTGGAGCGCTCCTTCGTGCTGGCCCCGCTGGCGGCCATCGCCCCAGACCTGGTTCCCCCCGGCCAACCGCCGGGAATGCCAGGCCTGAGCTGCAGCATCCTGCTGAAGCAGCTTCTGCCCCGGCTGCCGGAGGCACCGCCGCTGCAGCTACCCGCCAGCGTGAACTGGCCCGCATAGGCCAAGCTGGCTCCAGTGAGCCCCTAGAGCATGGCGCCCCTCCCCGCTCCCGAGCCCTCGCGCCACCTGGACACCACCGCCGCCCTCGACGTCCGCAAACTTCGCTTCGAGGTCAACCGCGTCGAGCTGCCGATGGGCGTGGTGGGCAGCTTCGGCGTGATCCGCCACCCCGGCGCCTCCCTGGCGGTGCCGGTACTCGAGGACGGCCGGGTGGTGGTGCTGCGCCAATACCGCTTCGCCGTGGCCACCCGCCTGCTGGAATTTCCCGCCGGCACGCTCGACCCCGGCGAGACGCCGCTCAGCACCATGCAGCGGGAACTCCAGGAGGAGGCGGGCTACAGCGCCAAACGCTGGGATCCCCTAGGGGCGATGCTGCCCTGCCCGGGCTATTCCGACGAGGTGATCCATCTATTCCTGGCCCGCGAGCTCAGTCCCCTGGCCGAGCCCCCCGCCGGCGACGACGACGAGGACCTGGAGGTGCTGCTGATGGAGCCCGGCGAGCTGGATGGGGCCCTGGCCAGCGGTGATGAATACCTGGATGGCAAGAGCGTGACGGCCTGGCTGCGGGCCAAGCAACTGCTGGGAATCTGATGGCCGCCGAGCGCTGGCTGTTCTGGCACCGCCGCGACCTGCGCCTGGCCGACAACCGCGGCCTGGCAGCGGCGGCGGCGGCCACCCCCGCGGTTAGTGGGGTGTTTGTGCTGGATCCGGAGATTTTGACGGACCCGAACCTGGCTCCTGCCCGGCTGTGGTTTCTCTCCGAGAGCCTGCGGGAGCTGCAGCAGAGCTGGCAGCAGGCCGGCAGCCGGCTGGTGATCCTCCGCGGCGATCCTGCCGAGCTCCTACCCCGCCTGGCCAGCGCCATCGGCGCTGAGGTAGTGGCCTGGAACCGGGATGTGGAACCCTTCGGCCGCGAGCGCGACCGGCGGGTGGCGCGGGCCCTGCAGGCCGATGGGTGCAAGGTGCTGGCCGACTGGGACCAGCTGCTGGTGGAGCCCGAAGCCCTCAAAACGGGCGCCGGCGATCCCTACCGGGTGTATGGCCCCTACTGGCGCAGCTGGCGCCGACGGGTGGAGGAGGCCAGCAGCCTTGGCTCGGCAGCCTCGGGTGGCCTGGATCCCCTGGCGGCGCCGAGCGCCCTGATCGATTGCGATCCCGCCCAGCTCAGCGGGCTGCCGCTGGCGAGCCCCGACCTGGAGCACGGTTTTAACGGCGCCGAACTCTGCCCCTGCCGTCCCGGCGAGCAGGCGGCCCAACTGCAGCTGGCCGCCTTCTGCGATGGCGGCAGCCTGCCCCTGCTCCACTACGAGAGCGGCCGCAACATCCCCGGGGAGGCGGGCACCTCAGGCCTCAGCGCCGCCCTCAAGTTCGGCACGCTCAGCCCCCGCCAGGCCTGGGCTGCGGCCCAGCAGGCCCGGCCCCTGGCCCGCAGCGACGAGGAGCGCCACTCCATCCAGGTGTGGGAGCAGGAGCTGGCCTGGCGCGAGTTCTACCAGCAGGCGCTGTTCCACTTTCCGGAGCTGGCCGAAGGGCCCTACCGGCCCCAGTGGAGCCATTTCCCCTGGGACAACGAGCAAGGGTGGTTTGAGGCCTGGCGCGACGGCCTCACCGGCATGCCGATCATCGATGCGGCCATGCGCCAGCTCAACGAAAGCGGCTGGATGCACAACCGTTGCCGCATGATCGTGGCCTCGTTTTTGGTGAAGGACCTGATCTGCGACTGGCGCTGGGGGGAGGCGGCCTTCATGGCGCGCCTGGTGGATGGCGACCTGGCCGCCAACAACGGCGGCTGGCAGTGGAGCGCCAGCAGCGGCATGGACCCCAAGCCGCTGCGCATCTTCAACCCGGCCACCCAGGCCACCAAATTCGATCCCGACGCCAGCTACATCCGCACCTGGCTGCCCGAGCTTAAGCACGTGAGCAGCCGCGACCTGATCAGCGGCGAGATCGCCCCACTGGAGCGGCGGGGCTATCCGGCGCCGCTGGTGAACCACAAGCTCCAGCAGGCCCGCTTCAAGGCCCTCTACGCCACGATCAAGGGCTGAGCGACCACGCTGCGCAGCACCGCAATCACCCGCTGCTGCTGCTCGCCGCTGAGCTCCGGGAAGATCGGCAGGCTCAGCACCTCGCTGCAGAGCCGTTCGGTAATTGGCAAGGATCCAGGCCCATAGCCCAGCTCGGCGTAGGCCGGCTGGCGATGAATCGGAATGGGGTAGTAGATGATCGTGCTGACGCCAGCGTCCTGGAGCTGCAGCTTGAGCCAGTCGCGGCAGCAGGCCTCAGGCATGCCAAAGGCCGCACTGTCGGCGGAGGGGATGCAGGCCGCGGCCGAGCCCTCACAGGCGCTAGCCCCGGGGCAGCGGGGCACCCGCACCACGAACTGATTCCAGCTGTGACCAGCCGGACCCGCCTCCGGCAAGGCGACTCCCGACAAAGAAGCCAGGTGCTCGCGGTAGTGGCTGGCGATGGCGCCTCGACGCTCCACCCACCGGCCCAGGTGGGGCAGCTTGACGTTGAGCACGGCCGCCTGAATGGCGTCCAGACGGCTGTTGTATCCGAGCGACGTGTGGAGGTAGCGACGGGGCATGCCATGGACGGCCAGCTCCCGGATGGTCTGGGCGAGGCTGGCATCGCGGCAGGTGATCGCGCCGCCATCCCCACCGGCCCCGAGATTCTTGGTGGGGAAAAAGCTGAAGCAGCCCGCATCGCCCCAGCTGCCGACCGGCCGGCCAGCCCAGCTGGCGCCGGTGGCCTGGGCGCAATCTTCAATCACCTTGAGACCATGGCGAGCGGCGATGGCGCCCACCCGTTCCATATCCACCGGGCGACCAAACAGGTGCACCGGCAACAGCGCCTTGGTGGCGGGGGTGATGGCCGCTTCCAGCTGATCGAGGTCGATCAGGTAGCTGCTCTCCTCCACATCCACAAACACCGGCGTGGCGCCCACGGCGCTGATCGCCTCAGCAGTGGCGAAAAAACTGAACGAGGCGGTGATCACCTCATCCCCCGCTCCAATGCCCAGGCCCCGCAGGGCCAGGATCAGGGCGTCAGTGCCGCTGTTGCAACCGATCGCATGGGGCACGCCACAGGCGGCGGCGAAGTCACCTTCAAAGCGACCAATCGTGGCGCCCCCGATGTACTGACCACTGCGCAACACCTCAAGCACGGCCTGATCGAGCGCAGCGCCCAGCTCCTGGATCTGCTCGCTGAGGCTGAACGGGGGCACCTGCATAGCTGGCAATTTACGTCTCCCAGGCCTGGCGATTGTGGCCTGGATGCCACTTGATCGTGCAGCCGTTCGCTGGCCAGGCCATGGTTTGGATCGAAGCAGCAGGCAGCAGCGGTGTATCGAGCGGCACCATCGTGGCGGCCGCCAGGGCCATGATCAGTCGCTGTGCCCTCTGAACGCCATTTGACCCGATTCCGCAGCCAGCCCGCCCTTGCCGCCGCCCTGGCCACAGCCTGCGGCGCTGGCCTGGTCAGCGGCTGCGTGCCGGCCCACCGCCACCCCAGCTGGGCGATCTTTCCCCTGCAACGGGTGGTGCCCCACGACGCTCTGGCCGTGGTGAGCCAACCCGATGGCTATGGCCTGCACATCTGGCTCGACACTGACACCCGCCCGCGCGGCCGTAGC
>Ga0213866_10002643_pt1 | contig 12482 bp, 12 predicted proteins | sample PICome_11_FD_160079 | JGI IMG/M metagenome (GOLD analysis project Ga0213866, IMG submission 160079) | Coastal seawater microbial communities near Pivers Island, North Carolina, United States - PICO284 | ecosystem: Environmental > Aquatic > Marine > Coastal | place: USA: North Carolina... | reverse complement strand
CAGGATGTACGACAGGAGAATCATGAGGTTGGCGTTCCGGGCATCGTGCCACGTCAGCCAGACGTGGATGCTCTTTCGCGTCCCGAAGAAGTTCTCCCCATGGCGAAGCACGAGTCGGTTCATTCTGGGAACGCCCGCCATGAGCATCCCATCGGCGACCTCGTCGAGGACTGCCTGGTCGTCGTGACGACCGAACTCCATGAGGAGGGTGTTGTTCGCCATCCCGGAGACGCCAGGCATCTGCAGGCTCTGCGCGAGGGCAGACGTCATGGACGGCGAAATCATCGCGTCCATGTAGATGGCTCCCTTCCGCTCGCTCATCGCCTGAATCAGTCGATCGCGCACCTCCTGGGCCTCCGCGAACTTCTCCGCGACGAGCCGTCCCTCGATATGGTGGAAGTAGGTCCCGAAGCCGTAGCGGTTACAAAGCCATTCCAGGAGCTGGAGGGGTGCGGAGCGATCGAAGGTACGGGCCGTGATGAGGATCACGCTGGGGCGCCAATCGTCCGGCGGCATCTTCTGTAGTCGGATCTGCAGATACCGCGTCGCCTGCGTCATTACGCCCTGGAAGATCTGCGCGAGGTCGTCGCCTCCCTCCCGACTCCGACGGATGACGGTGTAGAGGCCCGCCATCAGCGCGATCGCCCCCACCGCGAACACGAGGTCCATTTGCAGCATCAGGACGAGGCACATGACCGCCCCGATGAGACTCAGATACCACTTCGACCGAAAGCTCGGTCGATACGACGGGCGCGCCGCGAAGTGCTCCAGGAAGGAGATCGCGCACAGCGCTCCGTACGTCACCATGAAGAACATGGAGACGATCCGGGCGACCATATCGACATTGCCCAGCAGGACGAAGAGAATCGCGATCGCAGACGTGACTATCGTCGCATTGCGAGGCTCGTTGGCGTCTCCAACACCGGCCGCAACGAAGCGGTTCATGCTCGGCCGAGGCACGACGGCGTCGGCGCCCAGGGCCTGCAGTGTACGCGGAGCCACGAGGATCGACCCGATGGCAGAAGAGATCGTGGCGCAGGCGAGGCCGATCGGGATGATCGGTCCCCAGATCGCGATCCGACTCATGATGAGGTAGTCGGAGCCCAACGTCTCGGCGTCGACCGACACCGCAAGCTTGGCCACGACGAGGAAGTAGATCACCATCCCCACCAGCGTGGCCGACATGATCCCCAGCGGGATCGACCGACGTGGCTCAGCGAGGTCTCCGGACAGCCCTACACCCGCCGTCATCCCGGTGAAGGCGGGAAAGACGATCGCAAAGACCAGCATGAAGGAGTCGGGGTCGCCCAGATCGGAGAAGAGACTGACCGTAGCCGGACGAATCTCCTCGGGCCCGGAGCCCAGGAAGAACATCACGAGCGAAACGCCCAACACGCTCGCGACGACCCAGAGCGCCTTCACACCCAAGTCGGCCCCCTTCCGAAGAACGACACCGATCAGGAGCAACATCGCCGGCAGAGAGACGAAGCGCGGATCGAAAGGGATGCCCAACCACGTCTCGAAGGCCGGCGCCAGCGGCTGAAACGCCTCGGCGAAGGCAATCATGTAGAAGGCGACGGAGATCGCCTGCGACATGTAGAGGCTGACTCCGATGGCCCCGCCGATCGTCGTCCCGAAGGAGCGGGAGATGATGAAGTACTCGCCCCCGCCTTCTACTCTCCGGTTGGTCGCGATCTCCGCGATCGCCAGAGCGGTAGGCACGGTGACCATGTGCCCGAGCAGAATAATGAGCACGCCTCCGGCCAGGCCCGTGTGCCCGACCGCGTACCCGAAGCGGAGAAACATGACCGCGCCGAGAATCGTGCTGATACTGGCAAGAAACACCGGGGCAGTACCAAATCCGTGCCCTTGAGACTGGCCTTCCGGTGAAGCAGCAGCGGCGTCAGCCACGCTTGCCCCCCCTGCTCCACCACTCGTCCGGGCTCGTTCGCTCACCGGGAGCGAAGGCGTCGGCCAACTTCAGCGCCAGCTTTCGAAGCCGGGTGCCCGCCAGCCAGCGCCACGCCTTCGCGGCCGTGCTCGAGAAGTCTCGGTTGTACGGACACACCCGCACGCAGATCGAGCAGTCGGAATTCTGGTTCGACCAGAAGCGGAAGCACCGTTCCGCGTCGACCGACCACTTCCGCACCCCGACCAGATTCGAGCGGTTGTAGACCTCGTCCGACGGGGGTCCGTCGGGAATCGCATTGACGGGGCACGCGTCCGAACACCGCCTGCACGTCTCGCAGAACTCCTTCACGCCGAAGCTCTTCGGTTGATCGTGGGTGAGGGGCAGATCGGTGAAGATCTTCCCGATTCGGACGCGGGGACCGAACTCCTCGGTGATCAGCAGGCCCAGTCGCCCATACTCGCCCAGCCCGGCCTTGATCGCGTACGGGACCGCGAGCGCGGTGTCGTTCATCGTCGCGACGGCCCGGTACCCCAGATTCTGGATGTACTGGGCGAGGCCCAGCAGCACCAGCGTGTCGTACGAGTACCCCACACCGGTCGCGGTACCACTCAGAGCCGACGGCACCGTATCGAGGAGATCCTTCTTCATCTCCTGTGCGATCACGATGACGTGCGGGAGGTCAGTCGGTAGCTCCTGCTCTTTCTCGGTCTCGCCGAGTCGGGAATAGGCGTGCGTGTAAACCCAGCGTTCGTCGTATCCCGTGATTCCGACGAGGTCCGCGCCGAACACCTCCGCGACGTGCTTGATCTCCCGACTCATGTCCTCGGGTGAGTCGACCGGTACGCGATCCTCGGGACCGGGGCGATGGACGGTGAACGGATCGAGGAATCCCTCGCGCCGATTCTCGTTCTCCTTGAGCTCGGCGAAGATATCGGGAAGATGCCAGGAGGCGTTCCTCAGCGCGTAATCCTTCTGACGAAAGCCCTCAGCAGTCTTCCACTTCTTCAGCGGCGTGCGGTACGTCTCGAAGAAGCGGTCGGTCCGCTCGGAGTGAACGGCCGAATCCCAGAACGCACGGGAATAGATGTCGTTCTTCTGACTGAAGCGCTCGAAGTGCTCCAGAACGTCGAAGTCGGCCTCGGCATCGGACGCGCTGGGGTCGGCAACCAGCGGTTCCTCCCGTGCTGTCATGCGTCTTCCTCCCAGATCATTCGCAGGTATCGCTCCGGCGCTTGAAGAAAATCTCGCACGAGCGCGACCGACTCGAGGTCTTCGAAGGCGATCGGCTGCACCGGAGGGTCGTCAAAAGTCAGGATCCGCGCACCCGGCGTGGCCATCAGGATCGGCGAGTGCGTGGCGATGACGAACTGCGCCCCGGTGTTGAGCGCGGCACGGATCATCGCCAGAAAGCCGAGCTGGCTCTGCGGCGACAGCGCAGCCTCGGGCTCGTCCAGCAGAAAGAGCCCCCCGGGTGACAGCCTCTGCTGAAAGAGGTTCAGGAAAGCTTCTCCGTGCGAGCGCGCATCCGGATCACGCCCGTATCGCTGTTCCATGGCGCCGATGGAGGCCCGATGAGGCCCCTGAGCCAGGACGCGGGCGTGATCTGAGGAGTGAGCAAAGTCTCGATCGATGCGCTCGAGCTCACGTTCATGCTCCACGCGCTGGACGGCGAGCTGCTTCTGGAAGCCGAAGAAGTCCTCCGCACGGAGGAAGAAGCCCCTCCGGGTTCGGCCCCTCCAGGTGAGGCGGAGCTGGCGGGCCAGCCGGCGCTGCGGCTCGAGCGTGGGGTCCGATGCAGGCCGTGCCGACCCGACTGCGGGCAGCTGGGTCGCGATCGCCAGTGACTCGAGAAACGTCGACTTGCCGGTGCCGTTCTCTCCCACCAGGACCGTCACCGGAGCGTCGAGATCCAGACGGTCCAGCGTCGCGATGGACGGAACGGAAAAGGGAAAGTCCGAAGTCGCGCCGACCGGTCGATATTCGACCGATGCGAGTTGGGCTTCACCGCTGGCGACGCTCAGAGCGTTCTCCTGTATCTCGGGACGGGCCCCCAAGCTGAAGTGCAGCGGACGCCAGAGCAACGACTTGCGACGAAGACCGACCCGATGGTTCGGGCCGGCCTTCTCCACTTCGTCGCACAAGGGTCAGACGACCCGGCGGCTACAGCTCCTCGAGTTCCTTCCTGGCTCTGTCGAGAATCTCGCGGACCCGGTCTGTATTCTCCATTTCAGCCCTCGTAGCGGCACGGAACGCGGCCTTCGACAAGCGCCCCCAGCTACCCCAGATCTCCGCGGTTTCCGGACCCATGTTCGCACCCCAGTCCTTCCAACCGTGCGCACGCTGCCAGATCTCTTCGATCTCTTCGCGGTGCACCAGGATCTCTTCGGAGCCCGACGTTGTCAGGTGGTAGACCTTCTTCCCGTCCGCCTCGACGATCTTGACCAGACCCTCGTCTTCCAGCTGCTGGAGGACGGGGTACACGGTCCCGGCGCTGGCCCGATACATCCCGCCCGACCGCTCCTCGAGCTTCTTCATCAGCTCGTATCCATGTGCCGGCTCGTCGTCGAGCAGGGAGAGCAGCGCAATCCGCACCTCGCCCTGTCGAAAGAAGCGCCGGCGCGGACCCCGACCCCTTCCTTTGCCCCTGGGGCCACGGCGGCGAGGCCCCACGCCTGCGTCCCAGTCGAAGATCCACTCGAAGTCCATACCGCGTCTCCTGCGTCGTGTGTCACACCCCATACATCCCCTCTCCTTTCATCGACCGGACCCTGCGAGTGACTCCGAAATTCGGAGCACCTCGGTCCAGCGTTCGTACATCGTTCAGTGTATCGTACGATACATCTTCGATATACTCTGTCAACGGCCGGTCCTGCTTGGACGGTGATCCCCTCGGTCAGGAAACGGTAAGGCGCATCGCCGCCGGCCTACTCACCCGCTGGTAGTCGAGCGCTCTCCTGCGCGACTGCGGCGAGGCGCTCAACGAGCCTGCGCAGGCGCCGCTCCCACCACGCGGATCGTGCCTTCCAGCCGAATCGAGCAGCCACATAGCTCACGCCGGACATACCGAGGATCAACGGCAGGACACTCGCTCCCGAGACGCCGAGAATGCCACTGAGCGCCGCCCCTCCGAAGATCCCGCCGAAGGGCACCATCAGGCCAAAGATGAGCCCGGCTTCCTGAGACTTCACGGAGGAGACGTCGATCTCGGTCGTCCCGTCGCGTGACGAAATCCCGACGATCGTGGGGCCGACCTCGTCGTGGCTCCACTCGACACGTCCCCACACCTCAGCGACCTCGCCCTTCTGCTGGAGCGTGGATCGAATCGCCTGAAGAATCCGGTCCAGGTCGCCTTCGGGGATCACCCCCGGAACGCTCGTGCGGAAGTGCCACCGTGTGGGTCCGCCCGCGGCAACGCTTTCCTTTCGTTCGATCGGGGCATCCACGTGACTCGCCGCGAGATCGACGAACCTCGGGTCGATGCCGACCTCCCGAGCGACCTGTCGCAGATCGTCGAGCGTAAGGCCGCCGCCCCCGTCGTGCGGCACCAGGCTGGAACGCTCCTGTAGCTCCGCTGCCGTTTGCAGAATCCTCTGGATATCGTCATCGCCGAATCGGCGGGCCAACCCACGACCCTCGACCCCTCCGGGCTCCGGAGACTTTTCGCTTGGGTCCTCGGACATCGGAGTGTCCCCCTGGTCGTCAACTGTTTGACAGGCTGCTGCCCCACCACCGAGTTTCGTCGCCCGTCGAGACGATCGCCGCCCGAAGCTAGCCGGAGTCAGCATGCGCTACCAAGGTCCTACGAGCCATAGTGCCCAGTTCTTCTCTTCGGTGCGGCGCGGACTCTACGCGTCGCTCAGCGCCCTCGCGGTCGTTTCGGTACCGGTGGCCGGGCAGGATCTGCAGCGGCCCGACGGGTGGACGACGCGCTTCGACGACCCGAGTGCGACCGAGGCCCAGCTCGAGATGTTCGTCGCCATGCCGCCGGGCTGGCATGTGACGTCGGGACCGGCAGCGATCTACTACACGCCGTCGCAGAGTGCCTCGGGCGACTTCCGGGCTGAGCTCGAGGTCTACCTCTTCGATCCTGGAACGCGCCGTGAGGCTTTTGGAATCTTCCTCGGCGGGACGGACCTCACCGGGGCAGGTCAGGAATACACCTACTTCCTGATTCGAAACGGCGGGCAATACATCATCAAGCGGCGAGAGGGGGCGGATGCCCCTACGGTTCAGCCATGGACGAGCCACGACTCGGTGCGTAGCTACGCCGACCGTGGCAGTGAGGACTCGATCAAGAACGTGCTCGCGGTCGAAGCTCGTGGAAACGACGTGCACTTTCTGGTGAATGGCGAGGAGGTGGCGACGCGTCCACGCTCGGAGGTAGCAGTCGACGGTATCATCGGCTTCCGCGTGAACCACGGTCTGAACCTGCACATTTCTCGCCTGGAGGTCAGCCCGCTCAACTGACGGGCTCAACCACCGCGCCGAGCTCCTCTAGCGGGGCCGGCTCCCTTCGAGCGAACGCGTCACCACGTAGTCGTCCTCCGTACCCTGCACGCCGTCGGCCCCCACGGTACCGACGGTGTAATCCCGCCGACCCGTGATGAGATAATAGGAGCGCCCCCAAGGGTCCTCCTGAGTACCGCTGTAGTCGCGCCGCAACCACGCCTCGAAATCGCCCGGCAGCCCCTCGGCGCGCCCCAGGCGGACGTCCAATTGGTCCGCCATTGCCTCGAGTCGACGCGGAACGAGCTTGTAGCCGATCGCGTCTTTGATCGGCGTCACCGAGCCCCCGATCTGCTCCCGTGTGCTGGGCACCGCCATACCTATCGCGAGCAGCACGAAGGCCATCATGATCAGCTTCTTCACCATCGTCGTATCCCCCCATGATCCAACCGTACGGGTCCAAGCTGAACAAGTGGCAAGAATCTAGCCAGATGTTTCTTCTCGTCCGGCCTGCACCGCCTCGATCCGATCGTGTGTCGTTCGGAGCGGAATCTCCGGAATTCGCAGCGTCAATGCGGTCGCGATCAGCATGAGAAGAGCGGTCAGCCAGTAGATTCGACTGGAGGCACGGGCGAAACCGTTGCGTATCTCTACGGCGACGGAGTTGGCCGCGACCTCCCCCTCGCTAGTGAGCCGTGCGACTTCCGCGGGATCCGTCGCCAGCGCCGCTCGCGCCTGATACGCAGCACGGACGCGGTCTGGAAGTTCGGCTCCGCCGGTCGAAACGAGTTGCTCCACAGACGAGTCGGACTCGGCAAAGACTTCCGACGGCAGCTCTATGGAAGCGAACGCAACGCCCAGAGATGCTCCGAGCACCGAGCCCATGATCGCGGCCCCTACCGTGGCGCCAATCTGTCGGAAGAACTGTGACGCGCTCGTCGCCTGTCCAATGAACCGGACGTCGACAGCATTCTGGACAGCGAGCGTGAAGAGCGGCATCGAAGGGCCAACCCCGAGTCCGGCCAGGACCATGTACACGGTGACCTGCCCGTATCCCACGTCCCCGTCCATGAGAGCGAGTAGCACCACGGAGAAGAAGAAGAGTACACCGCCCCAGAAGACCTGAGGCCGGTACGCGATCCGCGCGACCAACTGCCCCGCGAGCGTGGCACTGACGACGATCCCCATCGAGAACGGGATCAGCGCCGCTCCGGCTCGGGTGGCCGAGACACCCAGAACGTTCACGAGGAAGAGCGGTAGGAAGATCGTTACGGACATGAAGGCCGACCCGTAGAAAAAGGTCGCCATGTTGGCCGTGCGAAAGACGTCGTTCTCGAACAGTCGGAAGTCGAGAATCGGGCTCGGAGACGCCCTGTTCCTCGTCACAAACAGTCCAAGAACGGCGCAGCCGAGCAGGAACGAGCCCGCAGTCATCCACGCGTCGAGGCCCTGGACGGCATCACCGCCCAGGCCGGGTAGCCAGGGGTAACGGCGCTTGTCGAGCTGGAGCGACAGGATGAGCGGAATCAGCCCGAAGAGTAGAAGGAGCCCCGAGAACAGGTCCGGCCTGACCGCCTCTCCTGGTGGCTCCAATCTGGGCATTTTCCGCACGATATACGTCAGAGCGACCGCGCCGATCGGAAGATTCACATAGAAGACCCAGCGCCAGCCCTCGACCCCAGGAATCCAACCACTGGCATTGTCGGTGAGCAACCCGCCGATCAGGGGACCCAGGACCGATGCGATTCCGAAGACGGCTCCAACGAATCCCTGGTACCGACCGCGCTCCGCTGGAGTGAAGAGGTCGGCGATGACGATGAACGTCATCGCGAAGAGTCCCCCCCCACCCGCACCCTGAATGCCGCGGAAGAGGATGAGCTGGTTCATCCCGTCGCCGAGAAGCGGCAGGTCACCGAACTCGCCGCTCAGCCCACACAGCATCGAGCCCCCCAGGAACAGCAGGACGGCGCCAATCGTCACGTACTTCCTGGAATACGTGTCGGCCAGCTTCCCGTATACGAGTGCCAGCGCCGTAGAGGCGAGGAGATACGCCGTCGCGACCCAGGCGTACCGGTCGATCCCTTGCAGATCCTCTACCATCCGCGGCAGTGCCGTCGACACGATCGTCTGGTCCAGAGCCGCCAGGAAGAGCGCCATCAGGATCGCGAGATAAATCACCGTGCGGTCCCGATCGGAGACGGGCGCGGCCAGCGGACCCGGTGGCGTCTCAGTCATGATCGAGGCGGGGCGGCCGCCCAAGGAAGTCGCCGACTGCCCCAGCCCAGGCGTCGGGCCGCTCGAGGTGTACGGCATGTCCCGCGTCGGGAACGACGTGGAGGTACGCTCGAGGGAGGAGCCCCACCATCCGCTCCCCGATTTCCAGGAACTTGGCGTCGAGGCCGCCCACCAGAACCAGGGCCGGAACCTCGATCCCGGGCAGCGCGTCCCACAACGACGGCAGCCGGCCAGTCCCGAGCACGCGGAGTGCCGACGCCAAGCCGCTCGGTCGCGCGAGGAGCCGGCGTTCGCGCAACTCCGCCCGGATCGCCTCTGGGAGCGCGCTCTGAGTCGCGAACAGCGGTAGCGCCTCCCAGCGATCGACGAACTTTTCGATGCCGTCGCGTTCCAACGCGTCGGCAAGCCGTTCGTCCGCAGCTACACGCTCAGCCCGCTCTCGCTCATCCGCGAGTCCGGGCGAGGCCGCTTCCAGCACGAGTCGGTCCAGTCTATCTGGGTTCCGATGGGCGTAGTGCAGCGCGATTCGCCCGCCCATCGAGTACCCGACCAGATTTCTCTGCCCACCCACTGCCGAGAAGGAGGCATCGACTCCCTCCAGCGTGGTCGCCAGGGAAAATGCACGGGGGTCGGCTTCGCCGGATCGCGCACCGTGGCCGGGCAGATCAATGGCCGACACGCTCCCGCCAACGGCTCCGAGTGCTTTCCGGACCGGATTCCACGACGAAGACGACCCCGTGAATCCGTGCAGCAGGACCGTCGAGTCGGTCATAGCTCGCCGGAGCACCGGCGACGTTGCGGGGATGTGCTCAGATCCGCTGGTGATCTGCGCGCCAACTCCGGATCGCCTGCTTGACACTCTTCCGGTCCGACAGCTCTCCGTCCAGAATGCGCTGGACCAGATCAGCGAGCTCATCGTCCGGCGCAAAGCGCAATCCGATGAGGTGGGAGGTCGAGACGTCCCCGAGACGACCATGCATCTCGGCAGGCAGAACACGCTCCATACGAATGCGCTCCTCCAGTCGAATGACCCGATCCTGCACTCCCAGCGGGAAGATGCGGGCGAATAACGTGGAGAGAATCACGCCCACGCCGAAGACCACCATCATCACAGCGCCCACCGAAAAATCACGGACAGCCTGCACTGCGAAATACACGGTGGGCAGGAGCACACAGACAAAGGTCAAATAGTGGTACATCGGCACCATCTTCGCGTGGCTGCTCGCGCTCTGCGTCTCACTCATTGGGCTCACTCCGCTCGTAGACTAGAATCGGACGAGCGGTAGACTACTGATCCCACCTCGCCCCCGCACCCCGGATCGAGCATCTCGATCTTGAGCGAACCGACCGAACCGCCCCGTGTTTACGGCGACAAAGAAATCGGCCGCATCCTGAAGCGTGCGACCGAGCTCCAACACGACGAGCCGTCGGCGCCTGGAACCGGGGTGACACTCTCCGAGCTGGAAGACATCGCGGCGGAGGCCGGCATCGATCCTCGGTACCTCCGACGAGCCGCGGTCGAGCTCGACACGGGGCATGGGGAGTCGTCGATCTGGACTCGCGTGATCGGTGACGAACTCATGCTCGTTCGCGAGGCCGTCCTGGAGGGCGAGCTCGATGACGATGGATTCGAGCGCATCGTGGCGGCCCTCCAGACCGGGTCGCGCGAGCATGGACAGCCAAGCCTGCTCGGTCGCACGCTGACGTGGCGAGCCGAGACTTCATCCAAGACACGGACGATCCAGGTCGTGGTCTCCTCGAGGGGCGGCAAGACGCAGCTCCGACTCGAGGAAGATCTCACTCAGACCGCGGTCGGGTGGATGGCAGGACAGGCGGCAGACCGCCAGGGTCACCAGTTGCCGCCCGGAACTACGTAGAATCACCTCCGGCCTACGTCACGGACCCGGCCCGACTACCCCTCCCGACGTACAGAAGCTCGATCGTCGTTCAGGCATCGTTCCCGTGTGAAAAACACTCCCGCACAGGAGAACGATCATGCGCCCCTTCAGACACGTACTCGTTGCCGCCCTGCTAGCCTTCGCCCTACCCGCGACGGCAGAAGCTCAGACCGCGGACATCCCCGATGGGATGGAGGCTCACAAGCTTCCCCGCCAGCGTCTCAACGGGCCCCGCTTCGGCTTCACCGTCTTCACCGGTGACGTCGCCCGCTTCAGGCAGGAAGTACAGAACAAGCAACCGCTCATTAGCCAGTTCGGGTGGCAGTTCGAGACTCAGATCGTCTCCACCCAGAGCGGGAACCAGGCCCTGATGGAGTGGATCATCCTGCTCGGTGGCCTGGAGCAGAGTGAACGCAATCTCTCCCTGTCGTGGATGGCCGGATACCGGTTACCCAACGGCCTCGAACTCGGCGTGGGTCCGAATATCAGCGTGCGTCCAGCAGAAGATCCCGAACAGACGATCGCATCCACGACCTCGATGGTCGTAGCGGGCGGCGCGACCTTGCCGTTCGGAGAGCTCTACGTACCGCTGAACCTCGCGGTCGCCTTCGCCGAAGGGGGACCGCGCCTGACCACACTGATTGGGTGGATCGTCGGGTGAGCACCGGGTCAGCGAGGCGCCTCATCAGGTAGATACCCTCCGGTCGATCAGCAGCAACCTTCCGGACTGCAGACCGGGCCTGCCGCCTCCGTCGTGACGTCGTAGTCCAGCCCCTTGGTCTCGCGAGGGTGCCTGGGCACGGCGCGGGTGCAATCGAAGGGCGCTGCCTCGTCCAGCGGAATGTCGTTGAGTGGTACAACGACCTCGAAGTGCTCGGCGTAGGGTTCACGCGTGTAGATCCGGAACGTCTTGTCGCACACGGCCGCCCTCTGGCCACGGACCAGTCGGTGGCCGTCGTCATCGAGCACTTCGCGGAACGGCCCTTTGTAGATGACCGCCTGCTTCCTTTCGAAGCACGGCCCCTCCTTCCCTTTGAATGCCTCGACCGTGATCGAGCGGAACTCGATGCCCTCGACAGTGCGCCACGGCTCGATCTGGCGGACCAGCAGCCGAACCCCGTAGAAGCCCGCGTCGACGAAGGCGTCCAGAAATTCCTCCTCGGTCAGGGCACCGGAGATGCATCCACTCCACAGTCCGGGATCATTCCGCATCCGCTCCGGCACGATCTCGTCACTGACAATATCCGAAATGACCGCACGTCCTCCGTTGCGGAGGACCCGGAAGATCTCCGAGAACAGTGTCGGCTTGTCGCGCCCGTCGACGAGATTCAGGACGCAGTTCGAAACGACGACGTCCACGCTATCCGACTCGATCATCGGCTCCGTGCGACGCAGATCGTCTCCCAACGCCTGCGCGGCCAATAGACCCTCGACATCCGTCACGGGATCCGCCGCGAGCGCTGCGTCCAGCCGGTCGAGATCCAGCGCCAGATCCTGAATGCGACCTCGCCTGAATTCGACGTTCGCGTAGCCGATCTCCGCAGCCACTACAGGGGCGTTTCGACGCGCCACATCGAGCATCTCTGTCGTCATGTCGATGCCGATCACCCGACCGGTCGCACCCACGACCTGAGACGCGACAAAGCAGATCTTCCCGGTGCCGCTTCCGAGGTCGAGGACGGTCTCGCCCTTCCTCAGATACCGGCTGGGATCCCCACATCCGTAGTCCCGCTCGATGACTTCGGCGGGAATGGCCCCCAGGTAGCGGGGGTCATAATCGACGGGGCAGCACAGCTCGTCGACGCGCTCGCCCGCACCTTCGGCGTACGCATCCCGCACTGCGGATTCGACATTCAAGGACGACATGGGGACCCGGAATGGAGTGGTCGGTATCGGGAGAAGCCGCGAGTGGGAGTCCGTGGTTCCCAATGGCTCCGCACCATACGCAGAAGGGGGAGGAGGGGCCACGGCCCTCCTCCCCCTCATTACGA
>Ga0213866_10002642_pt1 | contig 12482 bp, 16 predicted proteins | sample PICome_11_FD_160079 | JGI IMG/M metagenome (GOLD analysis project Ga0213866, IMG submission 160079) | Coastal seawater microbial communities near Pivers Island, North Carolina, United States - PICO284 | ecosystem: Environmental > Aquatic > Marine > Coastal | place: USA: North Carolina... | reverse complement strand
GAAAACTTCTCTCCCTTATGGCGTGGGGTGCATCCAGTTCTGCTGATGCAAGAGCGAAAGCCGCCGCCATTTCCAAGCGCAACAAAGCCAAGAAGGATAAAGCATAATGGCAGATAAACAATCGCAAAAAAAAGGAAGATAAGTAATGATAACCGCAAAACAAGCGTCATTCTTGAAAGCAATGCGCGCCGCTATTGCGGCAAAAAAATCTAAAGCTTCGGCAACCCTTAATGCAAAACCTGCTGACGATAAACAAGCTGGCAAGACAGCCAGTAATTCGCAGAGAGCGCCAGTGGAGCAAAAGGCTGATGCTGGCGAAACACGCGCTACTCGCAGAGCCATTCAGGGCGGTAATCAAAGCACTGCATCACGTAAGGTTGAACGTGCCAAGCAGTCTTACAGAAAGAACAGAAAATCTATGCTCGCTGGAAGGAAGAGATAAATGCCAAACGTAGCTGGTAAAAAATATCCATACACCAAAGCTGGCAAAGCCGCCGCAAAGAAGGCCGCTAAAAAACAAACTGCCGCTAAAAAGAAACCTGCTTCTATGCTGAAGCGTGAACCTGCGGCTGGCACATACTCACGGGGGTACTGATGGCAGTCAACGCCGCTGGTAATTACACCAAACCTACAATGCGTAAGGCGCTCTTCAACCGCATCAAAGCTGGTAACAAGGGCGGAGCAAAAGGTCAGTGGAGTGCAAGAAAAGCACAAATGTTAGCCAAGGCTTATAAAGCAAAGGGAGGCGGATATACCAGCTAATGTTAGCAGAACTTGCGGCAATCAATGGTGCATTTGCAATAATAAAAACAACTATTGCAAACGGTAAAGAGCTTGCCAGTGCGGGGAAGGCTATATCTGATTTTGTAAATGCCAAAGAGGAATTGCAGAACAAACAACGCAAGAAGAAAGCTAGTGTATTCGGCAATGATTTCGAGGAGTTTATGGCTCTTGAGAAAATTAAAAAGCAAGAGGCAGATCTGCAAAGCTATATGCAGTTATACGGCAGGGCGGGTCTGTGGCCTGATTGGGTAAAGTTTCAGGCAGAGGCACGCAAACAAAGACAAATTGCTCTGCGTGAACAGGCAAGAAAGAAAGAAGAACTCAAAGAAGCCATAGGCATATTTGCATTAATTTTAATTTCGGCCTTGTTCGTAATAGGGTTTGCATACTTTATAGCGAGGAAAAAAGCATGGGTTTAAAACCTTCACAAGCTTCTCTGCGTAACTGGACTAAACAAAAGTGGCGCACCAAATCTGGTAAAAACTCTACACAGGGCAAAGGCGCTACAGGTGAGCGCTACCTGCCATCAAGCGCTATCAAATCTCTTTCATCAGCAGAGTACGCGGCATCTACAGCCGCCAAGCGCAAAGCTATTAAAGCTGGCAAACAGCATTCCCGCCAACCTCAATCCATCGCTAAAAAAACAAAGGCACATCGCACATGAGTTTTTTGCATACCATCAATAAAGATGAACGCACTCTTCTACGCAACATTGTGAAGAGAGTACATCTTGCCTACCACCCAGACGAATTCCAGACCGACAGAGAAGCCGACAAGGTTATCTCAGTAATTGCGCCAGATGTAATCGAGCGCATGATTAAATTCGGTAAGGATAACAAAGTTGACAACATTTAAATATAAACCTGACGGTCAAACGCTCAAAGATTTTATGAAGAGCGAAGTGTTCTTTAGATTGTTGCGTGGCCCTGTAGGCTCTGGCAAATCTGTTTGCTGTTGTGTTGAATTGTTCAGACGCGCATTACAGCAGAAGAAAGATAAGAATGGCGTGCGCCGTTCTAGGTGGGCGGTCATTCGTAACACCAACCCACAGCTTAAAACTACCACAATTAAAACTTGGCTCGATTGGTTCCCTGAAGATGAGTGGGGCAAGTTCCAATGGTCTGTACCTTATACGCATAACATCAAGCGTGCAGACTTAGAGTTGGAAGTTATCTTTCTTGCGCTCGATAGGCCAGAGGATGTGAAGAAGTTGCTCTCATTAGAGTTAACAGGCATCTGGGTAAACGAAGCGCGTGAAATTCCTAAATCTATTATTGATGCATGTTCAATGCGTGTAGGTCGTTTTCCTTCTATGAAGGATGGCGGATGTACTTGGACAGGTGTGATCGCAGATACTAACGCGCCAGAGGAGGACCATTGGTGGCCTATCATGTCAGGGGAAGTTCCAATACCAGATCACATTCCAAAAGAAGAAGCAAAGATGCTGGTGAAACCCGACAACTGGGAGTTCTTCACACAACCTCAAGGAATGGTGGAGGAAAAGGACGAGGGCGGGAACGTCACAAAATATTCGCCAAACGTGAACGCAGAAAACAGAAACAATATGAGGAAAGATTACTATCCGAATATCGTACAGGGCAAGACGAAGAGTTGGATAGATGTGTATGTGATGAACCGCCTTGGGAGTATCAAAGACGGTAAACCTGTCTACCCTATGTTTGCGGCAGATGTGCATGTTGCAAAAGAAGAGATACCTGTTGCGGCGGGTGTTCCTGTTTATCTGGGCATAGATTTTGGGCTTACACCTGCTGGCGTGTTTGGGCAAAAAGTGCGTGGACGCTGGCTCATATTACAGGAGATAGTGGCATTCGACATGGGCATCGTAAAGTTCAGCGAAGTCCTCCGCCAAGAAATTTCCACACGTTACTCCGCTTCAGAGGTCATCATATTTGGTGATCCTGCTGGCGACTTTCGCGCCCAAACAGATGAATCTACACCGTTCCAGATATTACGAAGTGCAGGGCTTAATGCTCGTCCAGCGCCATCAAACGATGTGTCTCTTAGGCTGGAATCAGTTTCAGCACCATTGGGGCGGATGGTTGACGGTCAGTCTGGGCTTTTGATTGACCCGCGCTGTAGAACCATCATCAAAGGTTTTGAGGGTGGATATCAGTACAGGCGATTGCAGGTATCAGGCGAGCGCTATGATGATAAGCCAGAGAAGAACCATTTCTCGCACATACATGATGCAGTGCAATATCTAATGCTGGGTGCAGGTGAGGGCAGGGCTATCATGCAGAACATGGCAAGCGCTACTTCAGCGTTCCAAGCACGCAAAGAATATGATGTGTTTTCACGCAAACCAAAAGCCAGAAGAGCAGGTCTTTGGTCACGAATGTAGTTTTGTGCGTTGCTCTGCAAACTCGCAAACCATATCACAAAGTAGATTGGAGAATTTATTATGTGTTTAGCAAGACCTTCAAAGCCAGCCGCACCGCCTGTTGATCCAAACGCTGAAATTGAGCGCAAGAACCAAGAGGCCGCTGAAAACGAAAAGCGGATGAAGCAAAGGGATAAAGCCTTAGATAGAGCCGTCAAACAAAAGCGTGGCGGTATGGGTAGCGTATCTTTGCTAACAGGTAGCAAGGGCGGCGCAGGTTACTTTGACGGAACTCTGTAATGCACGGCGCTATCGCTCAACGTCTGCTCCAGAAGTATGAGCGTGCCAAACATGCACGCACAAACTTCGAACCTCTGTTTGATGAGTGCTACGAGTATGCTCTGCCCATGCGGCAGAGTTTTTACCATGAAACAGCAGGACAGCGCAGAGATGACCGCATCTTTGACGAGACTGCTGTTGTAGGCACGCAAGAGTTTGCAAGCAGATTACAATCTGGTCTGGTGCCAAACTTCGCACGTTGGGCTGATTTTGTTGCGGGTTCAGAGATACCACCTGACCAAGTTGACGAAGTTAACAATCAGTTAGACGAGGTAACAGAATATGTCTTTGAAGTCCTCCAGAACTCTAACTTCGGGCAAGAGGTGCATGAAAGCTTTATGGATCTTGCTGTTGGCACTGGCGTCCTCCTGTGTGAAGAAGGTGACGCAATCAATCCAGTACGTTTCAACGCGATTCCGCTTCCATCTGTGGTTCTTGATACAGGTGCGGATGACCGCATCGATCATGTGTTTAGAGAGCGCTCTCTCAAGATATCAGAGATACTTATTGCGTACCCTAAGGGCATCATGTCGGAACGGATGGCTCGAGAGGCCGCAAACAATCCTGACAGCAAGTGCAAAATTATTGAGGTTGTGTGTAGAAACTACGACAAGCTTAATGAAGAGGCTCACGATTTTTATGTCGTGGATGTTGAAGATAAAGCGATAATCTACCATGAACGCTTCGATGGCCTTGGCTCTAACCCTTTCATCTGTTTCCGTTGGTCAAAAGCGGCAGGTGAGGTATATGGGCGTGGCCCACTGGTCAACGCTCTGAGCGCTATCAAAACCACCAACCTAACAATCGAATTAATACTAGAGAACGCGCAGATGGCTATCTCTGGTATTTATCAGATGGATGATGATGGTGTTGTAAACACAGATACTATTAATCTTGTGCCAGGGACTATCATTCCAAAAGCTATGGGGTCTGCTGGTCTACAGCCTATCAAGGCGGCTGGGGACTTTAATGTTGCCAATCTTGTTCTCAACGATATGAGAACAAACATTAAGCGTGCGTTATATAACGATATGCTAGGCGACCCCAACAAAACACCTGCGTCTGCTACTGAAGTGGCAGAGCGCATGGCTGACCTATCTCGGCGTATTGGTTCTGCGTTTGGCAGATTGCAAGCTGAGATGGTTGCGCCAATATTACAGCGCGTAGTTTTTATTCTGAAGAAGCAGGGCAGAATAGAACTACCAACCATTAACGGCAGAGAAGTAAAGGTACGTTCTGTATCTCCTTTGGCACAAGCGCAAGCTAACCAAGATATATCTTCTGTTGCTCGTTATCTTCAGATGGTAGGCGGCACATTCGGGCCAGAGATACTTAACCTGCTAGTAAAATCTGATGATGTTGCGGTGTATCTTGCAAAGAAGTTTGGCGTGCCAGACAGCTTAGTAAGAGATGGGGTGGAGCGCCAACAGCTAATGGAAGCGGCACAAAATTTCCAACAACAACAGCAACAGGCTAATGTCGAACTACCTAGGTCTTGACGGGTTTCCTCGCCCTAAATCTGAGGACGAACAAATCTCACAAAACATGCACGCTCTGTTTAGAACGCCGACAGGCAAGCAGACGTTAAAGTATTTGCGCTCTATCACCATTGAAGCCGTAACTGGTGGTGGCGCAAGTGACGCTGAACTCCGACATCTGGAGGGTCAGCGATTTTTAGTAGGCCTCATTGAGAGGCGAATGAAACACGGCGAAAAGGTGAAATCAAATGAGTGAAACAGATAATGTGGAAGTGGCTGTAGAAGCTTCAGAAGCACCTGTGTCTGAACGCCCCGAGTGGTTGCCAGAGAAGTTTAATACACCAGAGGATTTAGCATCCTCATATTCTCAGCTTGAGAGCAAGCTGGGTACATCACAAGATGAACTGCGTGAATCTCTTGTAAAAGAATTTGAAGCAGAAGCGTTAGCGAACAGGCCAGATACCGTTGGCGATTATGTTGTTCCCGAAGAGTTAAGCGAGAATGATGTAAACGATAATGAGTTATTTCAATGGTGGGCTAACCACGCATTTGAAAATGCATACAGCCAGCAAGAGTTTGAAGATGGCATTAAGATGTATGCACAGGCATTGCAAGGTACACAGCCTGACCTTGAAGCAGAAAAAGCAGCACTCGGTGAAAATGCTGATGCGCGTATTCAGGCTGTAGATTTATGGTCGCAGAAGTTTTTCCCTGAAGAACATGCTGACGCCATTCTATCTCTTGGCTCAACTGCTGGTGGCATTGAAGCTTTGGAATATCTGATGAACCAGATGTCCTCTAGTTCGATGGCAAACAACACTGGTGGCATTGCACCTATTAATGAAGGTGATTTGCAATCAATGATGAAAGATGAACGCTACTGGAACCCAGCAAAGAGAGATAACGCTTATGTCCAAAAAGTCCAAGAAGGCTTTTCCAAACTCTACCGTTAACTGCTTTCACCATGAGGGTGACGTTAAGATTGTAAAAGCAGAGGTAGAACATGCTGGTTATCTTCAACACAGGTTGAGGCCATCAGATGTTCGTGAATGTATGATACATTCCTCAACACCGTGGAGGGCGCTTCATGCGCCCTTTCGCATCAAAGACGCACACACATGGACAGGCATGTATAAAGACGAGCCTGTATGTATGTTTGGCGTTGTACCTTTTATGGCGGCAGAAGATTTTATTGGCGCTACAATTTGGTTCCTTGGTTCATCTGTAATTGATGAGCAACCCCGCAAGTTCTTAAAAGCCAGCAAAGATATGTTTGAATACATATCTGCTCAATATGATTTGTTAGAAAATGTTGTGCCTGTTGACCACCACAAAACTCTTAAATGGTTGGATTGGTTGGGTTTTGCATTTGCTGAAGAGGCAACTGTTATCAACGGCTATTCCTGTATTCGTTTTGTGCGTTGCGATGAATCGATTGAAGTGAGATTTCAATAGCATACAGCCTGTTTCTAACTGACAGCCCTGCGGGACAACTGGACGAAGAGCGAAACGGACAACTGTGAACTGTAATTGAACTCTTCTTAAAGGACTCTTGAAATGGCTAATACTATTGATATTGCTTTCATCAAGCAGTTTGAAACCGAAGTTCACATGGCTTATCAGCGCATGGGGTCTAAACTCCGTAACACTGTGCGTACAGTAGGCAATGTTCGTGGTAGCGTAGTTCGCTTCCAGAAAATCGGTTCTGGCACTGCTTCAACCAAAACTCGTAACGGCGATGTAACCGCTATGGAACTTGTACATACAAATGTAGAAGCAACCATGGCAGACTTCTATGCCGCAGAATACATCGACAAGCTCGATGAATTGAAAATCAACATTGATGAGCGTCAGGCAGTGGCACAATCAGCCGCCGCCGCACTTGGTCGTAAGACTGACGATCTTCTGTACACTGCTATGGACGCAGGTGCTAACTCAACTCAGATTAACTCAACTGCCGCCGCAGTAGATAAAGCGGATTTGCTAGAGTTGTTTGAAACCTTTGGCACTGCCGACCTTCCAGAAGATGGTCAGCGTTACCTAGCAATGTCACCTGCTGGTTATGCAGACCTGTTTAACATCAACGAATTTGCTTCAAGCGATTTCGTAGGTGAGCAGAACCTGCCTTATGCTGGCGGTATGACAATGAAGGAATTCTTAGGCTTTAAGATTTTCTCAACTTCAGCAGTAACTGCTGGTAAGAATATCGCTTACCACACTTCTGCTGTTGGCTTGGGCATCAACTCAGATGTTCAAACTGAGATTAATTATGTGCCGCAGAAGGCCGCGCATCTCGCTACTTCTATGATGTCAATGGGTGCTGTTGTTATTGACGACAACGGTATCTATGAAGTCCTAGATAATAACTAAGGGATTGGGGGGCGTAAGCCCCCCATCACCACATGTCAACGGTAGCGAACTCAGGAATAGATATAGCGTCACGCGGATTGATTTTGATTGGTGCAGAACCAATCACATCATTTTCTGCCGACAGCACCGAGGCTCTTGTAGCCTCAAACTTGTATGAGGATACAGTGCGTACAGCATTGTGTACGAGTAGATGGCGCTTTGCTACAAACCAAGCGGCATTGAACAAACTATCAGCCGCGCCGACAGGCAGGTTTGATATTGCTTACCAGCTTCCGCATGACATGCTCATGCTTCACGCTGTTACCATTGAAGATAGATTAATTGAATACACTGTTTATGGCGACAAGCTGTATCACGATGTCAGCACAACCAATGATGTTGTAGCTGATTATACTTTTAGAGCAAAAGAGCAAGACTTCCCCAGCTACTTTACATTGGCTGTTGAATATTCTCTTGCCGCTTCATTTGCGCTTGCGATTGCAAGAGATGAAGCTATGGCAACAATGATGGAGCGCAAAGCTTTGCAGTTAATGCAACAGGCTAAAACTCTGGATTCCCAGCAACAGACAACACGCAAACTGGTTACATCGAGGTTTATTTCTGAAAGGCGAAGCTGATGCCGCGTATTCGTGTACCGCTAAACAACTTTTCCTTTGGTGAAATCAATCCCTCGCTTACCTCAAGAACAGACAGCGCTGTGTATAATCAGGCGGCTGAGACTGTAAAAAACTTTTTTATTCGTGCAGAAGGGGGCGTGATCAAGCGCCCTGCTACTGAGCGTATATATAATTTTACACACACTTATAATAGTTCTCTGCTTCAGCAGATAAGAATTGAGCCGTTTGTTTTTTCTGATGATGAGAAATACATTGTCGCTTTCTCTAGTGGTCAACTTGATATCTTCCAAATCACAGCATCCACAAATGCCGTCACCCATATTCAGACCATTACTACTGATGTGGCTGGCAACAATTTGCCTATCGACAATGACAATCTCAATCAGTTTACTTATGCACACCGAGGCGATTTTATGTTTATCGCTCATGGTGATTTTCTTTGTAGAATGCTTGTCAGAACTGGGCTTACTACCTTTGAGGTAAGAACCTTTGAATTTGATACCTCTGTTATTGATGGCAGAGAATTACAACCCTATTACAACTTTCAAGCAAACGGCGTTACGCTATCCTCTAGCGCTACCACTGGCACTGGCGCTACCTTAACTTCCAGCGCTTCATACTTCACAGCAAATCATGTTGGCGTAAAGCTGTTGATTGGTGAAGCAGAAGCAGAGATTACTGGATTTACTAGCGGCACTTCTGTCACTGCCGATATCACAGGCACGCTACAAGCGCAGTTAGATGTAGATGCTATTGAAACCAAGATTGGTTCAAACAAGATAGAGATAACTCATGCATTGCATGGTTTAAGTTCTGGCGCTTCAATAACCATTGCTAACGCTGGTGGTGTTGGCGGTATAACTGCGACAAACATCAACGGCGCTAGAACAATATCTCGTATTATTGATAAGAATACTTACGAGGTAACTGCTGGCGCTAGTGCTACTGGCGGCGCTATTGGCGGCGGTTCTCCAACCATTGAAACAGGCGCGGCTACAACAGAATGGTATGAGCAATCATATTCATCGATTAGAGGCTTCCCTGCGGCTGTTACCTTCCATGAAGATAGATTGTGGTTTGGTGGTACGAAATCTCAGCCAGACGGGCTTTGGGGTTCAGTAACCAGCCAGTATTTTAACTTTGATTTAGGAGATGCAGAAGCTAACGATGCTCTGGACTTGGACGCAAACATTGGTCAAACGAACAGGATTAGGCATCTGGTTTCTAATCGTGACCTTCAAATTTTTGCTTCTCGCTCAGAATTTTATCTGCCCTCTTTTCAAGATGAGCCTGTAACACCAGAGAACGCTAAGATATCTTCACAGACGCCATTCGGTACAGGCTTTGTTCGTCCACAATCTATTGATGGTGCAACCATGTTTGTGCAGTCAACTGGCTCTGCTGTGCGTGAGTATATCTACTCAGATGCAGAAGGCGCGTACACAGGCAACATGATATCTCTGCTGTCATCTCATCTGATTAAATCACCTATACAGCTTGCTACTGTAAAAGGTTCGCTCGATAGACCAGGGGCTTACGCTTTCTTTCTAATGAATGATGGCAACATCTCTGTGTATTACAGCATTCGCAACGAAAAGCGTGCTGGCTGGGTAGATTGGAACACAACTGGCAAGTTTCATTCTGTATGCTCTGTAGAAGATGATTTGTATTCTGTATCTGTAAGAGATGATGGTTCTGGCACGGATAAACTATTCTTAGAAAGATTTACTAGCTCTCGAGATACAGATTTCTCTGACGAGTTCACTGTCACTAATGGCGTGTTTACTGTGAGTTCTCACTTTGCTAATGGCGCTGTTGTTGATGTAACAGATGGCGATGAATATCTGGGGCAGTTTACTATTGCTGGTGGTCAGTTAGATGTGAGCGCTGTTAAAACTTCAAGCACAGTTCAGGCTGGGTACAAGTTTACACCAGAGTTAAAAACCTTGCCCATTGATGGGCAGGTGCAGGGCGGGTTCTTAACCGCACGCCCACGGCGCATATCAATGGTTGATTTAGATTTGAACAATACGTTGAGCGTGTCAGTAAATGGCACCGATATGGTTATTCGTAATGTAAACTTCTCGATTGGTTCAGCACCCGACAAGATAACAGGCAAGAAGGAGTTTCGTCCTCTTGGGTATTCCAAAGACCCAAGAGTAACTATTTCGCAAAGCGCCCCCTTGTCCTTGCAGATTAACGGTTTGATAGCAGAGGTGGCGTTCTAATGTTTGGAAACCCTTATTTAATGATTGCCAGCGCTGGCATTCAAATGATTGGCAAGCAACAGGCGGCTAGTGCAGAGCGTAGGCGTCAACAGGCTATTGCGGCACAGCATGAACAGAATGCAAAGTTTCAAGCGTTGGAAGCATTACAGCAACACAATGCACGCCAAGACCGTTTGCAAACTATGCTGTCAGTTAACGATACAGTGATGGCTGTAAATAATCGCGGCTCTAATGACCGTTCTCTAAAAGCGCTTACTAGAGGCGAGAAGAAGAAATCTGCAACAGATGATGGCAGAGCCAGAACACAGACGCTGTTAGAGCAAGGCAGAACAAGATTTGCGGCGGCAGATGCACGCGCGGCTGGCAGTCAGGCAATGCGCTCTGCGTTTACTAGCAATATAGGCACTCTGATTGGTGCAGTTGATAAGTATCAGGATTTGGCATAATGGCAAAGATACAAAGATTACAGCGGCAAGAGGGGTTTAATAAACCCATTGGTATTGTCACCCCATCAAGGGCTGGCGTAGAAGCAGGTGAAAACCTTGAGCGCCTCGGCGCGAACATGATGCAGGGTTTTTATGAAAAAGCTGTTGCTGAAGAAACCTTGAAAGGTGAAGAAATTGCCGCAGGGTTTCGTACTCGTAATGATGCAGGGCAGGTAGAATACAGACAGCTTCCTGCTGGTATTTCTAAAATTGCTGCAAATACTGCACAGCCTTTGCTCGATAGAAAGTATCGTAACGATATTCTTTTGGATATGAAGAACCAAGCAACCCGCTTGCGTGCTGACCATCCAAACGACCCAGAGGGTTTTGATAGAGCATTTAGTGCTTTTGTTACAGAAACATCAAAAGCAGTAGGCGACCGCCACTCCGCTTTTACCCTCGATACTGGTTCTGTTCTTGCTGGTGAAAATACAGCCTCGCTTTATGCAGATAAAGTAAATGCAGAAGATGAAGCATCATTCAAAAGCGATTTCTCTCTGATTGAAAGCGATATGCTGGATGTTGCCGCAGGTGTTGAATCTGGTGAGTTAAGTTCAGGTATGGATGGGCAAGATTACCAAAACCTGCTTGCTCGCGTTGACAGACTCGCTGAAGAGCATCCTGATAGGTTGTCGGTGTCTGGTGCCACAGAAATGAAGAAGCGCATCAGGCGGGCTTATGGCGGCGCTCTGATGACCAGAACTGTTAACGCTGTTAAAAACCTACCGCAGTTTCAAGACCCCGTTAGTGGCGCTACTAAAGCGGCGTCTTTGCTAGAAAGCTTAGAGGGCGCATATCGCACAGGTAATCTTGATGGCATGTCTGATGTTAACAAAGCGTTGTTAGCGCAAGCTGGCTTTACAGAAGAGATGTTATCTCCGCAGTTTTTAGATGCAGAAAGCCGCCGTATTATTGCTGGCGATTTATCTGTTATCGAAAACAATCTGCAAGATATTTTAAAATCTGAAGTGGCAGGGCGTCAGGCGATGGCAACAGCGCTCCAGCTTCAGCAAGGCGATTTGGTTTCTACTGACAAGATGGAAAACTATCTAGGGAAATTGGGCTACCAGACTGCTGAAGATATCATCAATGATTTGCCCAACATTCTAAACCCCAAAACAGAACAGCATAAGGCGCTACAAGCCGCATGGTTGCATAACAATAGCGATATGCCACCGCTGTTTAAGAATGTATTTAGCCAAGATAATTTAGAGAAGCTGGCAAATAATGGTCAGTTGCCATTAGCACTCGACCTCTATCGTCAATCTACAATGCGTATGAATAGAGATGGTAGCGGCGATAATCAAGTTACCAGAGGGTTGAGTGACGATACCGTAAACACAATGGAATCTTTGATTGCCTATCGCAACAGCGTAAAGGTAACAAGCTTTGAAGAATATTTTCAAAAAAGAAACGAGTTAGCGATAGCGCCTAATCGCTCTGCTCTTTTGAAGCAACAGCTTGGCGATGATAGCATTGCAAAATTTGTAATGGATAACCTGCCTTCAAACGCTACTTCCGAAGAGCGTACTTTCCACATGCGTTATGCAGAAGATTTAGTTCTGATGCACGGCAAGGATGTGGCAAACGACATTCTCACTCAGTCTGGTAACAAAGTATTCGGCAAATCTGCGTTTACATTTGGTGATGAGCGTACCCGCTTTGCACCAGAGAAAGCTTTTCCAGATAAAACAGAATTAGAAATGTTTAAGTCTAGCGTTGCGCTCAAGCTTGAGTTAGCAGATGGCAATTACCAGCTAGGCAAGAATGCGTTTCTAATACCTGACCCTCGGGCTGGTATGGTTAACCCTGAATATATTGTTGTTGATAATAACAAGATG
>Ga0213866_10002641_pt1 | contig 12484 bp, 8 predicted proteins | sample PICome_11_FD_160079 | JGI IMG/M metagenome (GOLD analysis project Ga0213866, IMG submission 160079) | Coastal seawater microbial communities near Pivers Island, North Carolina, United States - PICO284 | ecosystem: Environmental > Aquatic > Marine > Coastal | place: USA: North Carolina... | reverse complement strand
ACTGAGCGATGACGATGGGCGCTTCAAAGGTTACGCCCTATCGGAGGTTAGCGTGTTCATCGTCTCTCATCTCTCTGACGCCCGTCCGCCGCGCACCTGCAGTCGTGCCCGGATGGCCCGCCTCGGAGTCTTGCTGGTCGCGGTCTCGCTCACGATCCCACCCGTGCTCGAGGGTCAGGATCGACGGCCGATGACGACCGACGACGGTCTGGCGCTGGTAGCTGTCGGGGGCGCACAAATCTCGCCGGACGGGCGGTGGGTTCTCTTCTCGAAGTCCGAGCTCGACTGGGATGAGAACGAACGGAAGACGAGCTGGTGGCGAGTGCCGGCGGATGGGAGCGAGCCTCCTCACCGCTTCATCGGTGAAGAGGGGGGGAGTGGCTTTCGCTTCTCACCAGACGGCCGGTGGCTCTCCTTCACTCGTTCGGTCGACGACAAGAACCAACTCTTCCTGATCCGTACGGATGGGGGCGAGGCGCTCCAGCTCTCCGAGCATGAGACGGCGGTCGGGTCGTACCGGTGGTCACCCGACGGTGGCAGCATCGTCTTCGTAGCGGCACACGCTCGCAGTGAAGAGGAGGAGAAAGCCAGGAAGGACGGGGACGACGCCATTTTTGTCGACGAGGGCGCCAACGGCCAACGGGCCGGGGAGTGGAACGACCTCTGGCGTATCGACGTTGGGACCAGGGACGAGACGCGCCTCACGGAGTCGGAGCATCGTGTCGGATCGTTCGATGTGTCCCCGGACGGGGCACACATCGCGTACGCTGCTCGTACCGAGAACCGTCGCAACCAGGGCAATCTGTCCGAAATCCACCTGCTCGACATCTCGACGGGTGAGGTTCGGGCGCTCACGGACAATCGGTCTCCGGAGGGCAACCTGACCTGGGCACCCGACGGGCGGCGGATCGCCTACACGGCGCGGGGAGACGGTGACTGGGAGCTTCTACTCGACAAGATCTGGGTGATGGACGTGGAGTCGGGCGAGAAGCGGATCGTATCCGGGGCGTACGACGGGACGATCCGTTCATTCGTCTGGGCTCCGGATGGAGCGTCGATCCTCTTCGGTGGACTCCAGCGAACGGACACCAACCTCTTCCGACTGACCGTCGACTCCGGAGAGGTGACGAAGGTCACCGACGTCGAAGGCTCGATCGCACCCTCGTCGTTCTCGAAGGATCGATCGACGATGGCGTTCGTCGCCCAGGACTGGGACACGCCCGCGGACGTATGGGCGGGTCCGACCGATGGGTCCGAGGGGGTTCAGCTGACCGACGTAAACCCCTGGGTCGCGACCGATCTGGCGCTCGCCGAATCACGTCTGATTCGTTGGCGGAGTCAGGACGGCCTGGAGATCGAGGGAATTCTGACGCTGCCCGCAGGCTACGAAGAAGGGCGCCTCCCCTTCCTGCTCCACATCCATGGCGGACCGGCGGGGGTGTTCACCAATACCTTCTCGGCGCGCAATCATGTCTGGGCCGGTCTGGGCTATGCGCAGCTCTCACCCAATGTGCGTGGTAGCTCCGGGTATACCGATGAACTCCTTCGAGGCAACATGCAGGACATCGGCGGGGGAGATTATTGGGATCTGATGACCGGTGTCGACGAAGTGGTGGACATGGGGATTGCCGATCCTGATCGCCTGGGTCTCCGAGGGTGGAGCTACGGAGGCATTCTGGGCGGATGGACCGTTACCCAGACGGATCGGTTCAAGGGAGCGTCCGTCGGGGCGATGGTGTCGGACTGGACCTCCGAGTACGGGCCCGGCTTCAGTCACGATGTATCTCTGTGGTACATCGGGGGGACGCCGTGGGACAATCCGGAGGCGTGGCGCCAGAAATCCCCACTCACCCATGTGGCCAACGTCACCACGCCGACGCTCATCCTGCACGGGATGAACGATCGCACAGACACCGAGCCGCAGAGCATGATGTTCTTTCAGGCGCTCAAGGATCAGGGCAAGGCGACTCGCTATATCCGATTTCCCCGCGAACCGCATGGCTTCCGAGAGCCTCGCCATCAGCGTACCCGCGACATCGAAGAGATCCGATGGATCCAAAAGCACGTTGTGGGGATTGAGTGGGAGCCGTGGGCGAGGCCAAAAGACGAACCAAACGTTATTTCTTAGTAACGAATGTCGGAAAGAGGGCAGATTGCCCCTACCGTGCGCTTGAAATTGCGCGCAAGGTGGCGACATTGAAGTAGCGCTTCATGCGCTAACTGTTAGTGCCGCTCATTTGGGGCACTGTCCGACTGGCGCCTCCCCCACGGTACGTACCCTGTGGGGTGGAACCCGCCCGCTCGTCGGGGGTATGTTAGGTATTTGATATACAAACCTCAAAACTCCCCCCCCCTAGGAGAATCGTAGCATGGCAAAGCCTGATGCCAAGCTCGTCGTGAAGTGGCGAGAGCTGGCCGAGGAAGGGTACCTGTATGCAGAGATTTCCCGGATGCATCCGGAGTTTTCTGTCGATCAGGTACGGCATTATTGCCTCGGTCACACGGGACGGAAGCTCGGCGGACCCATCCAGCGAGTTGATCGCTGGTACGGGTCGAACGTCTGGCTCCGCGGAGAGAATTCACCCCACTCCGAGCTGTCCGTGAAGCAGGCGGAGCAGGTGCTCAACGACTGGGATGAGAAGAACGACGGGTGGAAGAAGTCTGGGGCGGAGTGGGCACGAAAATTTGAAGTCTCGCCCAGCACGATCTATATGCTGCGCAGGGGGGAGACCTGGAAGCACCTGGAGCATCCGAACCAGGGCCGTAAACCGAAGAAGAAAAAGCAGTAACACCGGCCACAAACCGGCATTTCGGCCCGAGCGCGAACCATTCGCGCTCGGGCCGATTTCGTATCAGTCCGGGGCGAATGACAGCCACTCATCCCCCCCGCGAGCTCAGCGCGTTCCGCGAATGCCGTCGAGCCGTGATTGCGCGTCGGTCGCGAGTGCAGCGCGATCCAGCGCACGAGCCGAGGTGATGAGCCCTGCCAGCGATGGTGTTCGCTCCGGCGTGAAGTCGAGGCTGCGCTGAAACGCACGGAGCGCGCGCTCGTGATCCCCGGCGGCGAGGGCGACCTCGCCAAGCATTTCGTGTGGCGGCTTTACGCTCGCCGGGGGACCGAACTCGAAGGGCAGTCCTTCTTCGATGCCCGCTGCCTCTTCGAGGAGCGCGATGGCACGGCTGTGCTCTCCAGCCTGCTGAGCACGGAGAGCCTCCAACTCGAGGAGCATGATCTGATCCCTGGCGTTGGACCGAGCGCTGGCCATCCGACGTAGTGCATCCCACGATCCGCTGGCTGCGGCCTCGTCGCCCGACTGGAGCGCTGCGAATGCTGTCACGAAATGGTAGACCGGGAGATCCACGTCGGCGTCCAGGCGCGCCGCCGCCGCCCAGTCTTCCGTATCGAAGACGTGTCGTGCCCGCATGTTGGCGAAGTAGGACACCTCGGCACCGCTCGCCTGTCCTCCACGGACCCAATCCCGACACTCTGCCATACCGCGCTCCGCGTCCGGCAGCGCGTCCTTCATGAGCCACCCGTAGTGGAGCCACGACGTGTAGTGCCCACAGGCGTTCGGAGGACGACCCAGTTCGGCCCGTCGAGCGTCCTGTACATCCCTCGCGCGGATATTCGCGGACACGACGTCGTCCCACAGACCCATCGCGACGAAGATGTGTGACGTCATGTGCTGCGCATGGGCCGCATCCGGCGCGATCTCCGAGTACGCCCGCGCCGCGTCGAGACCGAGCGGCGCGTGCACAGGATCGTCGAACGAATGGATGATGTAGTGCGCCGCCCCGGGGTGGTCCGGATTCTCGTCGAATACAGGTTGGGCGACGGCAGCGGCTTTCATGTACGTCGCGAAGTCGCGCTCACCGTCCGTTTTGCCAAGGATCGAGAGGGCGTGGAAGGCCCTTGCCTCGTTGTCGTCAGGGAATGTTGCCGACAGGCGCCCCATCGCTTGCATGTAGCTGAGGTCCCGGTCGGTCTTCGGACCATCGCCGTAGAGAATGTCGATCGCCGCGAGGTACGCTGCCTCCCGCTCGGTCGGAGCCTTGGCCTGCCGAGCGTCGGGCGACGGTGCGTATCGGCCGAGGGTCTCGAGGGCGGCGGTCCGATCCTGCTCGCGCCACAGGGGGTGGTTGTATGTCATCGCCTCGCCCCAGTAGGCCAGGGCAAAGTCCGGGTCGAGCTCCTGCGCGCGCCGAAAAGCGGACGCGGCGTCCTCGAACTCGAATGAGTGCAGAAGGAGGACCCCCTCGACGAACGGGCCCTGTGCGTCCGGGGCACCGGAGCTACGGAATGATATCGTACCGAGCCGGCGGTCCTGGGCCGGTAGCTCGTCGACAGGGATGAGAGCGGCGGCGAGGATTCCACCAACCGTCAGGGCGGCGACAGCGATCAGCTTGCGATTCATGACAGACTCCGGCGGCGGACGTCTGGAAGGGGTACGGGGCGGAAACGTCGTCGGCAAGAGTTGTCCGGGCTTCCTGTGGACGGCAGCTTTCGCAACGTCTGCCCGTTTCCGAGACGTGTTCGGTGGTGCGGCGGGTCGATCCGGAGTACCCTCGCTCGACCGGGCTGCCGAGACCCCCTCGCGCCAGCGCCACGTCGAGCAAGCGGCCCGACGTGGCTTCTTCGTTTATCGGAGTACGATGATCACGGTCGAAGGTGTAACGAAGCGCTACGGTGACGTACTCGCCGTGGATGACCTCAGCTTCGAGGTCCAGCGGGGTGAGGTCGTGGGCTTTCTCGGTCCGAACGGGGCCGGGAAGTCGACGACGATGAAGATGATCACGGGGACGCTCCAGCCCGATGAGGGGGTCGTGAGGTTCGACGGCGCCTCGATTCTGGACGATGTGACGGCGGCCAAGCGCCGGGTCGGGTACCTCCCGGAATCGAACCCGCTTTACGACGAATTGCTCGTTGCCGAGTACCTCGAGTACGTAGCCGAACTTCGGGGCCTGTCGCCCGAACAGACCCGTTTGGGCGTCTCCGATGCCGTGGACGAGACGGATATCGGGGATGTGTTCTACCGGCCGATCGGGGAATGCTCGAAGGGATACCGTCAGCGGATCGGGCTCGCCGGCGCCATCCTCCACAAGCCCGAACTCCTGGTACTCGACGAGCCGACCGAAGGGCTCGACCCCAACCAGCGCGTCGAGATCCGGAAGCTCGTGGGGTCTCTCGGTCGAGAGCGCACGGTCCTCCTGAGTACGCACGTCATGCAGGAAGTCGAAGCGACCTGCTCGCGTCTCGTGATTCTGAGTCGTGGACGTCTTGCTGCCGAAGGAGGCGTGCAGGAGCTCATCGCCGGTCGATCGGGCGGGGTCCGTTACGTCGTCGAGGCTGTAGGCGAGGGTGTCGTCGAGGGGCTGGCAGCGCTTTCCGGTGTCTCCGGCCACACCAGCGAGGAGCGGGAGGGAAGGGTGCACGTTCAGCTCCAGGTGACGGATGGAACCGAGCTCCGCCCCGAGATCTTCGCGTTGGCCCGTGATCGTGGCTGGACGTTGTGGGAGCTCCACCGGGAGAAGGCCAGCCTGGAGCAGCTCTTCCGCAACCTGACCGTGGAGGGCGATCGATGAGCCGGATTCTCACGATCGCTCGGAGGGAGCTGCGAGGATACTTCGACCAGCCCACCGCGTACGTCCTGATCGTCGCCTTTCTCGGTATCACCCTCTTTCTCGCGTATCGCACGATCTACGCGACGGGTGTCGCGTCTCTGCGCCCGATCTTCGATCTGCTCCCGGTGCTCTTCGCCGTCTTCGTTCCGGCTGCCACCATGCGGAGTCTGGCGGAGGAACGCCGGGGTAAGACGCTCGATTGGCTGATGGCGCAGCCGATCAACGAGGGCGAGTTGGTCATAGGGAAGTTCCTCGGCAACTGGGGCTTCGTCCTGATTGCGTTGGCTGGCACGGTTCCGACTGCCGTCGGTGTCGTCTTCCTGTCGGCCGCAGACCCTGGAATCGCGCTCGCTCAGTACATCGGCGCAGCACTACTCGCCGCGCAGCTGACCGGAGTCGGCATCTGGGCGTCCGCGATCACGCGGAATCAGATCACGGCGTTCATCGTAGCCTCGGCCGTGAGTTTCACGCTCTTTCTCATCGGTCTGCCGATCGTGCAGATCGGACTCCCACCGAGTGCCGCCGGTGTGATCGCGCACTTCTCGGTGGTGAGCCATTTCGAGAACGTGGCGAGAGGTGTGGTCGACTTCAGAGACGTACTCTACTTCGCGTCGACCACGGCCCTCTTCCTGGTCCTCGCCTGGGGCGCGGTATCGGCTGAGCGGCTGAGTCCGTCACGACCCGAGTACGGGCGACTTCGCTACGGGGCGATGGCGATGCTCGCTCTGGTGCTCGTGCTCAACCTGGTGGGGAGCGGCATCCGAGGGCGGTTGGATTTGACGCGGGACAATCTCTACACGCTGTCGTCCGGCACCCGGACACTCCTCCAGAATCTGGATGACATCGTTCAGGTGAGGCTGTACTCGTCGGTGGAACTCCCGCCGGAGATCCAGCTTCAGCTCCGGGATGTCCGCGATCTGCTGGCGGACATGCGTCGGGCGTCGAACGGAAATCTTCTCGTGAGCGAGATCGATCCGAGTGAAGACGAGGAGTTGATGGGGACCGCGGCGGAGATCGGGATCTATCCGGTTGAGTTCAACGTGCTGCGAGACGACAACTTCGAGGTGCGCCAGGGCTACTACGGCCTGGCTGTCGTGTACGCCGAGCAGACCGAGGTCACGCCTCTCATTCAGCGAACCGACGATCTGGAGTTTCAGCTTGCCTCCCAGATCTATTCGATGACGAATACCGAGCGACCGAACGTGGCCTTCGTGAGTGGCTTCGGAGCGAAGACTGCCGACCAGGTGCCGGGGCTGAACCAGAGTCTCGGCGACAGGTACCGCGTCCGCTCGATGGATATCACGGGCGAAGCCGGTGCGATCGATCGTGACTCCACTGAGGTGCTCGTGATCGCCGGAGCGACCCAGCCGTTGGATTCACTTTCCCTCGGGAGGGTCGAGACCTTCGTCGACGGCGGAGGTTCGGCTCTGATTCTCGTCGAGCCCATCGTTCTGAATCCGCAATCTCCGTTTCCCATCCCGGCGTCCGGCGGACTCGAGGGGCTTCTGGCCGGTCGTGGCGTGTCGCTCGTGGATGGTCTTGTGATCGATCTGGCTTCAAGCGAACGGGTGTCCCTGGGCCAGCAGGGCTCCTTCAGTGTCATCTCGCCCTATCCGCTTTGGCCGATCGTACAGCCGGCCGGGGATCATGCGATCACGAATGGACTGAATTCGCTGACCTTCGGTTGGGGGGCTGCGCTCGATATCGACCCGTCTGCCACCGGGGTGTCGCCACTCTGGCAGACGAGCGACAACGGAGCGATCCACCCCATGTCGGGGTCGATCGTGCCGGATCAGGACTGGATCTTCGAGGAAGGAGACCTGAGCACACGTGTCGTCGCCGTGGCGCTGCTGCCCGAGGAAGGCGATCCACGGGGCCGGATGATCGTGGTGGGTGACGCGTCGTTCGCGGAGGCGAACTACATGCAGTCGAATCCCGGGAACCTCCTCTTTCTGGCGAATGCGATCGACTGGCTGGCCCGCGACGAGGCGCTCATCACGATACGGTCGAAGAACCGCACGCCTCCGGGCCTCGTCTTCGAGTCGGACGGGCTCAAGAACGCTCTCAAATGGGGCAACCTCGTCGGCGTTCCGCTGCTCTTCGTCCTGTTCGGCTTCCTCCGGGTGACGGGTCGGCGCCGACGGGCCGAGCGTCGTTGGTTGGAGGTGGTGTCGTGAGTGAACGTGCGCTCAAGCAGCTGGTCGGCGCATTGGCCGTGACGGTCGCGGTCTGGTTGGTGATGGCGCTGCTGCGTGGCGGATCGGGCTCGGTCGGTGCGTCGGGAGAACTCGCGACGTTCTTCGACGGTGTCGACCGGACATCCGTCGAGTCGGTGCGACTGAGCCGTGGAGAAGACGCGGTCGAGCTCGAGCGATCTGGTGCCTCCTGGAGTGCGAACGGCTTCCCTGCGGACCTCGGTGCCGTGTCGCGGCTGATGGATGCGCTGGACGATGCCGAGGTGGGCGAGCTGATCGCGGCCAATCCGAACAATCACGAGCGGATGGGCGTGTCTCAGGACAGTGCGATTTCGGCGACGTTCGGCACCGCAGAGGGCACACGAACGCTACTCGTCGGAAGGAATGCGGCGCAGTTCGGGACCGCGTATGTGCGACTGCCGGACGCGGACGAGGTCTATCTGCTCGATGGGGATCTCAAGCCGCAGCTCACGCTCTCGCTCGATCAGTGGCGGAACCGGACGATGGTGGCGATCGACACCGCAGCCGTCGCACGAATTGTAGTCGAGCGAGCTGGAGATGCGTTCGCGCTCGTCCGTGGAGACAGCGCGTGGTCGTTCGACGGCGGCGCAGAGGTAATCCCGAGCACGGTCGGTGGGGTGCTCTCCGAACTTGCGAATATGGTGGCGACCGGCTTCCTCGAAGAGGCCGACTCGCTTGCCGCTTCCCCCTTGGCCACCACGACCTCCGCGCTCTCGGCTACCGGGGAGGTGCTTGCCGAGATCACCTTCGGAGTGGGCGAGGGAGACCGTTGGGCACGGACATCGCTGGCGCCCTATGTGTACCGGGTCTCGTCGTTCCGGGCGCAACGAGTGGCTCCGGCACGCGAAGCCGTGACGCCCGGCTCCTAGTCGGTCGCGCTACTCCGTGAGCCGGTCCCAGCCTCGGGCGTACACGTCTGGGAAGCGCTTGAGGTAGCCCGGGTACACAGCTGCTGCGCTCTCCACCTCGGAACGCATCACTTCGACAACGGTCACCGGCTCCTCTGTCTCGGCCAGGACCACCCCGGAAGGAGCGATCGCCACCGAGGGCCCTCCGATAGAGGCGCCGTGCTCCGGTCGCGGCCGATTGACCGAGATCAGGTAGCTGCCGCTCATCACCGCGTTCGCACGCAGTACCACACGCCAACGCTCCCAGCTTCCTGGCGGCGTGGCTCTCGGAGCGAGTACCACCTCCGCGCCCTGCGCGGCGAGCAGCTGGATCCCTTGTGGTCGATTCACGTCGGAGCAGATCTGCAGGCCGGTCCGGAGTGCGAGTCCGTCGAAGACTTCCGGGGCGTCCTGCCCCGCTTCGTAGTGGCTCGTCTCCCAGTAGCCGTCCTCTTCGGGCAGATGGATCTTCCGGTACTGCGCGAGAAGACCACCGTCGGGCCCGTAGACCAGAGCCGTGTTGTGCCGGGCGCCGGTGGCTTTGTCCCGAAGGATTACCCCACCGACCAGCCCGATGCGGAGATCGGAGGCCGCCGTGGCCATGATCTGCTGCCGCGGGCCGTGCAGCGCTTCGGCGTCCTCCTCACGGGAAATCTTCGAAAAAGGCGCCCACGAGTTCAGAGGCAGCTCGGGGAGAACGGCCAGGTCGGCACCGTCGTCGCGTGCCCGCTCGAGGTGGGCCCGCAGCGATTCACCGACAGGGTCGTCGTGAAAGACCTCGTGGATCATCGCGACGCGCATCGTCACGGCCTGAGCGGTCATCAGCCGAAGGAGATTCCCTGAGCGAGCGGTAGCTCCGTGCTCCAGTTCACCGTGTTCGTCTGGCGACGCATGTACGCTTTCCAGGCATCGGATCCAGACTCACGCCCGCCCCCGGTCTCTTTTTCCCCACCGAATGCGCCACCGATCTCTGCGCCCGACGTGCCGATATTCACGTTCGCGATTCCGCAGTCGCTTCCCCGGTGCGAGAGGAAATACTCGGCTTCCCGGAAGTGGTCGGTGAAGATCGATGACGAGAGCCCCTGCGGTACCGCGTTGTGGATCGCGAGCGCCTCGTCCATCTCGGCGACCGCTTCGGCGGGCGATGCGTCTGCACTTCCGTACTCGAGGATGTAGAGAATCGGAGCGAAGGTCTCATCCTGCACGATCTCGAAGCCGTTCTCTGCCCTCGCGATGCACGGCCGGACGTAGAGGCCGCCGGGGTAGGCGTCACCCTCGAGGCGCTCACCGCCATAGAGAACCTCACCACCCTCTGCGACGACCTTCTCCTTCGCGGCCATCATCGCGTCGACGGACGCCTGGTTGAGCAACGGGCCCATGAGTGTGTCGTCGTCGAGGGGGTTTCCGATACGTACACCCTCGTACGCCTTCACCAGCCGTGAAACGAGCTCGTCGCGGACGGAGCGGTGGACGATGATGCGGCGGGTGCTCGTGCAGCGCTGGCCTGCGGTGCCTACCGAGCCGAAGACGATCCCGGGCAGGGCGAGGTCGAGATTCGCGTGAGGGGTGACGATGATCGCGTTGTTACCGCCGAGCTCGAGGATCGAGCGACCGAGGCGAGAGCCGACGACCTCGCCGACGCGCTTGCCCATCCGGCACGAGCCGGTGGCGGACACGAGGGGGACGCGCCGGTCGTGGAGGAGTCGTTCTCCGACGGTCAGGCCCTGTCCGACTGCGAGCGAGAAGATCGCCGGATCAACATCGTTCTCGCGACACACCTCCGCGGCAATCTTCGCCACGGCGACCGCGGTCAGCGGAGTGCGCTCGGACGGCTTCCACAACGTGGCGTCCCCACACACCGCGGCGAGCGCTGCGTTCCAGCTCCACACAGCCACTGGGAAGTTGAAGGCGCTGATGACACCGACCACGCCGAGCGGATGCCACTGCTCACGCATGTGATGATCCGCGCGCTCGCTGGCGAGCGTGAGCCCGTACAGCTGGCGAGACAATCCCGTCGCGAAGTCGCAGATGTCGATCATCTCCTGGACTTCACCCTCGCCCTCCGCCCGGATCTTCCCCATCTCGAGAGTGACGAGCGCTCCGAGAGCCGACTTCTTCTCGCGGAGCCTGTTCCCGAGTTGGCGAACGAGCTCGCCGCGCTGTGGAGCGGGGATTTTCCTCCAGTCGAGGAAGGCCGCATGGGCCCGCTCCACGATCTGGTCGTACTCCTCTTCCGTGACCTCACGGACCGAGGCGAGCCGACTGCCGTCGATCGGTGTGTGGACCTCGATCAGGGGGCCCGAACCGAGCCATTCTCCGGCAAAGCCGCCGAGGTTTTCGTCTGCAATATCGAGAGAGGCGAGGATGTCGGCGGTGTTCATGATCGGTGTGCGGTTGAGGGACGCGTCCGGGAGGAGAAGTCTCTCAGGGCGCGCAGGGGATGGGAAGGGCGTGTCAGGCCCCGTTCACGAGGTCCGCGAGGGACACCACCGGCACGGAGACGAGGACCTCGGTGCCCGACTCGAAAACGAACGTCACATCCACGAGGTCGCCGGCTTCCGGGACCTCGCGCAGGCCCTCGAGCATGCCGTGCGCTCCGCCCGTTCGCAGGCTGAGCGTCGTTCCAGCTGGGAGGTCCAGGGAGGGGGTCGGCCGCATCGTCATCATCCCTTCGGACATCTCCATCTGGTGAAGACTCCCTTCATCGGCGATGCCCGCCCGGATCGAGACCAGGGTGTCGTCTTTCCCGCGATTCTCGATTTCGGCGTATACGGCCAGACGCTCCCCGGTCGGACTCTCGGGGATACGCGCATTCGTGATCGAGATGGACGCGACGACGATCGAGGCGTTCGGCCAGTCGAGCTTCATGAGTCGCCGCAAATCTTCCGCGATCTCCGTCGGGGTAGCGCGTTCGTGTGGGTACTGGAAACGCCCGAGCCCGTCCGGCGTGATCAAAAAGAGGGAGGTCGGATGGGGGACGAGGTAGTCTTCCGCCGTCCCGCCCGGGAGGAGCTGGCGACTGGACATCGGGGGCATGACGAAGCCCATCTCACCGAGAAGCTTCTCGAGTTCGGTGGTGGAGCCGCGGAGTCCGATCGCGGGAGATTGCACGGCGCCGAGCCACTCCGAGAGTCTCTCCGGGCTGTCGCGCTGCGGGTCCATTGTCACGAAGAGCTGAACAACGCGGGCCTGCTCTTCCTCCGACAGGCGCTCGACCGCGGCGTTGGCCGTGGCTACCTGGATCGGACAGATGTCCGGACAGTAGGTGTAGCCGAAGAAGAGGAGCGCAAAACGGCCGGTGGTGCCCGCGCGTAAGTCGAACGGCTCCCCGGTGTGGGCCGTCAGCGTCTGAGCTGGGATGGTGAACGGCCGACCGGACTCGATTGCCGTCATCTCACGGGCGACTGAGGACAGGTCGTCCGACGGACCGCAAGCTGCGATCAGGAATACGAGCGAGATGGTTCGAAAGATCTTCATGCTGTTCAATTTAGGGCATCCCTCGCCTCGGGAGGTGTACAGGCCTCCACCCGACATGACTCTGCTCTCACCCACCATGAACCGCAGCGCCCCCTCTCGACGGGGGGTAGCGCTGTGGACACGGATTGCGACCGGGGTGCTCGTGCTCCTCGCCGCCGTGCCGCGTACGGCCGAGGGTCAGGATGGGGTGCAGGTCTCGGTGCAGCTGCGAGGCCTCGACGCGGGACTCGAGACGAACGTGAGGGCCGTCGTATCACTCTATCGCCAGGCGGGCGTGGGTCT
>Ga0213866_10002640_pt1 | contig 12484 bp, 22 predicted proteins | sample PICome_11_FD_160079 | JGI IMG/M metagenome (GOLD analysis project Ga0213866, IMG submission 160079) | Coastal seawater microbial communities near Pivers Island, North Carolina, United States - PICO284 | ecosystem: Environmental > Aquatic > Marine > Coastal | place: USA: North Carolina... | reverse complement strand
GAGCTAGAGATTTTTAAGTACGAAACCTACTGGCTCAAAAAGAACCATGTGTTGCGTACAGGTAAAAAGTCCTCAGTCGATAGTGAGAAGCAAAAGGTTTACGAATCTGAATGGGCATTTCAGAAGAACGTAAACATTAAGAAGTTCAAAGATATCAGAGAAGCTGAGAAGCGCATGAAGCAGATCACAAGCAGTAAGCTATGGTCTGACTTAGAAGGTCGTAAGACTGCTCTTGAACACACTGGACGCATGAAACGATATGCTGGCATGGCATACTGGACTGGCAAGATCAAACTCGCCAACTCTGGCCTCGATGAGTACACACTCATTCATGAATTAGCACATCAGACACCAAACGCGATGCATCATGGTGTACAATTCCGTATTAATGTGGTAAGATTAGTATCTAGATTTATGGGTACAGACGCTGCTAAAGAATTGAAAGCACAGTTTAAGAATCGCAAGCTGAAGCTATCAATGTCACAACCTCGTTCACCTGAATCATGGTTCAAATCTTACAAGCGAATGGAAGAAATGCGAGAGAAGCTATGAATAATTTGGAAACAGATTTCGGTATACCGTCAGATCTGTCATTTAGTGAAGATGATCTTAATGATAAGAGTCATTATGAGTTATCGCTTTTAGCACCGTTCAAAGCAAAACAGCTAATCAAGCACGAAGCTCAAAACGCCAAGAAACAAGGCAAGAAGCAACGTAGTCTAGAGTTGATTACTAAAAACACATTCGATGGTCTTGTTGCAGAGTATTATCTACGACAAGAGTTTGACTTTGTCTTTGATCCTCGTGATTGGCATGATCTTGTACATCTGAATGGTTATGATCTCGAAGTCAAAACGTTTTCATCTGTGCAACAAAAATATGATACCATTCTTAAGCTAGATGGTATGAAGACAAAATATCCACACGTTGTTATGTTCTATCGACAAGATAAGCAGTATACTTTAGATGCATATCTTGAATATGACGATGTTGAAGAAAAGTACAATATTGTAAAAGAGTATGGAGCAGTTCAATGAAAGAATCTCTTAAAGTCTTGCAAGAATGTGCAGAAGTGCAAGTCAAAAAGTCTAACGACTATCAGAATGACCACTCTCGCATTCGTCAAGCAGATTACTATCCACGTGGCATCGCTACCATTACCGACCTCATCTATGCAAAAGTCTTGCGTATGCAGTCAGTGATCGAAGCTAGCGAGCATGATCCTAACTATGAGCCTAACTTCGAATCAATCGAAGACTCAGCTAAAGACTTGATCAACTATGCATCTTTCGTCGTCGCGTATATGCGTGGTAAGATGGATGGTCAAGAACCTAACCGTGACTTCCTCAACAGGGTGACTAATGCAACAGACGACTAAACATATTCGCCGCGCATTTATGGATAAGCTGCGCGCTGAAGATTGGGTTAAAGATCGACTTGGTGGTATAACTATTGAGTTGATCGGTGCCTCGTTTCTGGCCGACAAACCTGCCATCTTTGGTGAACCAAATGAAGAGTACATCGAAGCCGAACTCGGTTGGTACTATTCACAGTCGACTAACATCGACGACATCTATGCCAATCTCAAAGAACCACCAAAGGCATGGCAGTATGCAGCCAATGCACATGGAGAAATCAATTCAAATTATGGACATCTTATCCTTTCCGACAAATACTACAACCAATACGAGCGAGCCTTGGCCGAGCTCATGGCTAATCGAGATTCCCGCCGAGCATGCATCGTCTACAATCGACCAAGCATCTGGACCGAGTACAATGAAAATGGTAAAAGTGATTTCATATGTACGAACGCCGTCACCTACTATATCCGAGGGGATAAGCTCCACTGCTGTGTACAGATGCGTTCCAATGACGTCATCTTCGGTTACAGAAATGACTACGCATGGCAAAAGCACGTCTTAGATAAAATGGTTGATGATCTCAATCATAAAAACTTTGATCATGTAGAACCAGGTAACATCTATTGGCAAGTGCAGAATTTACACGTTTACGAAAAGCACTTTCATTTAGTGGATTGGTAATGATCGAGAGTAAACAAATTCGATTTAGTTGTACAGACTCAGACAACTCTACTGTAACTTTTGAGTTTGACGCAATCGAAAAGTCCACATTTGAAATGTTTATGCAGTGGGTTCGTTTTATGAATGCGATTGGTTATGTTCTTGATCCAGAAGAAATGGAAGAAATGTGGAATGGGATTAAATAATATGGAAAAGAGCTATATAGAAATTGATGCAGGTCCATGGTTGACTTGCGACGGTGACATTGAAGTTTGTGTTTACATTGGAGAAGGTACATGTGAACCAAATCATACTTCAAAGGTAAGTCTCAAAGAATTAGTAGATCGTGAATTAGAAAGTATGATTCCAGGTGTTATTCCTGGGGATGGTGATACGAAATCTGGGAAGATCGCAGAGTATCACAAAGATGATGTCAAACGACTACTAGAAAGTTTGAGAGAGTTATACTATTATGCAGGCGGCCGAGCAGAGGAATTGGGTTGTGAGTAATGCAATTTTTGATTTAGAACAACAAATCCAAGATTGCTGGAAAGTCACAGATGATATTGACATGGTAACTAAGTATCTAGTAAATGATTCAGATGGATATACCGATGATGATGTTATGAATAAGTATTTTGCCATTAAAGAATTATACGAGCTTAAGTTTAATCAAATGTGGGCTACTTTCGAAACAGTATGCAAAGAATATCATAAAGCGAAAAAGAAATGCTAGAAATATTTTTTGGTGTACTTGCAGTAATTGTCATAGTAGTATGGTTAGTATTACAGGACTATATGAATGATTGAACCAACCCGATATTATGACGAGTTCCTCAAGTATTTTGATCTAGCACTCAGTCAACAAAAAAAATGTAACGTATCAGAAGGCGCTCCGTTTGGTATGATCAAACATGCTGAGAGTAACATGGGAGATGATCTCATGGAACACGTTGAGCTATACGATGTAGTTGAACGTAAGTACGCTGGCTTCTCTCAGATCGTCAATGATGTGTTCTATGGTTGGACTGATAAGCATCCATATTGGAAGAAGATGGAAGCTGGTATGGTGACACGCCAGCGTGAGCAGGTCGCAAAAGATTGGACAGGCAAACATGCTGACTTCGGTTTACCTGAATGGCTCTACGTATTCATCCTGCATCGTGTGACAGGCTCTGCGATCAACTACGCAACCAAACCTTCAGGTTATCATAACACTATTCTATTCAATCTGCATCAGTGTAAAGACATTGAACAAATGGTCGGACTGATGCGTCATTATCCTGCACCATTCTATACGAGTGTAGGTTATCAGTTTCCTGCATTCCCTAAACCACAAGATGGTTACAAGAAAGGTGGTGATTATTTCCTCGGCGAGTATGCACCTCGTTTGGCAAGAGAAATGGCAGAGTGGTTGGAATCAGGTGGTAAGCGAGATCTACGAGAGATTGGTGAGTTCATGCTCGAGTGGAATGTCAAGAATGGATTGCGTAAGTATCAATTCCAATATGCGGCGGTTGTGGCTGACATTGCAGATTGGTATCCACAGTATGTCAATTTAGAAAGCATGTTCTATTACGGTACAAATGCTGTAGAATGTATCTCATATCTTGCAAAGCCAACACAGAAGATGAAGAAAGAACAATTCCTCGACGCTGTGATGACAAAGATATATAATGATACAGGAAGTGTACCATATAATGCTGAAGATGTATGTTGTGACTTCATTCGTTACGTTGAGAACTATGTACGCCCAGGTCCGGACTACGATCATCTCGACTATGACAACCTATGGTCATCATGTGGCATCAAAGACCATCCGTATGGTAGACAGAAGTATATGCTAGAACTTGGTCTTGTTGATACGTTTAATGGTATGAAGAATCATCCATCAGACGATGCTATTCTCAAGGCAAATAATATGAACGTGACTGAATACCAAAAACTATGTCGCTCACTCACTTCTTAGGCGAACACGAACACGACATCCAATATCCAAAAATTGCCGATGTAGAATTAAAGAACGGCAAACCAGTAGAAAGTTGGATGAAAGACTGGTGTCAAGAGGCTCGAACGAATAAGTTCTTCGAGTTTTGTCGTGCTTATGACGAGCGTCAAGATTTCCTACTCAAGAATAACTATCAACAGTTCTCACATCGTCTACACTGGCATGAGTGTCCATTCGTTGATGAGATGAAGAAAGAAACTAATCGTGTCAAATTGATCGAAGGCTGTGTCTTGTTCTCGTTTAGTAACGAACATTGGCAGACATTCAGGGCGTGGAAAGATCATGGTTATGATGGTATGCGAGTACGTTTCTCTAACTATCGCCATGCACGTTCTGATCTGTTTCAGATATACTATCCGAAGGATACGAAGGTCAAAGATTGGTTGATCGATACACCAAAGCATGCAGCTATTGAAATCGACAAGTTGTTTGAGAATGCAAAACGACCATTGACTATGATGGAGTTTGCTAAGAAGATGAACATCATCATGGTACGAGATTTTGGTTTTCGTAATGCCATGTATCCATCAAAGAACGCAGCTCGTCATATTGCAATGACGCATCCTAAATTGATCGATCCCGATTCGTTCCTACATGGAGGTACAGGATACTTCGATGGCTTATCACAAGTGTTTGACTGTCCACATTTAATGAGCAAGTCGAAGTATGAGATCGATGAAGATGGCCAGTACGTCCCTATGAATAAATGGGCAGAGATGCAAGTACAGCATATGGATTATTTAAAGAATCACCCGAATAATCCTATACACACTCATCAGTATCTTAATTTGGAAGATAAGTTGTGTATGCATTATAAGTTCATGTCGATGAAACTCGGTGAGAAGAAACAAACGAAGATGATCCCGTACGATTGGGTTTATCCACAAAATTGGTCATTAAAGACAAATAAGTATGACAGAACGAGTTCGTAGAGCCGTGATAGAGGCAGTGACTGACACTGTACTAGCTACACCACTTAATATGGCTTTAAGTTGGGTAATTTTATATTATGCCTTCGAGTTTATGTGGGGACCGACAGTTACAATGATAGCACAAACTGGTATAATGTTTTTCTTTGCAGTGAGTCGTAAGACATACTTGCGTTTACAATTTGAGAAGAGATATGGCTCACAATAACCACGTAATTGATGGAGTAAATAAGGATGTCGGCATCTTCGGATACGAGGCTGCTAAAGACTACTACTTGGAGATGTGTGATGGATGGACACCATACAATGATGACCCGGTTGTCAAAGTACATGACGGAGTGCGAGTTGTCAGGGACGACCTTATACTTGGAACAAAAACTCGAGCTGGTGATCTTCTTGCTGCTCGTTGCCCGTCTGATACCATGGTTTATTGTCAGCCTCGGACTGGTCTTGCCGGCGTATCTCTACTTGACGTAGCTAAACATCATGGCAAGAAGGTGAAGTTGTTTATGCCTTCTTCTAAACGAGTATCACTGCATCAAGCTTGTTGTATAGAGCGTGGCGCTGATGTAGAATTTCATCGCATTGCTGCGATGCCTAACCTCAATAAAAAGGCGAAAGAATATGCTGAACGAACTGGCACGTACTTCATCCCCCTCGGGCTCAAACACGAACTCGCCACTGCGGGAATCGTATATGCGGCTAGCAAGATTCCTGAGCCCGAAATCGTATACGTCGCTATCTCTACTGGTGTTCTTACAAGAGCTCTTCAGATTGCATGGCCCAATGCTACCTTCCGCTGCGTTGCTGTTGCTCGGAACCTTAAAGCAGGCGAGTTAGGTAGAGGTGAGGTCATATCAGAACCTCTACAATTTACGCAAGCAGAAAAGAAAGAGAATCTACCTCCGTTCCCCACTATTGACACTTATGATGGTAAAGTGTGGAAGTACATACCTAAAAATACCAGTCAGGACATACTTTTCTGGAACGTAGGTACAGAACCTGTTTTACAAGATGAGACGATTTATGATAGAATAGATTCATATCGTCAATGGGAGAAAGATCAATGCGCGGCTTAGTTGCTTGTCCTTTTAATGTAATGTCCAAATCGATGGATAGCCATCGTGCGGCTCAAGGTGTTATCTACGCAGATCAACTCAATGAATCTGGTAGATCAGTTGATGTCTGTATGTCTGGTCATCTTTATAAAGAAGATTGGAACAAATACGATACACTATACGTATATCATGGAAATGATTGGGGCGGCTCTCTGAATCTGTTTGGTGGTTTACAGAATTATAGTGGTATCTACAACTTCGTTAACTTCTCAAAGTTCAAAGGCAAAGTATACTCACTTGTTATTGATATGGTTGATTACTTTGCAATAATGAAGGAAAAGTTAGATAAAGCAAAAGAAAAGGGTCAAGAGTATAATTCCGAATGGAATGAGATCGATTGGGATAACCTTAAAAGAATCTGTGACACAGCAGAAGTGATTGATCCAAATACATTGCATCCGTCTCGTAAGATTGCGATCGGCGATAGTCATGCCATTTGCATGTATCGTCCAGGTTGGAAAAACATCTCAGTGCCATTTAAAACATTGCACGGCGCATTGAAAGAAGGCCTTGATAGTTTTATTCCACAAGGTTCATACACAGATATCGAATTTTATTTTGGCAACATCGACGTAAGACATCATCTCTGTCGACAAGATAATCCAGAAGAAGCTACAAAAATTCTTGCTCGTAAGTACATAGAACAAGCTCGAGCGGTGTGTGAAACATATGGTGCAAATGTTAAACTCTATGAATTATTACCCATCGAAAATCCTAGCCGTAAAATACCAAAAACTGGTTGGCATAAAGGTGCGCCATTTTGTGGTGATTGGGTATCCCGTAATGCTGTTCGTAAAATTTTTAGACAAGAACTAAGACTACATAATTCGAATGCAGTATCTTTATACGAGTGGGTGGGAGAGATGATAAATAATCAAGGTGAGTTAGACTTTGAATATATGGAAAAACCCCAGTCCGTACACCTTTCTCGTCGATGGTATCCACATTGGCAAGGTTACGAGTACAGTCACGCCCCATACATTGACTACACACCTATACCTGAAGGAAAAAAGAAAACAAATTCTTTGGAGGATTTCTTTGGGTAAAGTAACGGTAAATTGTGATGTACATGTACCAGATAAATTAGTGCATAAGCATTTAAGGTATATGAAAAAGAATAATCTGCAGAGTACATCGTTTTATTTTCAAAACCACCCTGTTTACATTTACGTAGAAACATGGTAGGATAGTATTTCAAAGTGAGGATATATTATGGAAATTAATGTACAAGTTGAGGAGATGCGAAAGTTTAAACTTTTCGTAGCTACTCCAATGTATGGTGGTATGTGTGCTGGTATGTACACTCGAGCAATGGCTGATCTGTCTGCAAAGATGGCGAAGTATGGTATTCCGTTGCAGTTTTATTATTTGTTTAACGAGTCACTGATTACTCGAGCTCGTAACTATTGTGTTGATGAGTTTATGCGATCTGATGCTACACACTTAATGTTTATCGACTCAGATATTGGTTTTAAGTCAGACGATGTTCTTGCAATGTTAGGCTTAATGATTCAAAATCCCGATGAGTATGATGTGATGTGTGGTCCATATCCTAAAAAGACCATCGCATGGGAAAAGATTACACAAGCAGTCAATCAAGGTGTAGCCGATGAGAATCCTAACAATCTTGAAAACTATGTTGGTGACTTTGTATTAAATCCACGTAAAACTGGTGGTATTAAGATCAGTGAGCCTGCTGAGGTAGCTGAAGGCGGTACAGGTTTTATGATGATTCAAAAGCGTGTATTCGAAGAGTATGCTGAAAAGTATCCTCAGTTCTATTACAAGCCAGATCATATTCGTACTGCAAACTTTGATGGTAGTCGCGAGATTATGGCATACTTTGATGCATTGATCGATGATAAGTCACAAAACTTGATGAACGAAATTCAAGCATTTTATGATCAAAAGCCTGACGCGTCCAAAGATGATGTGATCGCATTTCTATCCGATAAGACGACAGGCATACATCAAGAGAAATATTCTAATCGATACTTGTCCGAAGACTACATGTTTTGTTATAATGTAATTCGTATGGGTCGAAAGGTATGGATGTGTCCATGGATGCAACTAAAGCATGTTGGATCATACACATTTGGTGGATCACTAGCACATATGGCCCAAATCGGTACAAGTGCAACAGCTGATCCTAAAAAACTTGGTAAGAAAACGTAGGAAACTATATTATGAAACTCAATACACGTACTATTCAAGTACTTAAAAACTTTGCGTCTATCAATCCGTCCATTCAGTTTTCTGAAGGCACGAATTTGAAGACCATCTCACCAAACAAGACGATGATGGCGAAAGCTAAACTCGAAGATATTATTCCTTCGACTTTTGCTATCTATGATCTGTCTCGTTTTCTCGGTGTTGTATCATTGTTCGAAGATCCTGAATATCAGATCGAAGAGCGTATGGTTAACATCGCATCACCTGGTCGAACAGTCAGCTATACATTTGCTGATCCTTCTACCATCATTACACCACCCGATCGAGAGATTGTATTGGAAGATCCTGATGTTGTGTTCGAACTTAAGCAAGAACATTTTGCTGAGATCATGAAAGCACTTGGCGTCATGTCATTCCCCGATCTTGTTGTTGCTGGTGAAAATGGCAAAGTCATTCTTCGAGCAACTGACACAAAAAATCCATCTTCTGATAAATATGATATCGAAGTAGGAACAACCGATCGTACCTTTACCGCAGTTTTCAAAACAGAAAACGTTAAGATCTTGCCGTCCTCCTACACGGTAAGTCTTTCCTCTAAGGGCATTTCTCACTTTGTGTCCGACGATGTAGAGTATTGGATCAGCCTCGAAGCTAACTCAACCTTCGAGTAATACGATCAAAAGGGGGCACGGAACAGCTTGACGTGTCTGCCATGCGCGAAGGGATGGGGCGACTGGCATTTTTATTTTATGAAAGTAGGTGATTTATGCGTGATGATTTTTTATGGGTCGAGAAGTATCGTCCCAAAACTGTAAGTGATACAATTCTACCTGTTGATCTGAAGAAAACATTTCAACAGTTTGTCGATCAAGACAATATTCCAAACCTTATCCTCACTGGTGGTCCTGGTGTAGGTAAGACGACAGTCGCTCGAGCAATGCTAGAAGAACTCGACTGCGACTACATCGTCATCAATGGCTCGATGAATGGCAACATCGATACACTTCGTGTAGAGATTCAACAGTTTGCCTCATCAGTCTCACTCAGCGGTGGTCGTAAGTACGTCATCCTCGACGAAGCAGACTACCTCAATCCAAACTCAACTCAACCAGCACTTCGCAACTTCATGGAAGAATACTCCAAGAATTGTGGATTCATTCTGACTTGTAACTTTAAGAACAAGATCATTGAACCTCTTCACTCTCGATGTAGTGTGATCGAGTTTAAGATTGCCAAAGATGACAAGCCAGATATGGCAGCTCAACTCTTCAAGCGAGTCATCAACATCCTCAAATCCGAGAATGTGGACTTCGATCAGAAAGCAGTTGCCGAGGTAATTAGTAAATACTTCCCAGATAATCGAAGGATTCTGAATGAACTACAACGATACTCTGCTACTGGTAGGATTGACACTGGTGTACTCGCTAATCTACATGAGACTACACTACAAAATCTTGTCGGAGCTTTACGAGACAAAGACTTTACCACCGTCCGAAAGTGGGTCGCAGACAACTCAGACGTAGAAGCAGCTACCATCTTTCGTCAGATCTACAACAAGTGTTCTGACTTTCTAAAACCTGGCAGTGTGCCTCAACTCGTTCTCATCCTCGCCGATTATCAATACAAGGATGCATTCGTTGCTGATCATGAGATCAACATGACTGCATGCCTCACCGAGATTATGGTCAACTGTGAGTTCTCGTAATGTGGAGAATTTGGGCCAAATCACTTGGTGAAAAAGTAGGTGAGACAGATACACAAGCAGATGCAGTAGCTATCATCAGGACATTCTGGTGGCTCCTCCATGTGTTTACCTGTTTCATGATAATCATACATAATGGTCATAATTTAGGATGGTGGTGATGTTTAAGAGAAAGCAGAAGAGAACATGTGAAATACCTGAATGCAATAATGTACTCCCCGAAGAACCAGCTATAATATACATGGGTGATTATGCGTTCGATGTATGTGAAGAATGTGAAAAGTTGATGGATATTATACAACAGAAAACGGAGGAGCACTATGGCGACGAGTCCCTTTGATTATCTAAATTCCATCAATGTCACAAAACAAAATATGATGCGAGACACTGATAACGATACTCTCGCTGAGAAAGACTACAATGCCTTCATTGTAAATCGAGGACTATCATACTTCCAAGATACTGTATGTCTTGCAAATGAGATGAATATCCACCACGAGCTCGACCACAAACTTCAATACGAGTTTCTTATAAATATTGTTAGGCCACGAAAAAGATTCTCGAAGTGGTTTAAAAAAGAGCAAGACAGTGATGTGGAAGCAGTTGCAGAGTTCTATGGTTATAGCAATGAGAGAGCGGCGCAAGCACTAACTATCCTGTCTGATGAACAAATAAGAAGAATAAAAACAAAATTAGAAAAAGGTGGATAATATGAGTGCGGTAGAATCTCTCGTTGAGGTTACACTTAAAAGTCAAGACGATTTCCTTAAGGTACGTGAAACACTTACACGTATCGGTATTGCATCTCCAAAAGAAAAGAAACTCTATCAGTCATGTCACATCCTTCATAAACGTGGCAAGTATTACATCGTTCATTTCAAAGAATTGTTTGCCCTTGATGGCAAACCTACAAATTTTTCTGAAGAAGATCAAGGCAGACGCAATACAATTACTAAGCTACTAGCAGATTGGGATCTTATCACAGTTGTTGATAATAAGAAGCTTTCTGATCCTGCTGCTCCAATGAACCAAATCAAAATTATTGCCCATAAGGACAAGAATGATTGGGAACTGGTGGCTAAGTATAATATAGGGAATAAGAAGAAGTAGACGTAAGTTATTGATTTTCTTATGAAAAAAAATGTAACTAGTCGGCATGTACAATCCAAGCCCCATATAGTAGAATGGGCATGTAAATTGGAGATTGTATGACAACAGTATACACCAAAAAGCTTACTCCTGTCCAGCGCAAGTTAGCACGCGATCTTATTCCTTTCTGCGCGCATAAGCTTATGCCTCGTATCAAAGATCTACAGATCACCGTTCATGGTGTAAAGGACTTAGTAGAAAACGAAGGTATACACGCTGATGTATTATATGACTATGTAGATCCAACAGCTCGTCCAAAAGATTTTACAATTCGAATAGACTTAGCTGATGATCTACAAGAATTCGTACGAATCATTTGCCACGAAATGGTCCATGTAAAACAATGGGCCCGAGGCGAGATGTATTCATACGACCGACACCCCAATCTGACTCGTTGGCACAAGCAAAAGATTGACCACGATAAGATGGATTACTATGAACAGCCATGGGAAATCGAAGCTCATGGTCGCGAAGAAGGCCTTTCGGTCTCCTTCTTACAAGAACATGAAAAGTGGGCAGGATTTGTCTATGGAATTATTGAAGATTATAAAATGCAGCGACCCCAGCAAATGGTACTCGACCCACGTTGGTGAGACCTTTCCGCTAATCGAATCATTCGCTACAGAATATCTTACACGTCAATTGCCTGATAACGACTTTGGTATCAGGTTCTTGAACTATATTGCCAAAGAAGATGCAGAGATAGTTCATGATGGATGATGTAATCGTAAAAGCGATGGAAGAATGTGGTGAACTCGTTCAAGCATGTTCTAAATACTTAAATCGTGGGGGAAAACGAAACGAAGGCAAAGTGCTCGAAGAAGCTGCTGATGCTCTCGTTATGATAACTGCTCTACTACAGACACTCGAAATTGACGAAGATAAATTTCTCAAGCGTGTTGAAAAGAGCAAGAAGAAATTCGACAAATATTATGAAGGAGAAATATAATGAGTGAAGTAGTAACATTAGTAACGGCAGCAGGTGAAATGGTTGGTCGTTTTGTTGAGGAAGACGAAACTTCTATTACTTTAGAAAGCCCACGAGCATTTGTACAAACACAAAACGGTGTAGGTTTTGCCCCTGGCGTTTGTCTTACTGGACAAAAAGATCCTGAGAAAATTACATTTAACAAACTCTCAATTATTTTGATGTGTGATACAAATGATGAAGTTCAAAAAATTTGGCTTCAAGCTACTACTGGTTTAGTAGTATGAGAGATAAATTAATCCTAACAGATTGTGATGGAGTCATGCTCGATTGGACTTATGCGTTCGATCAGTGGATGAAGCGTCATGGTTATCGTATTCAAAATTTTAACGAATACGACATCGGTAAAAAATATGATGTAGGTTTTGCTGAGAAAAAGAAACTTACTCGTATGTTT
>Ga0213866_10002639_pt1 | contig 12486 bp, 16 predicted proteins | sample PICome_11_FD_160079 | JGI IMG/M metagenome (GOLD analysis project Ga0213866, IMG submission 160079) | Coastal seawater microbial communities near Pivers Island, North Carolina, United States - PICO284 | ecosystem: Environmental > Aquatic > Marine > Coastal | place: USA: North Carolina... | reverse complement strand
GATAAGGAAACTGGTGTAAGAGAAGAACTTGAGCAAGTTGATGAAATCTATATGACATCTCCACATCTAAAGAAAGAAACCAAAAAGGATGTGAAGAAAAAAGAAACTTGGTATGATCGTGATGAAAGAAAAAGAAAAGAGCAGAAAGAAGAAGTAGAGCAGATTGAAGAGTTGACAGATCTTCAGAGGAGAAGATATCTTGGTAGAAAACCAGGAGAGTCTAAGGAAAGACTCAAGAGATCCAACGAAAGAAAGGACAAGAAGGATGCCCTTGCTGCTATGATGAAGCAGTATAAAGGAATGAAGGCAGGTATCTATAGTTCTTATGAACCAGAAGGTGAACTGGTTGATGAAGAAAAGAAAAAACTTCCTTATCTGAAGATGTTCCGTAAGGCAGGAAATCTTGGTCGTGATGGTAGTCCTGAAGCGATGGAAAGATCGAAGAAGCTTACCAAGGTTATGAATGATGATGCTAAAAGAAGAGCAGCTCATAGAGAAAGAGATGATGCTGCTAAAGAAGCAAAGAGAATGAAGAAGGAAGAGGTAGAGCAGGTCGATGAAAAGTTTGCAACTCAATATGGTGATAAAACTAAATTGAGTCAGTCTTCTAAAAGAAAGTCTCTTGGTAGAGGTTCTTCCGTGAAGGATGGTGCAAAGAAAACAGGTTACGAATCACCTGCTGAATTTAGATCTGCCGAAAAAAAGTTTAGTGAAGAGGTTGAGCAGATTGATGAAATGCCTTATCAGGTGATGGGTTCTCCTGATGGTGGAAAGGAGAAAAAAATTGGTAAACCAGTAAAGAGCAAGAAGTATGCTGACGCAAGGGCAGCAGAACTTGCTGATACCCACAAGAAGACTGGTGGTAAGTATCGTTCACAGTATGTTGAAGAAGTTGAGCAGGTTGATGAAAAACTCAACATGAAGAAAGAAAAGATGGGTGATGTCATCAAAGACTTCTATAAGTCTGATGCTCCTCAATTCAAGGGTAAGTCAAAAGAAAAACGTCGTGAGATGGCAATTGCTGCTAAACTAACTGCTGAACGTGGTGGACGCAAATTGGGTGAGAGTGCAACTGAAGTAGCAATGTCTCCACAAGAACTTGCCCTTCAAAAAAGAAAAACCCAAATCGATCAAATGATTGCTAAGAAGAGACAACAATCTCTTCAGAAAGCAAGAAAATCTACAAATGAAGAAGTTGAACAAGTTAATGAAAGAAATGAAAAGGTAGAAGCAGAATACAAGAGAGCAAAGACACCATATTTGCTTTCAAAATTCCGTAAGGAAAATCCTGGTTCTCGCCAAGAAAAGAAGGTTCCTGGAGCAAAGGAAACTGAAGGGCAAGCAGCAAATCGTCGTAGACGTGCTCAAGCAGAACGTGCTGCAAAGCATGGTCTTACTTCTAAAGAGAAGAAAGAAACTCAAGCAAGAGCAGAGTATTATTCCTCAAGAGATTAATTTTATTAATTAAAATTGCTATATAGAATGTATAATTGAGGTAAATTATGTTAGGATTTTTACTCCCTCTCGCATCAAAGGTAATTACTGATGCCGTTAACAAAATTCCAGAAAACGAAGAACTCGGTGAGAAGCTGGTTGAGATCTGTCTTGTTATCTTGGGTAAAGCGGTTAAGCTGACCAAAACTGATATGGATGATCAACTTCTTGAGGTTGTTACAAAGGCAATCAGAGCAAGAGAAGAATCATAAAAATAATTTGATTACTTTTAGAGAGACTCTTAAAAACAAGGGTCTCCTTTTTTATAAATATTCATAGCAAATAATTTTTTTACGGAAGAGAAACATGGCACTCTGGGGAAATAACGATGCAGTAGGTGCTGGTGGTACGGTATCATTAAACTATTCCACTGGTGTTGTAACTGGAAGTGGAACCACTTTCGGACAAGTTGGTGCTGCTGCAACCGGTGATGTGATTCGTTTTGGTGATCGTGCTGGGACTTATTATGGTGATGCTGTTATTGTTGGCATTGCAAGCACTACACAACTCACCATCGGATCTACTGCTGGACTGAGTGGGGTTGCAATCGCAGGAACAACATTTACAGTCTCTCAACTTCCTAAGTACACTATTCTTGATTCTAAGTATAGTGAAGCATCATATGGAACTGAAGATTCATTCGTATATGGTGTTGCTGAAGGTGGAATGACGGCAGCAACTGGAACATCCTATGCACTGACTCATGAGGGTTGGGTTGGAGTTACTACTTATGTTGATGCTAGTGGATCTTTGAGAGTTAAGTCTGAAACTCTTGTTGCGATGTCTGGTATCACTACTGGAAACGCACCAGTATTCCCACCTGCATGATAATATATGATCTTTAATGAATTGAACGAGGACAATTTCCTCCTTTTTGCAATTAAGAATTATGAGAATCCTCAGGCTGTAACAAAAGAAGATTTTGATAAAGATCTAAATCATTTCAAATATATCAAAAGACTTTTGAAACGATATAAGAATACGGGGGAACTTAAGGTTCCCCTTTTGATCAATCATTTTATTGTTCTGTATAATATATTTGGTGAAGCAGCAACTCCAATGTTGTTTTTTAAGATTGAGAGAGAACTCTGGTCTACAATGAAAACATTCGTATTGTTTCTAAACAAAATACCAGAGTATCCAAAATGTTATCTTCACGATATTCCGGTAGATTTAGATTGTTTAAAAGAACTCCAGAAGATTTTTAAATCAAATGAACAAGCTTGATAGAATTATTCAAATAATTCGTGAGCAGATGGTCGCAAATGCTCCTGGTACTTCTGGTGGATTTAGTGGATCAGCAGATCCCAAGGGTCCTGTTGCCGGTTATGATCCAAAAATGAAAAGAAAGAGGTATGTTAAGGGTGGAATTGGTAGCAGAAAACGCTGGTTAGATTACCTAAATTCCTCCAATGGCAGAAGAAGTTAAGATTGCAGTATTAGAACAAAAACTAGAAGATGTAAAAGATATTATTATCAAAATTGATAATGCAATTGAAAAATTAAGTGAAGTAAATAGTAATGTGAGTAAGATGCTCGCAGTACATGAAGAAAAAATCAGTAAACAAGAAGAGATCGACAACATACTCTTTGATAAAATTGACAAACTCCGTGATAAAGTTGACAGCAATTATGACAGTATTGTGTCAAGAGTACAGTCGATAGAAAAAAGAGTGTGGATGGCAATAGGTGCTTTGACGTTGCTTTCCTTTATGATAAGAATTCCTGCCGCACTCAAGATCTTGACGCCACAACCCCAAGCATCTATAATAAAACAACTAGACTTTAAGGTTTGATTATGGTAGGTGTGTATTGCTACTATAAAAATTCTAAACCAATTTATGTTGGTTGTAGTGTAAATTTAGAAAGACGAAAAAAGCAACACAAATATAATAATAGATTTTTAGATTGTGATTATAAAATATTAGAAGAAACTACGGCAGAAATGTTGTATGAACGAGAAAGATATTGGATAAAAAAACTTAACACTTACAGGAATGGGGAAAACAAGGTAATCCATAACAATATGGATATGCCTGAAGTTAGAGAAAGATTATCTCAAATGATGAAAAAAGATAATCCTATGAAACCTGGTATTACTAATAGAGGTAGTTTTGTAAAAGGACAAAAACCAATTATCACAGAGGAAAGAAATAAAAAAATAAGTGAAAAAATGAGGGGAAAAAATAACCCTATGTTTGGTAAGAAAGGTGGATTTAATCATATAAATTCTACTTTAAAAACTTGCGAAAAATGTGGTAAAGTCATTAGTCCTGGTAATTATTCCAGATGGCATGGTAAAAATTGTAGACAGGAGGATTGATGGATTATATTGACCAAAAATATATTATGATGATTTCTTCTAGACTTCAGAAATTTAAAAAAGTAAAACCAGGTCTCTACAATTTTAGGTGCAATATTTGTGGAGATTCTCAAAAGAACAAGAATAAAGCACGAGGATACTTATATCAAGTCAAGAGTAATACAAACTTTAAATGCCACAATTGCGGTCTGAATATATCTTTTAATAACTTTCTAAAACAAATAGACATAAACACTCACAAACAATATACGTTTGAAAAATTTAAAGAAGGAACTACTGGCAAAAACTTTGTTGTTGATGAACCAGAGTTTAAGTTTGAAACTCCCAAGTTCAAACCAAAGTTGGATCTGCCAAGAGCATCAGAAAATCTTGATGCAAGAACATATCTGGAAAGAAGAAAACTAAACCCTTATAAATTTTATTACACCAATCAATTTAAATCGTGGACAAATTCTCTAAAAGATGTCTTCGACGATACAACTAAAGATGAACCTAGGATTATTATTCCTTTGTTCTATCAAGATACACTTGTTGGATTTCAAGGAAGAGCACTTGGTCCTAGCATGGTTAAATACATTACTGTGATGCTTAATGATGATGCACCAAAAATCTACGGTCTCGATGAAGTTCAAAAGGACAAAACTGTATACATTACCGAAGGACCATTTGACTCAACATTCATTCGCAATGCGTGTGCTATGTGCGGAGCTGACGCTGATATTAGTAACTGGGGGATTAACAATCCTGTTTGGATCTATGATAACGAACCACGAAATGCAGAAATTGCAGCAAGAATTTCCCGTACAATCGACAAAGGTGATAAGGTCGTAATTTGGCCTACAACAATAAAAGAAAAAGATATCAATGATATGGTTCTATCTGGACTTGATGTTCAATCTGTGATAGAATTAAATACTTACTCTGGTTTAGAAGCAAAACTCAAATTTACTACTTGGAAGAAAATATGAGCAACGGTTTAAAGGTTAAAAAAAGAAATGGGTCTATTGAGAGTATTGACCTAGATAAGATGCATGTGATGGTTGAAGAGGCATGTAAGGGTCTTGCAGGGGTCTCTGCGAGTCAAGTTGAGATGAAGTCTGGTATTCAATTTTATGATGGAATTACTACGGCAGAGATTCAAGAAATTTTAATCCGTGCTGCTTCAGATCTGATTGATCTTGATCATCCCAATTATCAGTTTGTTGCTGCTCGTCTGCTTCTTTTTGCGGTTCGTAAGCAACTTTATGGAAAGATGAAAGAACTTCCTACTCTGGAACAACACATTATTGATTGTGTTTCCGCAGAAGTTTACGATAATGACATTTATAGTAAGTATTCTCAAGAAGAGATTGCACGTGCTGATTCATTTATTGATCATCATCGTGACTTCTTATTCACTTATGCAGGTCTACGTCAGGTCGTTGATAAGTATCTCGTGCAAGATAGAAGCAGTGGTGGTGTATATGAAACCCCACAGTTTATGTACATGATGATTGCTCTGACCATCTTTGCAGATTATCCAAAAGAAACTCGTCTCTCTTACGTTAAGAGGTATTATGACGCAATCTCAAAACACAAAATCAACATTCCCACACCTATCATGGCGGGGGTTAGAACTCCACTTCGACAATTTGCTAGCTGTGTTCTTGTTGATGTTGATGACTCCCTCGATTCTATCTTTAGCTCTGATATGGCAATTGGCAGGTATGTTGCACAAAGGGCGGGCATCGGTATCAACGCAGGTCGCATCAGGGGCATCAACAGTAAGATCAGAGGTGGAGAAGTTCAGCACACAGGCGTTGTCCCTTTCCTCAAAAAGTTTGAAGCAACTGTCAGATGCTGCACTCAAAATGGCATCCGTGGTGGATCAGCAACTGTCCACTTCCCAATCTGGCACCAAGAAATCGAAGACATTCTAGTTCTTAAGAACAACAAAGGAACTGAAGATAACCGAGTTCGTAAACTTGATTACTCCATTCAAATTTCTAAGTTGTTTTATGAGAGATTTATTCGTAATGAAGAAGTATCATTATTCTCTCCCCATGATGTTCCTGGACTTTATGAAGCATTTGGAACTGATGCATTCGATGAGTTGTATGTGAAGTATGAGAATGATTCTTCTGTAAAGAAAAAAAGAATCGGTGGTCAGGAACTCGTTCTTAATCTTCTAAAGGAGAGAGCAGAGACTGGTCGTATCTATATTATGAATATTGACCATTGCAACTCTCATTCTTCGTTCAAAGATAAAATCGAGATGAGTAATCTTTGTCAAGAAATTACTCTTCCAACTTATCCAATTCAACACATTGATGATGAAAATGGCGAGATTGCATTGTGCATTTTGTCGGCAATTAATGTTGGTAAAGTAAAGTCTGATGAGGAACTGGAAGAACTTTGCGATCTTTCCGTCCGTGGACTGGATGAACTGATCGACTACCAAAAGTATCCTGTAATATCCGCAGAACTTGCTACAAAGGCACGTAGATCACTTGGAATTGGATATATTGGTCTTGCACACTATCTTGCCAAACTTGGGTATTCATACAACTCTCAAGAGGCTTGGGATGCTGTCCATGGTCTTTCCGAATCTTTCCAGTATTATCTCTTGAAGTCATCTAATCAACTTGCTAAGGAGAAAGGATGGTGCGAAAACTTTGGTCGCACTAAGTATGCAGATGGTATTCTTCCCATAGATACTTATAAGAAAGATGTAGACGAAATTTCATCAATTCCACTGCAACATGATTGGGAAAATCTTAGAGCATCTATCTTGGAACACGGTCTCCGACACAGCACACTGTCCGCACAAATGCCTTCGGAAAGCAGTTCCGTTGTGTCAAATGCCACAAACGGAATTGAACCACCTAGAGATTACTTGTCCGTTAAGAAATCCAAAAAAGGTCCACTCAAGCAGATTGTTCCGCAGTATCATACTCTCAAGAACAACTATACGCTTCTTTGGGATATGCCTAGCAACACTGGTTATATTAATATTGTTGCTGTGATGCAAAAGTTCTTTGATCAGGCTATTTCTGGTAATACCAGTTATAATCCGGAGAACTATCCAAATAATGAGGTTCCTGTAAGTGTCTTAGCACAAGACCTTCTTACTTGTTTCCGTGCGGGTTGGAAAACAATGTATTATCAAAATACTTATGATATTAAAACTGATGAGATAGTTGAGGAAAAACCAAATCTCAAATCACTTCTCCAAGAACTTTCTAGTGCTGAAGAGGAAGATTGCGAAAGTTGTAAAATTTGACGAAAGTGTAAAGACCTGTTATTATAAATAGTAATAGGTCTTTATTTTATCTTATGGAAGGTCGCATTTACAAAATAACTAATCAAGTTAATGGTAAGTTTTATGTTGGTATGACCAGAAAGAAATTGAAATACAGATTTAATAATCATTGTTATGATGCATTAATTAGAAACTCAAATTCTTATTTCCATAAAGCAATAAGAAAATATGGTAAAGAAAATTTTATCATTGAAGAAGTTGAGGTATGTGAAAAAAATTTACCAGATAGAGAAGTATTTTGGATTTCTAAATTAAAACCAGAATACAACCAAACTATTGGTGGAGATAATGGAATTCTTGGATTTAAGCATACTGAAGAAACTAAAAACTTTCTTTCTGAAAAAAGAAAGGGAAAATATACTGGAGAAAAAAATCCTTTTTATGGGCAGCATCATACACAAAAAACTAAAGACAAACTAAGTAAAATGAGAAAAGGACAACCATCACCTTGTGGATTTGCTGGAAAATCACATAAAGAAGAAAGTAAATCCAAAACTTCCCAAACACTTAAAAACAATCCAAATGTAAAAAGAACCAAAGTATTTCAGTATGATATTGAAGGAAACTTTTTAAGAGAGTTCCAATCTATTAGTGATGCTTCTAAATTTGTAGGAACAACTCCTTCTAATATAAAATATACCTGTGAAGGAAAATTTAAACACTGCAAAGGATATAAATGGAGTTATGAACTATTATTATCTTTATCTAATTAAATTTGAGGACGGAAGATTTTATATTGGTTCTCGTAAATCAAAAGTTCCTGCGAATGAAGATATAAACTATTGGGGCTCTCCGGGAAAAATTAATAAACCTTTATGGGAAATGCAAAAAGAAAAACACATTCTTTTTGAAAGCACAGATATTTCTCTGCAAGATTTAAGAAAAAAAGAACATACTCTGATAAATGAAGGGTGGAGAAAGTTTGGTAGAGAAAAATGTATAAACAAAACTTTAGGTGGATTGGATAGTATTCCTATAGAATTGCATATAGAAACAGGTAAATTGGCTGGAAAAAAAACTTATGAACTTGGTGTGGGTATTCATTCACTTACATTAGAACAAAGAATTGAAAACGGAAAAATTTATGGACATATTGGAGGTAAAAAATCAAAAGAACTTGGTGTAGGAATACACTCTTTAACAAGAGAACAACTGATTGAAATTGGAAAAGAGTCGAATAAAACACAAAAAGAACTTGGTATTGGAATTTATGCAATATCAAAAGAGCAAAGAGAAGAAATGATAAAAAAATCAATAAAAACACAAAAAGAACTTGGCATTGGAATTTATGCAATATCAAAAGAGCAAAGAAGAAAAAATGGTAAAAAGGCGTATGTGAATGGACTTGCTAATTTAACAAAAGAACAAAGAAAGGAAATTGGTAAAAAAGCAGGAAAAATTACTGCAAAAATTCATAAAGAAAATAATACTGGTTTTTATGGATTATCAAAAGAAGAACGAATTAAAAATAGTAAAAAAGCATATCAAAATGGATTATCAAAATTTGAAAAAGAATTTAGTTTAAAATCTCCAACTGGTGATATAATAAATGGAAAAAATATAGCAAATTTTTGTAGAGAAAATAATCTATCACCTCAAAATGTCGGAAAAGTTCTTCTCGGTAAAAGAAAGCATCATAAAGGATGGACAAAACCATAATCTTGGAGTATGATGAAAACCAAATATTTTGGAGAGTTAAATAGAATGTGTGAGTTAAGTTCAGTAGAGGAGGGAGAGTGTGAATCCGATGCAGTTTAAAATTTCTTCAACAGAGGAACAAACACAGATTAAAGGAATGACGGTTTTTAATACCGAAAAAGTTGATACCAAAAAGCAACCAATGTTTTTTGGTAAACCCCTTGGAATTCAGAGATATGATTCATACAAATATCCTGTATTCGATAAACTGACTACTCAGCAATTAGGATACTTCTGGAGACCTGAAGAGGTGTCTCTCCAGAAGGATCGTGGTGATTATCAAACACTTCGTCCAGAACAGAAACACATTTATACTTCTAATTTGAAGTATCAAATTATGCTCGATTCTGTTCAAGGACGTGGACCTGGAATGTCTTTTATTCCTTATTGTTCATTACCTGAACTTGAGGCATGTATGGAAGTGTGGGGATTTATGGAAATGATCCATAGTCGTTCATACACTTATATTATCAAAAATGTATATCCAGATCCCTCTGAGGTTTTTGATACTATTATCACTGATAAACGTATCTTGGAACGTGCCTCAAGTGTAACTGAATCGTATGATGACTTTATTCAATCAGCACAACAATATGGTGTATCCGATGCTTGGTTACACAATCTTGAAGGAGTTTCATACGCAAAAGAAACAATCAACGATGTTAAAAGAAAACTCTATAGAGCAGTCGCAAACGTTAACATTCTTGAAGGTATTCGCTTCTACGTTAGTTTTGCATGTTCTTTCGCATTCGGTGAACTTAAGCTCATGGAAGGATCCGCTAAGATCATCTCTCTTATCGCAAGAGACGAAAACCAACACTTAGCAATCACTCAAAATATTTTGAACAAGTGGAGGGATGGTGATGATCCTGAAATGAAGCAGATTGCAAAAGAGGAAGAAGAATGGGTTTATGCAATGTTCGATCGTGCAGTAAATGAAGAAAAGCGTTGGGCAGATTATCTGTTCAAAGATGGTAGCATGATTGGTCTAAACGATAAACTTCTTCAACAATACGTAGAATGGATCGCAAACAGAAGACTTAAAGCAATTGGGTTAAAGCCCCAATACGATATCGCAGCAAACAACAACCCACTTCCTTGGACACAGCACTGGATTTCCTCTAAAGGTCTCCAGGTGGCTCCCCAGGAAACGGAGGTAGAGTCATATGTAGTAGGGGGAATTAAGCAAGATGTTACCAAAAATACTTTTGCAGGATTCCAATTATGATGAATGGTGCGAACAAGAAATTCTAAATGCTTATAAAGAAGCAGCAGAATGTGATGACTTTTTGTTTGGAGATTATGACTATTGTAAAGAGTGGTTAGGTATTTCTACTACTTAAGTATTATAGATAGGGGAGAGCAATCTCCCCCTTTTTATTGTGTCGAAAAATCAACTTAAGAAAGACGAATTCAAAGTTCGTGTGTTAGGATTAAAAAAAGAATTACATCAAGAAGGATACTCTGGGGGGGTATCTCATCTTGCGGATAAATATCTGAACAAGGTTCTTGATATGATTGATGAGTACAGGTATTGACTATGAAAACCCTTGGTTGTATAATCAGGTTCCTTTTACCAGTGACGATATTGGGGACTACTTTGGTTTTGTTTATCTCATTGCCAATAAGTTATAACAATCCAAAAACTATAATAGAATTAATTAACAATAAAGATTAGTCCTTCCTTTAATTGTTTCTTATATTTTTGGTGTCCTATTTTCTTTTCTTTTAGATAAGATACAACACTTTCCCAAGTATTTTCTCCATCACTCACTCTTACATTTTTTGATGTTGTGAGTGCTTTTTTATGTTCTTCTGTAAGTTTTTTTCCATACATTGGATTTCCTTCTCCTTTATACATTTTACTAAACTTTTCACGAACTTCTGGATTATACATCGGGTTATATGATTTGTCTTTCATTTTCTCACTTCTCATATCGCAGAACTTATCGTTTCTCATAACGACTTCATAAATCCCTGCTCTTTCACTCACAAAAAATCTTCCTTCAATATTTGTATTATAATAATCATCCGTCATTAGAACATCTCTTTTAAATTGTTCCATAGTTTCATAATAAGACATTGATTTTTTATGGGGACATAGGTAGAGTATTTCTCGCAAAAATTTATCTTCACCAAGAAGTTTTACATCTTCATTTAATTCATCACAGGATCCAAAATATTTTTTCCAATCACTCTCCTTTGTTTTTCTTCTGCCAGTCTTCTTATCTTTTCTTCTTGTCCAAAAGGATTTTTTACCAATATATTTTCTATCATTTGTTAGGTTTGTTATGATATAAACAAATCCCTCAATTCCCTTAGGAGCCTTTGTGAATTCATTTTCGTTATATCTCCAAGACATAAAAAATACTTTCTACCATAAAAATATTTATAGTGAAAGTATTTTTGGATCATATCAATAACTTTATGATAAATAGTTTGACAGACTTTTGGAAAGAAGATGAAGACATTCCAAGAATTTATGACTGAATGTTATGATATTCAGGAAACATCACTGAATAGAATTCGTTCTAAGTCGCAGAAAGGTGGAATGGCTATCTTGTCTGGACAGAGAGGAGATAAGTCTTCCAAAGAAAATAAAGAAAGAAGCAAGAGAACTGAAAGAAGGATTCGTGGTGCTGGTCTTCCTGGTCCTACAAAAGTTTCTGGGAGATACACAGAGAATCCTGGAACACCTGAGGAGAAGAAAGTGGGAGAGAAGTCCCATGTAGTTTCCTCTGGTAAGATGGGGAAGAGGAAGTTCAAGAAGACGGTTGAGAAACTGGGCACAGAGGGTGGACTTAAGCACAAAAAGAATGTAAAATCAGGGTCAAACAAAGATGATCAGGACTCAGTTTTAATCCAACGCAAAAAAGGTGGATCTGCTACACTCAAAGGAACTTCCAAAACATCTTGGCCTGGTAAGGGTAAGAATGTTAAAGTAGGAAAGATGAGACCAGGACGCACTGGTGAATTTGATACCAAAGTGAAAAACAAAACATTTACTTATGAATAAAACTAAGTTTCCATTTCAGCATATTGTTTTAGAAGACAAAAAAGAAGTCTGGGTTCTTTGTGATAGTGCCATTACTGCTATGGGGATTGGTTCTATTACGAAAAAGTTTTATCCTGGATATACTCCTCACATTGCTTCTAAAGATTATTTCTCAGAACTATCTAAACTTTGAAAAAAATACTATGGATCTTGTCCGGAACTTAAAGAAGACATTATCAAATTTGGCAGAGAAAATTTTAGTAGAACTATCTTATCATTACATAAAACAAAGGGCAAAACAAACTTTGAGGAGACCCGACGACTCTTCACCAACAATGTCCTTACAGAAGCCCTTGACAACGGAGTGCCAGCCTTCTACAATAGCACCATCCTCAACAGATACTTCCGAAAAGATTATTATGGAAACACAGATTGAACCTGTGATTCAGATTCGTGAATGGGCAGTGGAAAAGATTGAGACTCTTACTCAACATGGGAATGTAGTTGACCAAATAAATGCTCTTGCTATTATCGATGAGTTTCATGAGTGGTTAAATATCCCCGAAGGAACTCAAGAAATTGATTATCTTTGCTTAGAGGAAGAGGAGTGGGGAGACCAAGAAGTGGACATTAGATAATAGACTTGACAATCAAATCCTGAACTGGTATGATTGT
>Ga0213866_10002637_pt1 | contig 12487 bp, 11 predicted proteins | sample PICome_11_FD_160079 | JGI IMG/M metagenome (GOLD analysis project Ga0213866, IMG submission 160079) | Coastal seawater microbial communities near Pivers Island, North Carolina, United States - PICO284 | ecosystem: Environmental > Aquatic > Marine > Coastal | place: USA: North Carolina... | reverse complement strand
TCTTGCTGGCGTTGAGCGAGGCCTGCGCGACTGCATCCAGCTTGAGTCGGTGCCCGAGGATTTCCTCGATATCGAGCATCATGTCACAATTTATAGTTTGGGTCGCTAGATCGTAAATGGTATAGGCTTGGAGGACGGGATAATCAAATTGGACGTGGTTATATCCAACAACCAAATCTGCCTTGATGAGCTGTTCCACCAGATCTGCGACATTCTTTTCATCAAAAATATGATACTGCCCGGTCTCGGTGGAATAGGTCACACCGACCGACATTCCCATCTTATCCTTGTGGGCGGATCCTCCCACATCTCCAAAGCTCCGCTTGGTCTCAAGGTCAAAGTAAACGATTCCGGGCACGCCCTATTGATACGCAATCCCCCTCCTAGCGGCAAGAATCACTTCGAGCTTTCAGCCCTCAACGACTATCTCCTTCTTAGCAATTTCTCCTGGAGGCCTTGTTCGTCCTGCGCCAGAATCTCGGGAATATAAGGGAGTATATTGGCCACAATCAGGAGAACAAGGATCCCCCAAAACCAAGCGATTCTCTTATTAGTGAGCTCACCGCCTGTGACCTGAAATCCACTCTGCAGATCCCAAAGCATCCCCCCTTTCTTCCGCCCAAACCACAAGCTCATACAGAGACCGATCAACATCATCAGCGGGAGAAACATTCCCATTCCCAAAACCCATACCCTCATTGATCGAACAAAAGCCTGCCCGGTCGAAAGGCCTTGCCCCAGAATAGTCTCCACCCTCATTCCGAGAAGCCATTTCCCGGGAGTGCAGCCGATCGAGCTCACCATTGCCGCTTCCATAAGGATCACCGGCAGGATCGTGCCAATCACCAGCCACCCCGAGGAATCCACACTCCCCATCAGATTCACATCAAATCCGATAGACAGGAAGTGGAGAATCGATCTATAAATCAAGTAGTCCATCACACGGGCTCCCAGCCTTGGCCACGCTCGGAAAGGGGCGAGACGGACCTCAATGACCTCCGGCGCCGACTCTTCCAACTTTTCAAACTCACCGGCCAGAATCCCCACTTCCGAAGCCGGCAGCCAGCCTCCGGCCCCTTCGTGCCAGACGTGCGTGGCATCATTAATCTTTCCTTCGCGGATCATTTCGCGAACCTCGTAGTCCTCAAAAGGACCAGTTTTCTCCCCGTCTTGAATGATCCAAAGAACCATTGGTCTAGAGATTACGAAGTGATTTGGCGGGATCGCGGAAAGCTGCCATCAAGGCCGGGACCAGAGCGGCAATAAGGCACAGAATCACCGCCACTACGCAAATCACTCCAAGCTGACTGCCAATCGTCTCTGCCGGCAATTCACTCATCCCGTGGAATTCCGGCGGAAAAGGATCAATCCCGAATCCTCGAATCACCGTCATAATCCCCTCCCGGTAACGGATCGCCAGCAAGCCCAGGCCCAAGCCCAGAATCGCCCCACCAATTCCCACAATGAGTCCTTGGTAAACAAAAACCCGCACTATCTGCGAAGGCCGGGCCCCGAGGGCCTTCATTACGCCAATCTCCTGACGTTTCTGCACCGTCACTGTATACATCACCGCCATAATACTGAAGGCCGAGAGCAGGGTGATAAACGAAAGCGCAAAACTCATCATAATTTTCTCTGTCTTCACCAACTGAAAACGCTCCGCGTGGGTTTTCATCCAACTCCGCACAATCCAGTCACCCCCCAACTTACTTTGCAGCTTAATCGCAAACTCCTCAGCCTTGTATGGATCCTCGATCCGCAGACCAATCGATTCAACCTCTCCTCTAAGCCCTTTGAGTTCCATTCCAATCGTGATCGGAACAAAAAGGTCGGGCCCCTTGGACCTCTCGCTGTCGGCATAAACCCCCTGAATTTTTAACACTTTCGGAACAACAAAGTTCTCGATTTTCCGGAAAGCCTCGTTGTCGGCCTTTTCGAGATCAAGCTCACGAAGCTCTTTTAATTGTTCCAAGATCCCATCTTGGGTTCCTTCGTCGAAATAATCAAAGCCACCCTCCCGACGGTTCACAAAATCAAGCCGGTCCAAGATCTTCCGCACGATCTCCCGCTCCGTCGGACGCATCTCACAACCCTCGGTTTCAACATCTCCGTTCGGAGTCGAGACCACCATCGGCAGAAGCTCTTGAAAAGCCCGGTAACAGATCGTTACCTCCTGGCTTGAAGCCCGTTCCTCTATACCGGCTCTTTCGAAAATCCTCCTCATTCTCTCTTCAAAGCTCTTAAAAATTTCGGGATAGAGCTCCCATGCACGCTTTTTTGGAACATTGTAAACCGCCATGACCTCATCGAGGTTGCTCGCCGCAATGATCCGAATCTCATCACCCACCTTTAAACCAATCGCCTTGGCCAGCTGGCTCGAAATCACCACGTAGCGGTTAACATAGAGTTCCTCATTATCACCGGGTGGCAAATCGAGGGGTTCACCCGCGCCCTCAGCAGGACTCGGTGGCAGAGCATCAAGATCGCCACCCGGTGGAGCCGGCGGCGGAGCCAAATCCGGCGCCGCGCCAGCCGACTCACCCTGGGGAGGATTAAAATCGACCACGCTATCGGGGAAACTTTCCTTATCCAACATCTCTTCTAAAGCCTTAATCTGCCCTTCGTTTTCGGTGTTGAAGGCCCGAAAGTACGAAGGCCGTTGCCACGCGCGCGAATCCAGCAAGACGAATCCTTCCACCAAGGCAAAAGCCGACTCCACCTCGTCCTCCCTGGCCAACGAAAGCTCCATTTCTTCCCAGCCTGAAATCGTCCCGTAGCTTGACTGAATCGAAATATGCGGAGAATGCCCCAGCAAGGTGTCTTTCAAATTGCGCTCGAAACCATTGTGCACCGAAAGAACCACAATCAAAACCATCACCCCGAAGGCAACCCCCAGAAGGGAGATCAGGGTGATAATCGACACGAAAGTGCGTAAAGGATTCAAATACCTCAGCGCCAGGGTCCAACTAAACGATCTCAAGATGGGGGATCTCTAACGCTTCCCCAGCCGTGCCGCAACTCCACACTTCACACACCGCCTACTTCCCGCCAGACTTCGCCCCATGATTAAGTTTCTCCACACCCGCATTCGCGTCTCCAACCCCGCCGCTTCCATCGAGTTTTACGAAAAAGTCGGCTTTAAACTCGGGCAGCAAAAAAAATCGCCACAAGGCAACGAACTCGCTTTCATGCACCTTCCCAGCAACGATCACTTCCTCGAGCTCACCTACTCACCCGATTACAAGGTCGCGGTCCCTGAAGATCTCATGCACACCTGCGTTGGTGTTCTCAACATTATCAACTATTGCGGAGATCTCGAGGAACAGGGCATCGAAATCTGGCCTGACGGATGGCGCGAAAAATTCTCCTCCGGCGAGCGCAAAATGGCCTTCATCACTGATCCCGATGGCTACGAGGTCGAAATCCTCGAAATCGACTAACCAAAGCAACGGCCCGGGCCAATCCCCCCCTCGCTTTCCCATTTTAGCCCTCTCGCCCTTAGACTAGGAGTGCACCTCCTCATTGATAACTCCAACACCCGGACCAAGTTCGCCCTCGACCTCGACGGCAAACTTTCCGACTGGCGGGCGATCATTCCAACCTCTGCGCTTTCCGTAACAACCCTCCAAAACGCACTCCGGAGCCATGATTTCAAAAAAATCACCCTCTGCTCCGTTGTTCCCGATGCCGCGGCCCTGATGGCCGAATTCTTCGAGCAACCCATTCATTACATCTCGCATCTCTCCCGGATGCCCATCTCCATTGATTATCCCGACCCCTCCAAGATCGGGGCCGATCGCCTCGCCAACTCCTCCGCAGCCGTCCTCGAGCGCCCCGGCCCGGCCATTGTCATCGATTTCGGCACTGCCGTCACTTTTGACGTGATTTCCAAAGCCGGATCCTACCTCGGTGGCGTTATCGCCCCCGGAACGGCCTCTCTCCGCGATTATCTCCACCAAAAAACCGCCCTTCTGCCCGCCATTCAACTCCAGGAACCTCGCTCCGCCATCGGCCGCAGCACCGAAGAAGCGATGCAAGTCGGTGCCGTTATCGGCTACCGCGGCCTTATCCGTGAGATCCTTAACGAAATTTGCGCAGAGCTTGGCGGCGATCCCGCCATCTTGGCCACCGGAGGCGATGCCGAACTCATTGGCAAAGGAATCGAAGCCATCGACATCATCGACCAAGACTTGACGATGAAAGGAATTCAAGTCATCGGGACTTCGAACCATCAATTTTAATAAGAAAGAGCGTTCCTTGCTCGCCCCCTTCTTTTAGACTCCCCCAACCCTATGAGCGACCTTCCTTTGGCCATCGGCATCGACTTCGGCGGAACTTCGGTAAAAACCGGCGTTCTCTACCGTGGCAATCTCATCGAAGAAGCCCCCCGAATCGACACCCAGGAATTCGAAAGCGCCCGCCCGCTCATCGAGCGCATCCACGAAACAATCAAGGAGCTCCGCGCCAAGCACCCCCGGGTCGAAGCCATCGGTGTCGGCATGCCCGGATTCGTCGATTTCCCCACTGGAATGGTACACAACCTCACCAATGTCAAAGGTTGGCAGAAAATCTATCTCAAGCGCGAACTCAACCAGCTTTCCAACCTTCCTGTCACCGTGGAGAACGACGCCAACTGCATGGCTTACGCCGAGTGGAAGCGTGGCTCCGGTCGCGGTATGAACCATCTCGTCGCTCTCACTCTTGGCACCGGAGTTGGTGGCGGCATCGTCGTCGACGGCCGTATGGTCCGTGGAGCCGACTTTGTCGCTGGAGAGCTTGGTCAAACCTCCATCGACTACCAGGGACTCGACGGGGCCTATGGCAACCGTGGATCACTTGAGGATTACGTTGGCAATCAACAAATCACCGACCTCGCCCACGCTGCCTACGCCGAAGCAGGAACCCCTAGAGAGAAGTCCGATTGCGAACCCGCCAATCTTTCCAAACTTGCCTCGCAAGGTGACGAAATCGCCCTCGGCATCTGGGACCAGGTTGCCAAAATGCTCTCCACTGCTCTCATGAATTGCTGCTGGCTCCTCAACCCCGAAGCCATCATCATCGGCGGCGGGGTGGCGAAAGCCGGAAGCCTGCTCTTCGAGCCGCTAGAGAAACATCTGCGCTCCCAACTCAGCCCCGCCTTCAAGGAGAACCTCCGTCTCCTCCCTGCCCGTTTTGGCAACGAAGCCGGCATGGTTGGCGCCGCCACCCTTGCCCTCGAAGAAGCCGGCTTCAATGTCGACGACTAATGGTAAGCTGGAAGAGCATCATTCCTCGATCTCCACCCAACTCCGGCACCCTCCGTACTTCTTCGCATAGGAAAAACGAATAGGATCCTCTAGCTTTTCGACCTCGACATAGGCCACATGAATACTTCCCGAAGCCATCCCCTGGCCCTCCCAGAAAAAGCGATCACGAATCGTCTCCTCGGTCCAAATATGCTGATCATCAAGCGCCGCCACCTGCTCCCAATCCGTCAGTGTCAGCGCCTTCGTCACCTTCACTTTTGAATTGATTACCACTTCCTCTCCAATCTCCCACTCCGGCTTCGCCACCACCCCAGGAATCTTCACATAATCCCCCTGTGCATGAAAATGCGTCGGGAATAAGACAAACTCCTCATGCGCAAAGGAAAAACCCTCGCGCCCCTCGTGAATCCCGCCCTTGCGAAGAATCAGCGACTGACGCCCCTCTTCGAGAGCCTGACAAACAACGTCCCATTCTTTGAAAGCAATCATGCTGCAAGCAAATCGATTTCCCATCGGATTGAAACCCTAAAGTCGATTGTCTCTTCCTTCTTTTACCGCTATTAATTCCGCCGTGGCGAGAGAAGAACATCGCGGGGAAAATTACGAAGTCTGTCTTCGCTGTGCCGAACCTAATCCCGAAGGTACCTCGAGATGCGAAAAATGCGGAGCGCCCCTTTACGATTCCGCCAGTACCCATCCCTGGGAGATGAGGACCGCGAATCATCACGCTTACTCCAAAGCAGCAAGTCCCAGCACCAAGCCCATTATCTTCTGGGGCGTCTAGCTTTACTTCGGGCCTTCCGCCATCGGGGCAATCTGGATCGTATGGGATCTCTGGCAGTCCTACCACGACTACGGGTGATTCTTCGAATTCACTTTTGAAACCTTTATGGGACTGGCCCTCCCGGTCGCCTACGGTATTCTTTTGGTTTGGGCTCTCTGGTCCGTCACCAAAGGCTACCTAGGCAAACGCCGCTAAAGGGTCCAGCCTCTCTCCGAACAGTTCCTGCGCCTTATCTCATCAATCGAACCGATCCAGCAGCCCCATTTCTTGGTTTATGGTTTAAAAATCTTTCATTTCAGTCTTTCTTCCCCCGTGGCCCACACAAAAAGCACACTCTTCTCTCTCGGAGATCTCACCCTCCGCGACGGCGGACGCATTCCATCGGCCCAACTTGCCTATGCCACCTGGGGCACTCTCAACGAGGATCGATCCAATGCCGTTCTCATCTTCCACGCCCTTTCCGGAACCCACCACGTTAGCGGAAATCACCCTGAACCGCCGGAAGGCTGCACTCTTTGGGCCGAAGAACTTCACGACGGCTGGTGGAACGAAATGGTTGGCCCAGGGAAGGCCATCGATACGGACCAATTCTTTGTCATCTGTGCCAACTATCTCGGTGGCTGCTACGGCTCAACCGGCCCCTCCAGCATCAATCCCGAAACCGGCAAACCCTTCGGTTCAACTTTTCCGCATCTCAACGTTGCCGATCTGGTCGATGCCCATCTCCCGCTTCTCGATCATCTCGGAATCATCAAGCTCCACTCCGTCGTGGGACCTTCAGTCGGCGGCCTCTGCACCCTGACCTTCGCAACGCGCCACCCCGAGAAAGTCAATCGCATCATCGCCATCGCCAGCGGATTTAAGACCACTGTTCTCAACCGCCTCATTCTCTTCGAGCAGATTCTCGCCATCGAGAATGACAAGCATTTTAACGGCGGCGACTACTACGACTCGGAATTCCCACGCATCGGCCTTGCGCTTGCCCGCATGATCTCGCACAAGACCTTCGTCCACCTCGATACCTTCGAGCGCCGTGCCCGGCGCGACCTCGTCCACGAAGAGGAAATGCTCTCCTGGTATCAGGTCCGCGATACCTTCCAGAGCTACATGCTCCACCAAGGGAAAAAATTTACTGAGCGCTTCGACGCCAACACCTATCTGCGTATCATTGACATGTGGTCACGCTACAACGCCGTCCTTCAAGGCGACGCGGACTCGCCTGAGGATCTCTTTACCCGCTGCAATGCCGCCGGTCATAAATTCCTCATCTTCTCCATCGACTCCGACTTCTGCTTCTACCCCGAAGAGCAGGCCGAAGTCGTCCAACATCTGGAAAAAGCAGAGGTGGACACCATCCACATCACTGTCCACTCCGCAAAAGGCCACGACTCTTTTCTGCTGGAGCCAGAGCTCTACACCCCCCACATCCGCGAACTGCTCGCCGACTAGTCCCCGCTCCCTTGTCAAAAGCGTCGGAATTGTGCTTTTCCTCCTGTCTCTGGCAAGCCCGTCGCGCGGACGCCACGCCCACAATACCCCATATGAAGAGCCTCATCATCAGTCTTCTCTTCCTCCCCGTGGCCACCTTCGCCAAGCCTTTCCAAATCCTCGTCATCGACCGTGAAAACAGCTGGCCCGTTCCCCTTGTCCAACTCACCACCACGCACAACTTTACTTTCATCACTGACAACGCGGGACTCATCGCCATCGATGCACCGGAGCTCATGAACCGCGAAACATGGTTCACCCTCACCAGCGATGGCTACCAACTCCCAGCCGATGGCTTCGGCCATCAAGGGTTCCGGGTCACCCCAACTCCTGGCGGGTCTCACCAAATTAAAGTCGACCGCACGATCATCGCCAAACGCCTCGGTCGCCTCACCGGAGCCGGTCTCTTCGCCGAAAGCCAAAAACTAGGCACACACCTCGACTGGCAGGAAAGCGGAATCTTTGGCTGCGACAGCATTCAAACAACCCTCCATCGCGGGAAGAAATTCTGGATCTGGGGCGACTCCAACCTCGCCCACTACCCGCTCGGGATCTTCGATATGACCAGCGCTACCACCAAGCTCCGGCCGCTCGGATCCTTTGAGCCTCCTCTCAAGCTTCCCCTCGATTATTTCCGCGCCTCCAACAAACGCCCCCGTCCCGTCGCCAAGCTCCCGGGCGAGGGACCCACCTGGCTCAATGGCTACCTAAGCCTCCCGGATCAACATGGCACCGCTCACCTCGTGGCAACCTACTCAAAAATCCGCAACTTCCTGGACGTCTATCAACTCGGCCTCTGCCACTGGAACGAAGATACCCAAAATTTCGAGTCTCTCAAAGTGCTCTGGACCCACCACTCCGATTTCCCAAACCCACCGCCCGCGCCCGAAGGCCACCCCAACATCCATACTGAGCCCGACGGTCAGAAATGGGCCTACTTCGGGGACCCCTTTCCCAGTCTTCGCGTCCCGGCCAAATTCGAAGCCTGGCAAGAACCCGCGCAATGGGAGCACCTCACTCCCCAAACCGAAGTCCCAACCGTTGAGGGCTTAAAAATCAAGCCTCACCGGGGCTCGATCTCCTGGAATACCTTCCGCAAAAAGTGGGTCACCGTCTTCACCGAGCTGGACGGAAATCCCTCGCCCCTCGGCGAACTTTGGTATGCCGAATCCCCAAACCCAAAAGGCCCATGGGGCCCTGCCGTCAAAATCCTAAGTCACAACGCTTATACTTTCTACAATCCCCGCATCCACCCGGACCTCACTCCAGAAGCAAGTCCCATCATCATCTTCGAAGGCACCTACACCACCTTCTTTTCAAAGTCCCCCAACAAAACCCCACGCTACGACTACAACCAGATCCTCTACCGACTGGACCTCAACGACCCCGCTCTCTCACCGGCATTCCTCCCAAAATAACCGACGCTCTCTCCCGAAAACCCCTCCGCAAGGCCACTCAGACCCAGACACCACATTTGAGCAAAATAGCTTTCAAAGGGCAAATCTCGCCGCCCCCGCCATCATCATATAAACGTCCCTTCGGCTCACCTTCACCCGGGCCACCCACGCTGCCCAATCCGATTCCTCAAGCCGAACCAAGGTCTCACGCCCAATCATGGCTGGCAGCACCGTCCCAAATCGCATGCGCTTCCCGTTCAACGCTTCCGCATACCGATCCGCTTGATCCAACCCCGCCCGTGCTTCCTCAATCCACCTCTGCCGCTCCCGCATCAAATCCTCCTGCGTTCCCGCCCCCGGCAAATAACATCGCCCGTTTTCCCAATCCTCCGGCACATCCCTCAGGATATTAATCAATTGCAAACTTCGCCCATAAGCCCGCCCCCACCTCATCATTTCCTCCCGACCTGCCCGCGCAAAATTGCTCTCGGTCCCGAACCCGATCTCCGTCCAAAACTCCCCCACACATCCCGCCACCTGATAAGTATAGTTCCGTAATTCCTCATCTGATTCCAATCCCACCACTCCTGTTCCTTCAAACCGATCCAGATCCCACCGCTGCCCTTCCGTAATAATCCCCACCACCTTACGCACTGAGACCTGCTGCCACTCCGGCAGTTCCGCCAACGCCCCGACACATTCGTCCAGTCTCGACATCAAAACCTGCTCCCCCTCCGGAAGCCCTCCAACCTTCGGCATCTCAAAGTCCTTCCCCTCATTTACAAACTCCAAAAACTGCCCCAACAACTTCCGGCGTTGCTCCACCTCCAGCTCTCCTGCATCCGCAATCGTATCACTGGCCCGTGCCAGCAAATACCCCACGCTCGTTGGCGCCCGAAACCCCTCCGGCAAAAAACGTAGACTTAAATAAAAGGACCGAGAAACGTCCTTCAGAACCTTCGTCTCCAAATTTGATTTTACTGCCACGGCCCGACTTCTCCCAGTTCAGCGTTGAGAGTTCAATATTCAATGTTCACTCTTCGGCAAGTGCACCTCTACCTCCACATCCCCTTCTGCCACCGCATCTGCCCCTACTGCTCCTTCTACAAGCACACCCCGGGCAGAACCGATCTCGGTGGCTTTGTTGATGCCCTGCTCCAGGAAGCCAGACATCACGCTAATAAAGCTCTGCCGGAACTAAGAACCATCTACTTTGGCGGTGGCACTCCGTCCATGCTCTCACCGACCCACCTCACCCGTCTCTTCACCGGTTTAAGAGGGATCTTCGACTTCTCGGCCATTGAAGAAATCACCCTCGAGGCCAACCCCGCCACCTTCACCTCCCGCACCGCCCAACTCTATCAAAATCTCGGCGTCACCCGAGTTTCCCTCGGTGTCCAATCATTCCTCGGAAAACACCTCGAAACACTCGGCCGGGAGCACACGCCCATGCAGGCCATCACCTCCGTCCACCTACTCCGGGAGGCCACCGACCTTGAAGTCAATATCGACCTCATCTTCTCCGTCCCCGGCCAATCCCTCCTCGACTGGGAGGACACCCTGACACAGGCTCTGGCCCTCCAACCCGATCACCTCTCTGCCTACAATCTCACTTACGAAGAAGACACTGCCTTCTTCGAAAAGTTCCAAACTGGCGACTTTTCGGACGACCCTGACCTCAACGCCGAAATGTTCTCTCTTAGTCAAGAAATTCTCACCTCCGCAGGCTACGAACATTACGAGACTTCCAACTACGCCCTCCCCGGAAAACGCTCCCGCCACAACGAAGGCTATTGGGTCGGAAACGATTACCTCGGCCTCGGCCCCTCCGCTGTCTCCACCATCAAGCGCACCCGATCCCAAAACGTCTGCGACACCACCGCCTACCTCAAGCGCATTGCCTCGGTCGGCCACGCCCAAGACGATATTGAGATTCTCGACGACCAAGCGTGGCGCCTGGAACGCATCGCCCTCCAACTTCGAACCTCGGAGGGCCTTCCCCTTGAATTCCTTGCCCCGAACACAAGCCTCGCCTCCGTTCGCCACCTCGTCGAAGAAACCGCAACCCACCTTCGCCTCATCGGAGAAGGTCCGCTCCTTGTCGATTCGATCGCGGCGGAGTTGGCGTAATAAGCGCATTGCTCCGGACGATTGCTTCATATTCGATCTGGGCACCCCATCATGTGCAACTTCCATTTCCCAGGTGCGACTCGTATCCCCGACTTTCTCAAGTCCGCAAAAATAGAGGTCAATATGGCTTCCTGCCCTGAAAGAGACTCCAAACCAAATTGGTATCTTTCCAATCACCACTGCCTCTCTATCCTTTTTGCTCTTCCTGCTTCTCACAATCACCCCGGCTTTCGGCGCGATTGAATTCGAGACGCAGGTCAAACCCATACTCGAAAAGCGCTGCTTCAAGTGCCACGGTGACGAGGAGCAAAAGGGCGACCTTCGGCTTGATCTCCTCCCCACCAACCTCCTTAAGGACCGAGTGGCAACCGAAACCTGGCACGATGTCAGGGACGCCCTCAACCTTTCCGAGATGCCCCCCGGGAAGGAGCCACCCCTTCCGCCGGCGGAGCTCAACATCCTCACGTCTTGGATCACACAGGAAATCGATGCCGTCATCAAAGCCCGGACGAGCAGCGACGGACGGGTCGTCCTACGACGCCTCAACCGGACCGAGTATCAAAACACGATGCGTGACCTCCTTGGAATCGAGATGGACTACGCCAAAAACCTCCCCCCCGAAGCACTCTCCGAGGACGGCTTCCGCAACAATGGTGGGACTCTTCAGATGTCCGACCTCCAGCTGGAGTATTATCTCGAGGCCGCCCGCAAAGGACTCACCAAGGCAATCGTCACCGGTTCACGACCCGAAGTCTTCGCAAAAGAGTTCACCAAAACGATCAAGGATAAAAACCGCGGCAGCCACATCCTCGACAAGGACCAGCAATTTGTCGTCAAGCTCATGGAATATCCCGAGGAAGGCGAAATTCTCATCCGGGCCAAGGTGAGGGCACAATTCGCGGAAGGTCGTGGCTACCCGCAACTTCGCGCCGCCATTGGCTATCGTGCCGATGTGCAGGCTCCACGCGGATTTTTGCCTCCCGTGGATATCTCCTCCGAGGATTGGCAGATCGTCGAATTCCGCACGCGCATCGAAAACTTCCCCCTGCCCAGCAAAACCCAAAGCAAATTCCCCGGCCTCCTCATCTGGCTCGACAACGCCTACGCCGAAGGCCGGGAAAAACCGCTCAAAGCACGCGGTAAGGGTAAAAAACAAAAAACCACCGTCGGCCCTCTGAACTACCCTCAAATCGAAGTCGCCTCAATGGAGTTCGCTGGTCCGATTTTCGACCAATGGCCACCCTACCACCACCAGGCCATCCTATTTCCCTCCAAACAACGCCCGGACGAGGAGGCCTATGCAAAGGCGGTTCTGAGAAATTTTATGAGCAAAGCCTTTCGTCGCCCGATCGAGGACAACGAAATCTCACCCTACTCTCGATTCTTTAGCGCCGCCCGCCCAAAAATGGCTTCGTTTGAAGAAGCAATCCGCGAGACGCTCA
>Ga0213866_10002636_pt1 | contig 12494 bp, 13 predicted proteins | sample PICome_11_FD_160079 | JGI IMG/M metagenome (GOLD analysis project Ga0213866, IMG submission 160079) | Coastal seawater microbial communities near Pivers Island, North Carolina, United States - PICO284 | ecosystem: Environmental > Aquatic > Marine > Coastal | place: USA: North Carolina... | reverse complement strand
CGGGGGGGCCGGAAACCCCTGCTAGGTTCCCATCCGTCTCGGTCTGCGCCCTAGAGGTCCCATGCCTTTCCACCCCAGAGCTGAAGCTGGAGCCGAGAGCGGAGCTGGCACCAATGGGGCAGCCGCTTTTACGGGTTCTGATCCAGGCGAGCCGACCGATCGGGAAGCGGCCCCCTTCTCTGCCCCAGAGGTGAGCGATGGCCTGATTGGCATCGATGAGGTGCAGAAGACCCTGAACCGTTCCCGGGCATCGGTATACCGCTATACCAATACCGATCCCCGCAACCTCAACCCACCCTTCAATCCGCGCAAGCTCAACCCTGAATACAGGACCGATCAGAAAGATCCCCTGATGTTTCACCCCAACGAGGTGGCCCGCTTCGCCCGCGACGTGCTGCGGATCAAGGAGGTGACCGTTGAGGTGCTGAACTCCCCCTCCACGGCCACCCAGCAGTTGCTGGGCGCCATCCTTGAGGAGCTGCGGACCATCCGCTCACGGCTTGACCATCTCGACCATCTCGATGGACGCACTGCTTTTGACCTCAGTGCCCGCCGCGACCAGCTCGACCATGGCGCCCGCCCGGCTGCCTGAGCCGTCAGGGGGCAAGGAGAGTTTTGAAGGAGAGTTTTGCCAGTTGCTCGCAGAAGGTGTCAGAATTGAAATTAGTTATTAATGCTTAGGGACTGGGCTATGGAGCCCGCTCCTGCCCCATGGATGTTGTTCCCCGAGAATCCCAGGCCGGCGATCAAGCATTTATCGATCGCCAATCGATTGATTCAGAATCAATAGCCGATCAGCCTGAGGATCCCTACAGTCCAGGCCAGCAGGCCCTTCTTTCCCTCCTGCTGGGTACCTTGATTGCCCTAGTAACCGCGGTAGTTCCTCTTGCCACCGTTGTGGGTGGACGGTCCGCCACCCTGCTGGTGCCGATGGATTCAGCCTTGACCCAGGTTCCCGATCCCTGAGGGCTGGACTTTGGCAACTCCACTGATTTGGCAACTCCACTGAATCGTCGCCTTCAGGGGGTGCGTTGCAGCAGAAAGCCCTCGTAGCCAAGGGCCTGAAAAATCTTGGCTGGATCACTGAAGCCGGCGGCATTGACAAGGGAGTTGAGTCGAGCTTCACCAATGGGGTAGAGCCCCTGGGTAAGGGGTTCGAGCACCTCCGGATCGGCCTCGAGTCCGCTGGCGCGCTGGAAGCCGAGCCAGGCCTCTCCCACCTGACTCTGCAGGGCGGATCGCTCAGGCGCCATCAGGTCCACCAGCACCAGTTGGCCGCCGGGCTCCAGGCTGCGGGCCAGGGCGGCAAGGAAGGCCAGTTTCGCCCCGTCATCGGGCAGCGACTGCAGTACCAGCACCGAGAGCGCTCCGGCAAAGCAGCCATCCGCCTGGAGATCCTCCACGCTGCTCTGGCGCCAGCTGATGCCCTCCGCGCCCAGCCGCTGGCGGGCCGCGGCAAGCATCTCAGCGGAGGGGTCAATGGCCGTCAGTCGCCAGTCGGGCCGCTGGGCCCGGGCCTCAACCAGCTCGGCCCCGGTGCCGCATCCCGCGACCAGCACCGCAGCCCCCTGGCGGCCAGCCAGGGGGGAGGCTGCCAGCAGTGCCACCGCCAGTCGGGCCAGGCTGGCGTAGCCAGGAATCAGCTGCTGCACGATCAGGTCGTAGCCGATGGGAGCTGACACGGCTTGAAGTCGGGGGATCTGATGCTAGGCAGGGGGGCGGGCGTGGCTTAAGTTGGGCGGCGCCCACTCCCCCAGACCGACCGTGCCCACCATCCGTTTTGAACAGGAAGGCCAGCAGGTCGGTTGCATCGAGGGAGCAAACCTGCGCAAGGCTGCCCTGGATGCGGGCATCAACCCCTACAAGGGTCTGAACAATGTCAACAACTGCGGCGGCCTGGGCCAATGCGGAACCTGTGTGATGGAAGTGGTTGAGGGCATGCAAAACCTCTCCCCCCGCAGCGATGTGGAGGAGGTCTACCTGGCCGATCGCCCCGCCAATTTTCGCCTCAGCTGCCGCACCAGTGTCAACGGTGACGTCACTGTTCGCACCCGGCCCAGCAACGCCGTGGGCCAGGGTTCCAACAGCTTGGTCGGGGCACTTAAGTCTCTGATTGGCCGCAAGTAATCCGCTTTCGAGCTCCCTGAAGTCCCCGGGCCGGCAAGGATGAAGTTCTACGGCTACTCGGGCTGCAGCACCTGCCGCAAGGCCCTTCAGTGGCTCGCCGCCCGGGATCTCCATGCCCAGATGCTCGACATCACCCAGACTCCGCCGAGCCTGGCTGAGCTGGAGCTGGCGTTGGCCCAGCTGGGCCGCAAGCGCCTGTTCAACACCAGTGGCCAGAGCTATCGCGCCATGGGCTCCGCCACCGTGCAGGCACTGGATGATCGGAGCGCTCTGGCTGCACTGGCCGCCGATGGCAAGCTGATTAAGCGACCGTTCCTGATCACCAGCGGCGGAGCAATCCTGACGGGCTTTAAGGAGCAGGAGTGGCAGGAGGCTCTGGGCCGTTAAGCGGCTTTGATTGGCTTGGGTCTCCCTGTTGGCCAGGGGCAGTCTGTTGGCCAGGAGTAGTGATCAGCTGGTCGAGCTCCTGGATCAGGGCTTCTATGCCGGCCCTGTTGATCTGGCTGAGGTAGGTGCCCTTGGCGCCATCGATCAGGGCACAGAGGAGCTCCTGGGAGCGCTCGAGGGCCGAACCACTCTCCAGGGCAGCGGCCAGTTCATCCCAGAAGCGATCGATGAAACGCTGGAGCAGATCCAGCTGCACATCGTCGCGGCGACCAAGTCGGTTGCCCGTGCTGCGCGCTAGCTCGAGCAAGCTTTCGACCATGCCCCCAGCCAGCTGGCGGCTTATGCCGCTTTCCACCTGCAGCAGCGGCTGCAGTTGCCGCAGCGGCGGCGGCACCACGGTGCGATCCAGGCTTTGCCGCAGGCTGTAGCCCAGCAGGCCCTGCAGTTCGGGGGCGAGTCGGGGCGCGACTCGGCTGAGCAACAAGGGCGCCCAGATGCGCACCAGCTCCACCAGGGCACGGTCGTCGCGGCTGGCCACGCTTTGGTGGCTGCGCAGGGCCCGCAGCCTTTGGGGCCAGCGGCGTGAGCGGATCAGGCCCTGGGTTCCATCGAGAATCTGCAACGACAGCACCTCAAACAGTTCCACCGCCAGCAGGGCCACCACTCCCCTGCTCACCACGGCCCGCAGCGGCTCAAAGTTGACCAGGCCTGAAGTCTGCAGTCGCTCCAGCACGGGCACCAGCCGCAGCCAACACCAGAAGGGCAGCAGCAGGGGCAGGTCGCTCCAGCGCCGCAGCAGGGCGTCGCCCCAGCTCAGCCCGGGCAATCGGCGCCGCATTCGGATTAGGCGCAGCAGGATGTCCAGGCCAAAGACGCTCTGGAACAGCAGCAGGTCGATTCGCCAGAAATGGTCAGTGGGGCGTCCGTTTTCGTCGATCGATCGCCAGTAGTTGGTAGCCACCAGGGGCAGGATCTGGTCGTTCCAGAAGCGCCGCTCGCTGTTCCAATCCCGGGCCTGGATCCAGTCCGGGCTGAGCAGCAGGCCGGGGGCCTGGCGGGCGGAATCCAGATCAGCCCGCTGACGCAGGCGATTTTTGATCTTTTCGAGGGTGCCGGTGGCTCCAGAAGCCTGGAAAGGATTGCTGTCGACCATCTGGACGGTGAGCTGAACCTGGCGGTTCAGCAGCGCCACCTGGGCGGCCTGGGGCCGCTGGCCGGCGGGCAGGGCCAGCAGGGCCGCATCCAGGCGCCGGAATTGCTCGATGTAGGCCTGGGTTTCGCGGTGGGGTTCGATGCCCTTGATCGGATCGACCAGGGGCGTCAGGTCCGGGATCACCGTGAGGGGCACCACCAGCGGCACCGAGGGGATCGGATAGAGGTTGCGCTGCAGCCAGAAGGTGCGCAGCGGCAGGTAAGTGATGTCAAAGGCAACCCAGATCAGGTTGAGGCTGGCCCACACCGCCACGAAGCGGTCCCAGCCCTGCCCCCAGCCGTCGGGTGAGGCCGTGGAGTTGGATTGCCAACGGGGCGGCGACATGGGCCTTGGCGAAGGGGAGGGTGTGCCTAATCTGCCGTGTCTGGCCAGCTGGGCCTGCACCCTGGCAGATCGCACGTCTTGATTCACGACAACCCCAAATCGAACACCCAGCCTGGGGCTCTTGCGAACCCCCAGGAGAGCCCGTGGGCCTTCTGGCGCAGTGTGGCCATCACCCTGGCGGTGGCCCTGGGCATCCGCCAATTTCTGGTGGAGGCCCGCTACATCCCCTCCGGTTCGATGTTGCCTGGGCTGCAGATCCAGGACCGGCTGCTGGTGGAAAAGCTCACCTATCGCCAGCGGGCTCCCCGCCGTGGCGAGATTGTGGTGTTCCACTCACCCCACCACTTTGATCCGGTGCTTTCGGCAGGGGCCAATCCCAATCCCCTGAGCTGCCTGGTGGTCAACCTGCCCTTGGTCGGCAGCCTGCCTGGGGTGGCTAACCCGGCCTGTGATGCCTACATCAAGCGGGTGGTAGCCCTGCCTGGCGAGCGGGTGAGTGTGGACCCCAGGGGCCATGTCTTCATCAATGGGGTGCGTCTGGTCGAGCCCTATGTGCAGAACGACTGCCCCGTGGATAGCCAGGGCATGGGGCCATGCCGCACCCTCAATGCGGTGGTTCCCCCTGGCCATGTGCTGACCCTGGGGGACAACCGCGCCAACAGCTGGGATGGCCGTTTCTGGCCCGGTGGGGCCTTTTTGCCCCAGAAAGAAATCATCGGTCGGGCCTTCTGGCGCTTCTACCCCTTCAACCAGACCGGCTCCCTGGGCGTCAAATAGTCCACTGGGCAGCCGGGATCAGGCCGCTAGCCCTGATCCCACCCACCAGCTGCTTGCCCCCCAGGGGGTGGTTTGCTGCCCGCGACCGGCACCCCTGTCGATCCCAGCTCCAGCCATGGTTGGGGTCGAACAGCAGCCAGCGACGGGACCCGGCTCTGAGCTGCTCTGGCTCCCGCCCCAGCAGCTCGGAGCCGCCCCAGCTGAGGGCTTGCCAGAGCCGCTGCACCGACCAGCTGCGCCGGCCCACTAGTTCGGCCCAGAGCAGGGGCAGGACCAGGCCATGGCGGCCCCCATGGCCGGCTAGGCCGGCCCGGCGCTGGTCGAGGGGGAGCAGGATCTCCTCCGCATCGAGGGGCAGGTGATGGACGGCCACGGCGGTGAGCACGCCGTCAGCCAGGGCCGTAATCAGGGCTTCGCGGTCCCTGGGGGCGCCCAGGGAGGGGCACAGCCGCCAGCCCTCGGCGCTGGGATCGAGGTTGCCGCTGTCGGCCAGCAGGTGCCACCAGCCCACGGTGGCCATGGGGCGCCGTGGCGCCTGGCGCAGCAGCCCGACCCCCGCGGCGGTGGCCAGGTTCATCAGGGCCAGGCGGGCTTCGGGCCGCAGCTCCGCCAGGCTGAGCAGGCTCTGCAGGGGGAGGATCTCGCTGAGCACGGGATCGGGGGGCCAGCCGGCCCGCAATGTCTCCACGCCTTCGCGCACGAAGCCGCCACCGCTGAGGCCGGCATCGCGGGGTGCCAGCAGCACCGGACTCCGGCCCATCTCCCCCAGCAGCAGGCCCCGCTCCATCAGGGCTAGGGGCGGCACCTGGTCAGTGCCCGCCAGGCCGATGGCTCCGGCGGCAAGTTGGTCGCCATGGGGAGCAAGCTCCTGATTGGCTCCGCCGATGCTGAAGCTACCCCATAGCTCCAGCTGCATCGGTGCCGGCCAGCTGAGCCCCAGCTTTTCCGGTTGGTCCCGCCAGGGGCTGGCCCAGGGGAGGAGGGCCACGGTGCCGTATCCCCCGGCAGCGGCGGCAGCGGCCAGGCTGGCGAGATCTTCTGCTCGGCCGCCGCTGGCCTGCTCCAGAACGCTGTGGGGATCCACCAGCAGCGGCGCCAGCAACCAACCCTTGGCGAGTCTGGGAGCAAGGCCAAGGGCCTGGGCCTGCTGGGTCGCCCCCTCACCCCAGGCGAGCAGGCTGCCATCAGGGGAAATCAGGGCGTCGCAGCTGGCGGCCGATTGCTGCGGGCCGGCAAGCAGTTCAACCTGGTGCAGCCAGAGGGGGGGGGTCAAGGCTTCACAGGGCCCCTGCGGCGGTGCGATCCAATACGCCGCCGAGATGCTGGGTGAGGTTCAGGGCGGCCACCACGGGTCGCCCTGCGGCTCCTTCGGGGTAGTCGATCACGCTGACGCCGCCATTGCCCTGCTTGATCGCCCAGATGTCGGCCGGTCCCAGGCCCAGCAGGTCGCAGAGGATGGTCTTGTTGACGGCGTCATGGGCGACCACCAGCGCCGTCTCGCTGCTGTCGAGGCGGGCGGCGATGCGCTGCCAAGTGTCCAGCGAGCGCTCCGAGACCTCCTGCAGGGTTTCCCCTTCTGGCATCTGCACGGTGTGGGGGGCCCGCTTCCAGTTGGCCAGCAACTCGGGCCAGCCTGCGGCGATGTCCTGCTCCAACCTGCCCTCCCAGAGGCCGTGGCCGATCTCCACCAGGCCGGCGCTGCTGGTGAGGGGTACCCCGGGGTGGGAGGCCAGGATCGCTTCGGCCGTTTGGCGGGGCCTGGCCATGCAACTGGTGTAGGCCCGGTTGATCGTCACCGGCGCCAGAAAGCGACCGGCCGCCTCCGCTTGGCTGCGGCCGGTGGCATTGAGGGGGATATCAATCTGGCCCTGGAAGCGGCCTTCGCGGTTCCAGTCGGTTTCGCCGTGGCGCACCAGCAACAGCCGTGCCCCATCGCCCTTGATGGGCAGGGGGTCGCCCAGGTGGGCCAACCCATTGACCAGCTCCACCTGCACCCCCCTCCTGCCCATGTTGCTCCTGCCTACGTTCAGTACGGAGATGGAGCAGTTGTCGACCCGCAGCCGGCGAAAACCGGAGATGGGCAGGTCCAGCAGGGCCAGCAGCAGGCAGCGCAGGATGGCGTTATGGGCCACCACCAGCACGGTGTGGGGTGGATCCTGGTCGTTGCTGATGGCTGCGGCGTGCCGCTCAAGCAGCTGGCGGCGGAATTGATCTGCCTGTCGCATCAGTTCCGGCAGGGGCCGGTAGGTGCTGTCATCAGCCCGCTGCAATTCGAGCTTTTCCGGGGCCTGGCGCCACTGGAGCTCCTGGTCGGCAAACCGCTCCCGCAGCTCCTGGCGCAGCAGACCGCTCCAGGGGGCCAGGTCGATTTCCAGTAGGCCCTCATCAAATTCCGCCTGCAGGCCCTGGCCCTGTTCGGCCAGCAGCAACCTGGTGGTGTCGGCGGCCCGTCTCAGCGGGGAGCTGTAGACGGCTTCGAAAACCAGATCCCCAAGGGCCGCCCCGCAGGCCCGGGCCTGACTCTGGCCGATTCCGGTCAGGTTGGAGAGGTCGTCTCGCCCCTGGATCCGGTGCTCAAGGTTGAAACTGCTGAGGCCATGGCGCACCAACACAATCCGAAGGGACATTGGGTGGACGCTTCTCAAATCCATCGTATGGGAAGGGGGCAGTCCAGAATTGAAGTCCGAGTAAGCCCTGGAGGGCCTGCGGTTGAACGCCAATCCCACCCCTCGACCCAGCCGGAGCCAGGGGTGGACCACTGGATTGGCCCTGATCAGCCTGGTTCTCAGTGGCCTGCTCTGGCTGAGCGGATTGGTGGACAGCTTGCAGCGGCCTTCGGTTGGCAATGACCTGGAGTTGCGCCAGCAGGAGTTGGCAGCCCTGGCCGCGCCCGGCCTGCCCCCCAGCCTGGGGCGGGCCCTGGCGGGCGAGCATCCCCTTGAGGACCTGCGGCTGGGGTTGGAGAAGCAGCTGGCGGATAGGTCCCTGCCACCGGCGCCAGCCAAGCAGTTGCAACTGGCTTTGCTGCAGCTCCAGGCCGGCGAGCCGGGCAAGGCGAGCGAGCGTCTGCAGAACTTGGACCAGCAGGTGCCGCCCGAGCAGCGCCGCCTGCTGCAGCTGTTGCGGGCCCCCGCCGCCCAAGGGCCCCCGGGAGCCGGCCAGGTCGACCAGCTGCTGGAGGGGTGGCGGGACTCTCCCCTGACCAGGCAGCTGGTTTGCCAGGCCCTGGGGGGAGCAGGCAGCAGCTGTGTGGATGTCCCAGCCCAACAGGCCGCGATCTGGCGCCTGCTCGGCACAACCTTCGCCCCAGTGTTGCTGATGGTGGTGGGCACGGCCCTGCTCCTGCGTGAGCTGGCACGGCTCTGGCTGGGCAAGGGCAAGGGGGTTGGCAGTGTTGTTGGCAGTGGTGTTGGAATCACTCCCCTGCAGGCCCCACCGCTCAGCCTGGCCCAGGCCACCCTGCTGATTGCGGGAGGTTTCGTGGTGCTGGGGGAGCTGGTGCTACCTCTCCTGCTGGTTCCGCTGCTGCAGGGGCTGTTGAGCCCCCTGGCGGCGGAGCCAGCCCTGCAGCAGGGGCTGTTGGTAATTGCCCTCTATCTCGGCCTGATGGCGGCCCCTCTGCTGTTGTTGTGGTCCCAGTTGAGGCCCCACGGCCAACCGCCTGCCGGTGGCTGGCTCCAGTGGCACTGGCGCCCCCTGGGCTCGGCCCTGCGGCGGGCGCTGGCCCAGCTGTTGATGGTGCTTCCCCTCGTGGCTTTGGTGAGCTGGCTGCTGGAGAGGTTGGTGGGCGATCCAGGCGGCAGCAATCCCCTGTTGGAGCTAGTGCTCAACAGCGCCAATCCCCTTGCCCTGCTCTGCTTTGCCCTGACGGCCATGGTGCTGGCCCCCCTGTTTGAAGAAACCCTGTTTCGCGGAGTGCTGCTGCCGGTGCTGGCCGAGCGCTGGGGTGGTTTCGCGGCGGTGCTGATCAGCGCCCTTGTGTTTGGGATTGCCCACCTGAGCCTGGGGGAGTTGCCACCGCTGTTTGTGCTGGGCCTGGGCCTGGGCTGGCTGCGACTTCAGAGTGGCCGGCTGGCGGCCAGCGTTTTGATGCATGGCCTCTGGAACGGGCTCACCTTTGCCAACCTGCTCCTGCTGGCTGGCTGAGCAGCGTCTGGCGCTTGCCTGAAGCTGTTCTGGGTGGTTCAATCTCGGGAAGTTTTGATCCGTCCTCTTGGTTGCCTCCCTATTGCCCCGGCAGGCTTCCAGCAGAGCTGGTCTCCAGGGGGGAGCCCTCGAGCTGCTCAAGGGTTCGCTCCCAGGTCGCAAGCTCGACCGCCGGGCCCCCTGGATGGCCAATCTCCATCGGGCCACCGATGGCACCCTTCTGGGGCTGGGCATCTGCATGCTGGCCATGAGTGGTCTCACCCTTCACTGGCAGAACCATTGGGGCGAGAGCTATCAGCAGCTTGAAGCCTCCCAGATGTTGGCCCACAGAATGCAGGAATCCGCGGCCCTATTGGAGCAGCACCACCTGGGCGCCCTGAAAAAACCAGGGTTGCTGGTGCCCACCAGCAGCGAGAAGCTCATCTACCTTGCCGCTCCCCACACCCCCAGGCCTGCCAGTGCCACTGAGCTGTTGGGCAGTCTTCAGATAGGCATGGGTACCTTGAGCCAGATTCGTCCGGGCTACTGATGACGGCCAGTCGCCGCCCCGGACCCAGCCGTGGTCGCAGCAATTCCCGCCAAAAGGTTGTGGCGATCCAGCCCGTGCCTGTCATCCGGCTGCTGGCTGTCTACGGATTGCTCTGCGCCGGGCTTCTCGCTCTGGCAGGCCGCCTCGCCTGGTTACAGGTGGTGGATGGGGCCAACCTCCAGGCCCGGGCCCACGCCATCCAGACCCAAACCACCCAGCCGATCGGTGAGCGACGCACGATCGTCGATCGCAATGGCCGTCTGGTGGCCCTGGACGAGCAGCGTTTCAGCCTCTGGGCCCATCCCCGCTACTTCAACTTCCCTGGCGATGACCCCCAGAAGGTTCGCAGCGCCGATGACGTGGCAACGAAGCTCGCAGCCGAGCTCGCGCTGCCCAAATCGGGGTTGCTCGAGGCCATGGCCGGCCGCCAAACCGGGGTGAAGCTCCTCTCCGAGCTCGATCCGGAAACCGCAGGCAGGATTCGCCAACTCGGCATCAGCGGCCTAGACCTGGAGCCCTATCCACATCGCATCTACCCCCAGGGCCAACTCTTTGCCAACGTTGTTGGCTTCCTCAACCTGGAGAGGGTGCCCCAGGCAGGGCTGGAGCAGAGCCGTGACGGGGAGCTCAAGCGCAACGAAACCCCCCTGCAGATGCGCCGTGGTGCCGATGGCACGCCCCTGCCAGCCGGCCTGACGGCAGGCTCCCTTTACGGCGACGACCTGCGCCTCCAGCTCACCCTCGATGCCCGCCTGCAGCAGGTGGCCCAGCAGGCCCTGGTCAAGCAGGTGAAGCATTGGAATGCCAAGCGCGGCGCCGCCATGGTGATGGATGTGCGCAACGGCGAAATGCTGGCGCTGGTCTCAACCCCCACCTACGACCCCAACCAATACTGGAAGTACAACCCGGGGCTGTTTCGCGAGTGGTCGGTTCAGGATCTCTACGAGCCCGGTTCCACCTTCAAGCCAATCAACCTGGCCCTGGCCCTGCAGGAAAAGGCCATAGAGGCAAGCGGCCGCGTCTCCGATAGCGGCAGCTTGCAGATTGGTGGCTGGCCAATTTTTAACCATGACAAGCGGGCCAACGGTCTGATTGATTTTCCCACCGTGCTCGAGGTGTCCAGCAACGTGGGCATGGTGTTGGCCATGGGCCAGATGCAGCCAGCTCGCTTCTGGCATTGGCTCAACAACCTGGGCATCGACCAAACCCCAGACACCGACCTACCCGGGGCCGTGGCCGGTGAGCTCAAGAGTCGCGGTGACTTCACCAGCTCGGCGATCGAACCGGCAGTGGCCGCCTTCGGCCAGGGTTTCTCCCTGACCCCGCTCAAGCTGCTCCAGCTGCACGCCATGCTGGCCAACGGTGGCCGCCTGGTGAGTCCCCATATCACCCGCGGCCTGCGCTCTGGCGATGGCCTGGCAACTGGCCCTAGCAGGGAAGGCCTGCCAATGCTGGACCCGGCGGTAACTCGCATCGTCATGAATTGGATGGAGTCGGTGGTGGAGAAAAGCAGCGGCCTGGGCATGAAGATTCCCGGCTACCGCATCGGCGGCAAGACCGGCACTGCCCAGAAGGCTGACCGAGGCGTTTACATACCGGGGGCGCTGATCACCAGTTTCGTGGGCCATCTGCCCATCGATGACCCCCGCTATGTGGTGCTGGTGTTGGTGGATGAACCCAAGGGGGGAAATACCTTCGGCTCCACCGTGGCTGCGCCCGTGGCCCGCCAGATCATCGATGCCCTGCTGGTGCTTGAGCGCATCCCCCCATCCCGACCCCGGGAGGTTCAGAAAACGGCGCCCAAAGCCTGATTCCTGTTGCCGTTCCCTCAAGGATCGCCAGCTCCTGTGGGTGGGTACAGCGACCCTGGCTAGCGTGAGTCAACTCTGGCTAGATGGCCGGATCTCTCCACCCAGCTCCCGTCCATGGCCAACCTGCTCGATCAACTCGCCGCCATGACCGTGGTGGTGGCTGACACCGGCGACATTGACGCGATCAAGCAATTCACCCCCCGCGACGCCACCACCAACCCCTCCTTGATCCTGGCCGCAACCCAGATTCCCGCCTACCAAAACCTGATCGATCGCTCCCTGCAGGAGTCCCGCCTGGCCATGGGGCCCGGGGCCTCGGCTGAGGAGGTGGTCTGCGAAGCCCTCGATGAGATCTGCGTCACCTTTGGTAAGGAGATTCTCAAGATCGTGCCGGGCCGGGTTTCAACCGAAGTGGATGCAAGGCTCAGCTTCGATACCCAGGCCACGATCACCAAGGCTCGCAAGCTCATCGGTCTCTATAACCAGGCGGGTATCAGCAACGACCGGGTGCTGATCAAGGTGGCCTCCACCTGGGAGGGGATTTGCGCCGCCGCCCAGCTGGAGCGGGAGGGCATCCACTGCAATCTGACCCTGCTGTTCGGCTTCGCCCAGGCGGTGGCCTGTGCTGAGGCCAAGGTCACCCTGATCTCCCCGTTTGTGGGGCGCATCCTGGACTGGTACAAAAAGAGCAGCGGCCGGGCCAGTTACCCCGGGCCCGAGGATCCGGGCGTGGTTTCGGTGACCCAGATCTTCAACTACTTCAAGACCTACGGCTACAAGACCGAGGTGATGGGGGCCAGCTTCCGCAACGTCGAGGAGATCATCGAGCTGGCGGGCTGTGACCTGCTCACCATCTCTCCGGCCCTGCTGGAACAGTTGCGCCACACCGAGGCTGAACTGGAGCGGAAACTGAATGCCTTTGATCCGGCCCCCACGGAGGCCCAGATCCATCTCGATGAGGCCAATTTCCGCCAGATGCTGGCAGCAGATCCGATGGCCACCGAAAAGCTCGATGAGGGGATCCGGGGCTTCTGCAAGGCGATTGAAAGCCTCGAAACCCAGCTGGCTCAGCGGCTGGGCCAGCTGGAGGGAGACCCCGCCCTGGTGGGCGCCAGTGCTGCCCAGAATCAGCCATGACTAGCCTCGGCCAAAGTTGCGCCGCCACGACTCCGAGAAGACG
>Ga0213866_10002632_pt1 | contig 12503 bp, 13 predicted proteins | sample PICome_11_FD_160079 | JGI IMG/M metagenome (GOLD analysis project Ga0213866, IMG submission 160079) | Coastal seawater microbial communities near Pivers Island, North Carolina, United States - PICO284 | ecosystem: Environmental > Aquatic > Marine > Coastal | place: USA: North Carolina... | reverse complement strand
AGAAAAACTATTTGCGTGTGTGTTAAAATATGACGATTATATACACAACAAAGCAGAGGGAGAATATGACATAGCAATAGACTTCCCACAATATGCAGTACCTACATTAGACGAACGAATTGCAACGATAGGACAAGCTGTACAACTAAACATTATGAGTATCGAAAAAGCGATCGACGAATTGTATCCTGAGTTAAGTGAAGAAGAACGCAAGAAAATTATATTAGACATCAAGTTAGAACAGGGTGTACCATTAACACAAGAAAACATAGAGGATACACCTATAGAGGAATAGCATGAGGCTGTTACAAGATAAGAACAGAGATTTTAGACGATATAGACATGACATCAAAGAGAAAGCGTTTCTCAAACTTAACGGTTTACAACATGTACTATCAAGTAATGTATCAGCGGTAGGAACAAGATCAAACGATCTCATTATACGATTTCATAATGGATCAGTATATGAATATCCGAATCAAGCAAGTCAATATGATAGCATACTAGCAAGTAACAGTAAAGGTCGGTGGGTATGGAGATTTCTAAGACGAGCTAGAGTACCTTATAGAAAATCAGGAATCATACCACTACCTGACGATATAGATGTATCAGACGAGGAGATCTTTCAAGAAATCGACAACAGATATTTTAAAGACATCACAAAGCATGTGCAAGTACCTGTGTTTCAGTCTTTCGAGTTTATCAAAGGTATCAATATGCAAAAGATAGAGATAGGTAACATCAAAGTATATAAAGCAATAAATAAAGAATTAGAAGTAGCTAAAGAATCTAAACCTATCATGTATGACGATCTACAATTTGAAACAAATGAACAACTTGTAGAATATCTAAGACAACAAGAAATTACACGATCAGAGATCGAAGACATTTTGTTAGAAATGAAAGTCAAAGAATCTGAGATAAAAAAATTATTAGAAATATCTAAAGGTTAAAAGCCAAAGATAAAAAGTCAACAAAGACTATAAAAAGGGAGTAGAAATATGAGTGAAAAGGTAGAAACTGTAACTACTGAAAAAGTACAGGAAACAAAACAGGAACAAGCAGAACCTAAAAAGGTAGAAGCGAAACCTGTCAAAGGGTTTACTCAAGAAGAAGTAAACAAGATAGTTGCCGATAGACTCGATAGAGAACGATCAGCACTAGCAAAAGCATTAGGTGCAGAGCAATTTGACAAAGAGCAAATAGCTACAGCATTTAAGACAGCTCAAGAACAACTCGAAGCTGAGAAAAAAGCAAGAGAAAAAGTTGAGCAAGATTTAACTCAAAAGCAACATGAGGCACTAGCATATCGTTATGGTATCAAGCCTGAGAAAGTTGACGAAGCATTGACACTAGCTAACTTAAAAGCTAAGAAAGAAAGTGTAGATGTATCTGAAGCATTACAAAGTGTAGCTAAAGAGTACACGAACTTGACTTCGGTAAAAGTTAAGGGTGGAGTTGAAGTTAGCGACAAAGCGACACCTAAAAATCCGTATCTATCAGAATCAGTTTTGAAAAGATACCCACATTTAGCTAAAAAAAATTAAAATAGAAAGGAAATAAGAACATGGCACAAATGGATTATACAAGTAACATTTGGGATACAGATCAGATAGCTTTAAACTATATCTATCCTACTTTAGAAGAAGTGTCAGTATTGTTACCAGGCGTAACAATTAACCCTGATGTATCAGTAGAAGTATCAGGATCAACTGCATTTCTCTACAAATTAGACAGCCCTGCTGTAACAGAGGGGGTAGCAGGTAGAGCATTATCAAGTGCGATCTCAGGTAACACTAAAATCGACATCTTGTTAAACAGATCTTTCCAAGTTGACGAAGTTATCCCTAACGCAGCTACAGAAACTTTATCAGTAGATGTAGTCGCACCATACCTCGTAAACGCTGCTTCAGCAGTAGCTAACGAACATGGTAAAAAAGGATTAATACAAATGTTAGAGGGTGGTACTTCAGCAGGTGCAGCATTAGGTGCGCCAACTAAAGCAACTATCTATGGAAAAATTATAGCTCAAATCCAAGCATTTGACGAAGCTAACCCTAACCGTTCAACAGGTGCAAACTACATTATTGTTTCTCCTGCAACATTAGCGTTCCTAAGACAGTCAACTGAGTTCCTACAAACTTCTGCAACTGCAGGATTATTGAAAGACGGACTCGTAGGTCAATTAGGTGGTTTAAGTGTTGTATTGTCAAAACAATTATCAGCACTAAGTGGATCAGATGTAGCAGCTTACTCTACATTAACAAATGTTAGATTTATCATTGGTGCAGCTGACGCTTTTGCAGCACCTATCGTTTTCAGAAACTTTAGAGTGAAAGACAGCGAATTATACTTCGGTGTTAAAGTACAAGCAGAAGTACCTTACGGATTTAAAGTACTTGACTCAGCTCGTATCCGTTTCTACGCTGATGTAGCTACAGCTGCATAATGGTTTTTAAACATAAGTTTACAAAACAAATCGTAGAAGCACAACCTAACACTCCTAGGTGGGAGGGTTTCTATAACTCTCCCTCTTGGGTAGAGGTTACTGAATCAAACACAAAAGATAGTTTACTATCTGAAGTACCCAAAGAAACATTAGTCAAGTTAGCGAAAGAAAAAGGTGCTACAATACATCATACAACAGACGAAATTGTAGATATGTTAGAAGTAGAAAGTAAAACATTAAAACCTTATTTTGACGATAACTTAGTATAAACGGAGAAGAATATGAGTGCAAATTTAAAAAATGTAAATCCAACAACATTAGACGGAGATAGCGTTTATAACTTTACTTTACACTTACCTATACCAACGACAAGCTACATACTACAAGAAACAGGAATCGATCTCGTAGTATCAACAGGATCAAACTCACAAGCAAATGCAACACTTAGATTTATGACGAAAACAGCTATGAACGCAATTAAAACAAACTTAACTGCTGAAGCAAGAATCAGCATAGAATATTTAATAGCAAAAAACGCAAGACACAGAGCTGCTTTTTTAGATGTTGTTGCATACTTAATACTCGCTGTTAAAGGTAACGGTATCGACGAGTTATTAGCAGGAGGCAACACAAAAATTACAGCACTCAATAAACTCGCACAATTACAAGCTCAAGCAAACGATTTACTTGTACAAAAATATGACTTTACAGTCATAGATATAAGAGACAATTATTAATGGACTTCCTCATAGGGAATAAAGATTACCCTCTAGACGGAGAGTGGTATGAATATAATCCAAGAGCTACCGTTGACGATTCTGATACATGGGAGGGTGCAATACCTTTCAAGTATAAAGATATAACAAGAAGAACACAGTCGCAACAAGATGTACAGGGAATTAGAAAAGGTGTTAAGACTGTTGTTATAGAAACAAGAGAAAGACTAAACTTTAAAGAAAGAGATAAAGTCGTTTTAGATCGTGGAGAATTTAAAGTAACAAGCGTAGATTTTCTTCCTGATAAAAACTATAGTGCAAAACATTTTTTTAAAGAAATGAATTTACATAAGGCTGTGATAACTCTTGAATAAACCAAGAAAAACATATCAAGACATTATAGCACAAATACGAGTAGGTGCTTCTAACATAGCTGTAGATTTTGCTGTTCCTGTAAGAAGTGGAGATCTAAAAAAAAGTTTTAGAGTAACTAATTTAGGTAAAACAGTAGAGATAGCTACAAGCATAAATTATATGCCTTACACTACAGAGGTTTGGATTTCTCCTAGGTGGAAAGGTAGAGAAAACCCCAACTTAGGGTGGTTCAGAGAATCTACAGAATTTATGGCACAAATGATCGCTAGACACTTAGGAGGTAGATATGTCAAAATTAAATAGTCAAGCAAGTAGCATACAGGGAAAATTAAATGACATAGCAGAAACTCTATATGACGCTAGTACCATAACAGATAAAGTCGTATTTTTAGTTACAGATAGTGAGCAAACATTTGACGACTACACAACACAAATGGAGTTTAAGGTAAATGATAATATTTACTATACTCCTGTTTTAGTGAAAAGGGTTTTAGCTACTAAAGAAAACGACCATACATACGGTAAGTTTTTAGAATCTTATACATTAGATGTTTTAGCATATAGTGATAATAAATTATCTATAGAGAAAATATTTGACGCTTTGTCAGATCAAGAAAACGAAAGTAACTTTGAAGTTGTCAATAGTGAGCAAACAAAAAAAATACATGGTAAATTAATTTTTAGACAAACAATAAATGCAGGAAGTGGTAAAAATAGACACTACTTGTATTACACTTACGATTATAGTATATCAACAGTTTTAGGATCTGTTATTAGTGATTCTTCTACTATTAGTATTGACGGAACAGAAATAGACTTTATAAGCCTTTCATTTCAAAATGATAAGGTACAGATACCGAATATTGCTTTTGGTACAAATACGAACCTTTCAAGCACCAACGGTAGGGTAATAGGATTAACTTTACCTATTGTAAAAACAGGAAATCAAGCAACAAAGAATCAAGAACTATTTGACGATATAACTCTTGCAAGATACAATAAGGCTTACACTTTATCATGGCAAATTGACGGATATAAAACAGTCAGCTTACCTGTTGTTGTTAGAAGTGGATCAGTAAACTATAACAATGACGAACTTATTAGCTTTGTTGTTATATTTGAACAGCAACTAGGAAGAACAACATTAACTATAGACGGAGTTAGTGTACCTGTTACATCTCTTAGTTTTAACAGAGATTACAATATAGAAAGTATTGTACAAGCTGAAGAATTAGGTAGCGTCGGTGTATCAAGTGGTGCAACAATTAGAGCAACTATAGCACACGATCATTTAATTGCAAAATCAAGAGAGTTATTATCAGATATTATAAATAATAATATAGGTACAGAATATACAATAGCTTTTACAATAGGATCAAACATACCTGAGTTATCTATCACACAGATTACACACTCAGACGATTATATTATAAAAGGTGGTACATATAGCTACCAACAAACAGGAGAGCTTTTATATGAGGTTACTTTTGTTAAAGGAGTAGAATAATGCCTGAATATAAAATAATTATTGAAAATAAAGATCAAGAAATAGAAGCAAGTTTGAACCCTAGTGATATAGACGAGACAACAAATAAAAAATTAAAAAAACCTAGTGAAAAAAAACCTGACAGAACAGCTAACGAAACTATTATAAATACTGTACAAAACATAGGTAGTGCTTTAGCAGGTTTAAGATTAATTACTGATCCTACTGTTCAACATATCGCTGAGACACATCAACTAGAGGGAGATACACTTAAATCTCAGAGACTCGCTTCTCAATACAATAATGTAGCTAAAAATATTGATTTAGGTTTAGGAATAGCTAGTGATATTATACTATCTATAGCAACACAGAATCCTTTAATTATAGCACAAAGAGCATTATCTTTAGCACAACAAGCCATAGGTTTATCTAGGGAAATAAGAAGATATACAGTACAAAAAAATGTCGATTTATACAGACAAACATATTTGAGTCAAAGGTTAGTAAAAAATATATCAGAGGTTAGATAATGGTTAAAATAGGTAATGTCGATATAACTTCATATGTAGATCCTACATCTATTGTAACTAACGACACTTTAGACGAAAGTTTAGCAAGTGGTGCGTTTGTTTTACCTTTTGTATCTTCTACAGACATTACAAACGGAGATAAACCAATACCTCGTTTTAGTGAAATAGATATAGACGGATTATTATATGTAGTAGCTGAAGATTCTGTCAAACTTGTTAGATTCGGAACGAATAAGTTATACAGACATGAAGTTACTTTGATAGAACCTACTAAAATGTTACAAAAACGAGTTATACCTAATTTAACAATAACACAACCTCAGGGAGATATAGCAAATTATATTTACTCAGTAAATCAAGCAGATTCTAGTCAGTTTACAAGTGGTGGTTTTGAAGTAGATAACACATTAACTACTTTACCATTAACACAAACATCAACAAGTCAAGATACAGCAGTTATAGACAATAGAACTTTAAAAAATACAAACGAATATGCTATAAGACTTAATTATCTTATTGAAAACAGACAAGAAGCAAGTAGTCCTAGCTCACAATTACCAAAAAGCGAAGATTTAGATATAGTTATAGAAGTATATTACGGAACACAAAAGATAGACGATAAACAAATAAAAATAGTAGGACGACCTTTTGATTTATTTGATACAAACCAACCTATTGTGCATGTCGGAGGTTTTGTAGTTGATTATACACCAACAACAGCAAACCAAGCTATAAGTATAAAAGTAAAAACATTAGGAAATTATGATTTATCTGACGATCTAGCATATATAACAAGTTTTAGTTTAAATATATCACAAAGTAGCAATACAGATTCTAAATTTTACTTAGATTATGTTGTAGATAAGTTACTATCATTTCATACAGAATTTAGTTTATCAGAAGAAGCAAGAACTAAGTTATCGTCAATAGTTTCTCCTGAGTTTACTTTTCAGGGTTATACATTATATGACGCACTAAGAGAAGTAGCAAATTACGCTACAGGAATCGTATATTTAGGAGAGTCTGATTTTACTACAATACACTTTTATTTTTACGACGAAGAAATAGAATCTACTTTACCTGAAGTATCTGAAGAAGAACAAATAGAATATTTAGACGGTTTTGCAGACGGTTTAGAAATAAATGCAAGTAATGTTATTAGAGACGAAGAAGAAAGAAACGCTGTTATCGAACCTGCTACTAACGGATTTATAAGTGTTAGAAGTGAGTCAGACGAAAGAGGCGTACAAATAATAGATTCTAATACTGCTTTAAAATTACAACAACCTATCTATAGACCGATAAAAGTTGAAGTAAAAGGCTTAGCGTTTACTATGAAAGATAGTAATAATAATGATGTAAACTTTCTAAGTGGGGAAGTTTGGGATATTACAGATTATGTTGTTGACTCTCAAGTATATAATACATTTAGTAGTCAGTCAGATCTAGTAAATAGAGGTGCATTTAAAAATAAATCGAATACTGTTTATTACACACAGGGTAGTAGTAGTATTAACGGTTTAGGTTTTGTAGGAACATTACCTCCTCAATGGAATCAACCTCAAAATCCGAACTACGCCATACACGAAGCTATACTAAATAAAGCAGCAGAGACTTATAGTGGTACTTATACTTTTGCAGCTAACTATTTAGTCAATGTAACAACAAATAGCATACACGATTTACAATTTAGAATTAAACATATACCATATAGTGATGTAAGGTTAACTGTTTACAAAGACGGTCAAACAGGAAACAATATTAAATATTTTAATGAACAAGCACCACTAAATGATATGGAACTACTAGGAAAAATAGCACAAGAAAACGCAAACAGAACAGGTAACAAAGTAATTAAGTATCAGGGTTTAACAACAGAAAATCAATTCTTACTAGGTAGTAAAGTAGGAGATAAAGTGCTTGTCAATTACACAATAAGTCGTACTCCTAGATTAAATAAATACTCAGCAGAATACGCTATAGGTTATGCAAATATAAGTGATTATGTAGGGATAGATTCTAAGTACAGACAGTTTCAAGTACCTTTAGATACTGTAGTAAATCGTACAGATAAAAAAACACAGTTTTTTAAATTAAAAACCTCGGATACTGTTCCTACTGTAACTACACCTAGTTACTTGAGTATAAACAACACAGAATTGTATAGCAGTTTATTCGGTAATTATCAAAGTACACCTGCAGGTACAAGACCTACATATGCTAAAATAACATTAGATAGTAGTACAGTAGTAGAAAGCAATATAGACGCTTATCGTATGGGTAAAACACTTGGATTAGCTGTTAGTATGTTAGATAACTACTCTGCAGGTATAAAGAAAGAAGAAAGACAATTTTATGACGGTACTTTAACACAAAATGTTGATATAGAAGTACAAGAAGATGTAAGATATACAGATTTATTCGGTAATTTTACACAAGCACAAATACAATACTATCCAAATGTACCTGCAACAACACAAACTGTAGATTCTTCAGACGCTTACCCAGGTAATAATCAAACTATGGCTTTAACTAACAGAATATTAGACTACACTTATACAGTAAATAAAGACGCTAGGGAAAGGTGGGGGTTTGTATGGGAAGCTGTGTTACAGTCAGGTACAGGTGTTATATTATTTGACGGTTTTGTCAAGTATAACAAATTAGCAACCGAAACAGCACCCAACGCTATTGAGATCAGATTTTTAGAATCAGGTTATATACCTAATAAAAAATTAGATATAGACCGAACAGTAAAAGGTACAGGAACATCTAGTGTACCTGCGAATCAAAAATATTTACAAATTTCAGCAACAGCACCTAGTGCAGGATCGTATGAGGGATTAATAGTTACAATGAATAGAGAACCTATCTTTGCAATATTAACAGACGATTACGACACAGGATTACAAGTAACAAAATATATATACTTAGAGGAGTAGCTTATGGTACAAAACCCTATCACATTTGTTATAAGTAATAATGGATCAATACTCGGAGGACAAAGAGATGTCATACGAGCATTATCAAACTATACCTCAAAAATTTATGTAGTCGCACCGTTTGAAAGCGTTTCAATATCCGTAAGTTACTTAATTTACGATCTAAAACGACAAACGATAGAACAATTTTTAGCACCTACATCTTTAACAGGTAAAGATCTATTATCTACAAATGACGAACAATATCAAACAGCTGCGAATTGGTCTGTATGGGAGGTCAATATATCGCAACGAGCTTTACATAGAATCGCAAAATACAGAGCAGGTAGAATCGGTGTAACATTTAATGTAACAACAATATCACAACCGACACAAGCACTAACTTTTGTAGATTATTTTGCACGATCTCAGTCTGAGGATCTTCCTGCTTCAGGAACAAACACAGGAGATTATTACATCAGTCGATCGTATAACTTTACATCTGCGAGAGTAGCAAACGAAACTTTTACCTATAACGATTACGCATATTGGGACGGTACAGCATGGAAAAAAGGTAAAAATATAGCTACAGTCGTAACGACAGAAAACACAGACTTAGCTGTTGACGGATCATTACTAGATACACAACCTGACGACATTACACAAAATCAAGAATTAATTAACAGTATCGACTCTTTGATTTCAGATGTTTCTGACTTAACATCAGACTTGAACGCACACATAGGAAACACAAGTGATCCTCACGAGATACAAGCAAACCAAGTAGAAGCAAGTTATAGAAGTTCTGCAACAAATTCTCAGGCAGCATTAAATAGTATCTCACAAGAAATAGACAATGTAACAGGTGGCACAACAAATATAACCTATGATCCTGCACAAGACGATATTATAACATCTACAACAGTCGCAGGTGCATTGGGAGAATTAGATCAGTCATTACACGATCACAAAACAAATACATCAAACCCTCATAGTGTTACAGGTTCACAAGTCAATACAACATTTAACAGCACACAAGTTACAGTAGAATCAGCATTGTCAACATTACAGTCAACAAAAGTAAACAAGAATCCTGACACAATAACAGATGTACAACAAACAGACAAAGTATATGTCAATGACGGAACAGAAAAACTGATTACAGTAGGAAATCTAAAAAATGCGATTTATGAGGATTTAGTATCGTTCGGTTATATCATATTTAGCTCAAAGGATTCTAACGGTTTACCTGATGTATCTAACCCTTTACCGAACCGAATATACTTATATGACATTACAGATGTAGGAAATGACGGTTACGAGGAGTGGTTATATGTAGAGAGTGGGTGGGAACGCATAGGTACAACAGCGTTAGATCTCACAAATTACTACACAAAAGCACAAACAGACGCACTACATGAAATAGCATTAAGAAAACAAATCTATCCTAACACAAAAAACACATCAGGATCAGTCATACCAAAAGGTGCAGTCGTACAATTTGCAGGAAGTCAGGGAGATTTTATACTTATAAAACAAGCAGTAGCAAGTGAAATTATCGCACAGCCTGAGTTATTTATGGGATTAGCAGAAAATGACATAGCACATAACGCTTTCGGAAATGTTGTATGGTTTGGAAATATAATAGAGTATAACGCATGGAAAGACGATAACGGTACAAACTTATGGACGAACGGAACAATATTATACTTTGATACAGCAACAGGTGGACTAACAGAAGTAAGACCTGACGGATTATTAATAGTGGTAGCAGCAGTAGAAAAAGCAGCAAGTGCAGAAAATGCAGAAAACGGAATCTTAATCGTTCGAGTGCATAAAGGACAAAATATTGCTGACATATCAGGTATAGACACAGACGGTGTTGCAAACCTAGATGTCTTACAGTATAATAGTACTACACAGAATTTCGAGGCAGCAAAAATGAAAGGCGTGTACTTTGATAACGATTTACCTGCAGCAGCAGATAGACATACAAATTTAGTGTACTTTGATGAGGAGGAATAATATGAGTACTGAAAAAAAACCTACTGAGTTGAAAAAACTCAAAAAACAACTAGAAACAGCAAAAGAAGTAAGAGAAGAAGCTATAAAAAGCGAATTTAGATTACAGAAAGAGCTAGAAAAAAGAGATCAACATATTTATCAACTAGAAGAACAAAATAAATATTTGACTGAACAACTAAATGAGTTATCAACGATATTTGATAAACAATTTCAACAGTTTTCAGATCTCATTGTACTGCAACAGGTATTTTTAAGAAATACACAAACAAATAAGGAACTAATAGATAGTTTAGTAAAAAAATTTAATGAAACGGAGAAAGGTAAATGATTATAAAAAAATGGAACGGATCGTCATTTGACGAACTATATCCTAAAACGAAAGCAAGTCAGTTATATGCTGCTGACGGAACGACAGGTATATTTGACGGAGATACAAAAGTAAAAGCAGCTTATTTGCCTGATTTTGTATTCGGTGGTTTACAGTTTAAAGCTGCAATAGGTTCTCAAAGTGCTGCTGCATTTGCAACAAACTTAGATTCTGTGTATCAAGATTTTGGTACAGGCAGTCTAAGTGGTATGATAGGTAAATATTTTATTGCTACAACAACTTTTACATTAGAAACAAATGCAGGTACTCAAGCAGGTTCAACAGGTAGGTTTTATTCTTGGGATACATTAAGAGAAACAGAAGAAGACGCACCTGACGGAAACGACTTAGTTTTAGAACATGGGGATTGGATAGTTATACAGTCAATTTCAGGTTCAGGTACAAGTGGTAGTCCTTACGCAATAAGTTTATCTGTTGTAAACAATACCTATCAAAGTGCAACAGCAAGTGAAAGAGGTATCGTAAAATTAGGTAGTGGAACAGCACAGTCTGTCGCAGCAAACGCAGTAACAGCGACATCAGCAAGAACATATGCAATACAAAATAATGGATCAGGACAACTTGTAGTCAATGTTCCATGGGTAGATACAAACACTACATATAGCACAGCAACATCAAGTGCATTAGGATTAGTTAAATTAGGTAGTGATACTGAACAAAGTGTCGCAGCAAATAGTGTATCAGCAACAGCAGGTAGAACTTATGCAGTACAACTTAACTCAAGCGATCAAGCAGTAGTCAATGTACCATGGGCTGACACAAATACATTTAGAACTGTTATTGCAGGTGGTAATACATTAGGAACAAGTGAAACATTAACATTATCTGCAGGATCAAATGTAAGTATATCAGAAAGTGCAGGGACAGTTACAATAGCTTCAACTGACACTAACACAACATACTCAGCAGGAGAGGGTTTAACATTAACAGGCACAACATTTAGAGAAACATATCCTGTCTATGTACAGGCTTCAGCACCAACAACAGCAATAACAAACGCAATTTGGTTCGATATTTAAGAAAGGGGGTAACCCATGGCAAACACAGTACTTAAAAAATGGAACGGTAGTGCTTGGGAAGAAGTATATCCTGAGACGACCGTAACACAAATAGTAGCAACAGGAACACCTAGTAGTACAACCTTTCTGCGTGGAGACGGAGTATGGGCTACACCTGCAGACGAGATAGACGGTGGAAACGCAGACACAGTAGATAACTTACAAGCAAGTCAATTTTTAAGATCTGACACTTCAGATACAATGGCAGGTACTTTGACAATTTCAGGAAGTAACAACTCTATCTTAATGTCAGACGGACACTATATAAATAAAAAATTTGACATGTTAGAAAATGCTTCTCCTCAGTATATTTTATTATGTGCTTCAGGACAAAATAATGAAGTAATGGGTACACTACAAATAAATAGAAGCTCAAGTAATTATCAGGCGTCTATTCTAGAAGTCGTTGTATCAGCAAGATCAAATGAAGCTGTACAGGGTGCAGCACTAAGAACATTACAAGTTTTACAAAGTGGAGAACGATACGATATAGTAACTGCAACATATGACGGTACACAATATATTGCTATAAGATACTCAGGACATGTATATCCT
>Ga0213866_10002630_pt1 | contig 12509 bp, 13 predicted proteins | sample PICome_11_FD_160079 | JGI IMG/M metagenome (GOLD analysis project Ga0213866, IMG submission 160079) | Coastal seawater microbial communities near Pivers Island, North Carolina, United States - PICO284 | ecosystem: Environmental > Aquatic > Marine > Coastal | place: USA: North Carolina... | reverse complement strand
GGATATGGAAAATGCTATGGAAACTTTGATAGAGATGAAAAAGAATAAAATGGATATACGATATTATGGACAGAAAGAAAGTGTGCCGATAGTTGAGATTCAGAAAATGCTTCATAGTTTCGGAAAATTTCAAAAAGCGTGGCCTACACTTTGGAATGTTTCAAAAGATTTGGACATAGATTTCTTTGCGGAGAAGATATAAGTTGTATAATAAAATACATGAATACGAATATAAATATTTGGAAAAATAAAAAAGGATTCACACTTATCGAGTTGCTTGTGGTGATTGCTATTATTGGAATTTTGTCTTCGGTGGTTCTTGCTTCACTTAATACAGCGCGAGAAAAAGGAAAGGATGCGAGTGCGAAGGGGAGTCTTTCGAGTTTGAGGGCGGAGGCGGAGCTTCATTATGATGATCAAAGCCCTCATTCATATGGTACTTTGAATTCCAATGGTTCTACTGGATGTAATGATGCGATGTTTGGATTACCTAATGGACCAGGTGTATTGATGGATGCAGTAGAGAAACAACTCAAGAATGCTGGTGATGCACAATGTAGAGCTAGTACTGGGACTTATGCTGTTTCTATCAAATTGAATTCTGACAAGTTTTTTTGTGTAGATTCTTCTGGATTTGCAGGTGAAGTGGCTTCGCATATCGTTACGACAGGATCGACTTTTAAGTGTCCTTAGTTTTTTATATAGAGGATTTGAAAGGAGGCGCGCTTCGCGCGCCTCCTTTCAAATCACAACTTAAATCACAAAATGATATAATAAAATCATGTCTTTTTTATTCACACTATTTTTCTTTCTATTTGGCCTAATCATCGGGAGCTTTCTAAACGTAGTAATATACCGATATAACACAGGATATACACTAGGAGGACGTTCAAAATGTCTATCATGTGGCAAAACACTCAAATGGTTCGAACTAATACCTCTTTTTAGTTATATATTTCAAAAAGGAAAATGTGCAAAATGCGAAGCACACATCTCGCACCAATATCCACTTGTCGAACTATCTACGGGTTTATTATTCGCTCTTTTATATTTCAATATAAAAAGCCTTGTAGTATTAAATCCAATTCTTTTTGTAGAATTACTTATTTTGGAAATGATTATAAGTGCTTTGCTTGTAGTTATTTTTGTTTACGACATTCGTCACAAAATAATTCCAAATGGCTTAGTCTATGCATTTAGTGCCATATCACTAGTTCATTTGTTTGTAAACACTCCAGTATTTTTATATACATCAAAAGCATTTATTTGGGATTTATTGGCTGGACCAATTCTTTTCCTTCCTTTTTATACTTTGTGGCGAGTATCTAGTGGAAGATGGATTGGTTTGGGAGATGGAAAACTCGCACTTGGCATGGGATGGTTCCTTGGTCTAGTTCTTGGATTTTCTGCAGTTATTATTTCTTTTTGGCTTGGTGCCATAGTCAGCGTTGGAATTTTGTTGATTACACGATTGAATAGAGGTGGCAAGCATATTACAATGAAGACAGAGGTTCCATTCGCACCATTTCTTATCATTGGTACATTTCTAGCTTTCTTTTTTAATTTAGACGTGTTGTCGATTGGACTATTACTCAATTTCTAAAACTGTGTCTAAAAAACTTTTTAATAAAAATAAATTAAAAGAGCAAGCTGGATTTACTTTGCTTGAAGTAATGGTGGTTGTAGCTATCTTTGGAATCATGACTGCAGTTGTAGTCTTTAATTATGCAAACTTTAGTTCAAAAGTAATTCTTACAAACATGGCATACGAAATTGCTCTTACTACTCGTCAGGCGCAGGTCTTTGGTTTAGGTGCTCGTTCATCAGATACTAATTTGATAGATTTACCACCAGAGGTACAATTCGAATCTCCGTTTGGAATGTTTTTCAACCTACAAGATGTTACTGGTCCAAAATTAAATACAACAGATCAATTTATAATGTTCATTGATGAAGTGGCGTTACAAGATGGAAATACTGTATCAGACCATTTTTGTAAAAGAGGTAGTGGGTCAGGAGATTCATGTACTTGTTTAAATGATGGTAAAGATGATGAGTGTGTAAATAAATTCCAAATGCAACGCGGTATGTATATCAGTAAGATACATGTAGTTAATGATAATTCTGTGTGTAAAAGTACTAATCAAGCCGCAATAAGTTTCAAGAGGCCAAATCCAGATGGATTTATTGTCGATCAAGAATCGGGTGGCTCTAATCCAACCAAATATCGCTCACTTCAGATTACTGTTACTTCAAAAAATGAAGATCACGAGTATGTCATAATGAGAGAAAGCGGACAGCTTTCTGTTCAGAGTGTCCCTATATGTTCATAAAATTATGATTAAAAATAAACTTTCAAACAAAAAAGGATTTACGCTTATCGAACTGATGGTTTCAATTTCTATTTTTACTATGGTTGCAATCGTTGCTTTGGGAGCCATAATTACTATTATCGACGCAAACAGAAAGGCAAGGACATTGAGTACTATTATGAACAACCTCAATTTTTCTGTGGAAAGTATGACGAGGTCAGTAAAGACAGGATCAGAAATTAAAAATGTCATGGAGTCTAGTTTCGAGGTTAAAGCTATTGATTTTTATGCAGAAGATACTGGTTCAGAAGTTTTTCCAAGAAAATGGATTACTTATAGGAAAAAAGGAGATGCGATTGAGAGGTGTGATGGTACGGAATCTGCCCCGAGTACAAATAAGTGTTTTCCAATAACCTCAGATCAAATTAAGATTACTTATTTGGGCTTTTATGCTACAGGAGAATTACCGACAGATAGCACTACACAACCTCGGATAAGAATCGTAATAGAAGGAGAGACAAAAACACAGATTAGAGGGACAGGATCTAAATTCAAAATTCAGACAACAGTTTCTCAACGTAAATTAGACCGTTAAAAATATGAGCATCCATAACATACAAAAAAATAAAGGATTCACTATTATCGAAACTCTTGTTGCAGTATTTATTTTGTCAGTTGCTATTACTGGTCCATTAGTTTTTGCACAGAGCGGCCTGCGAGCAGCATTTTTGGCTAGAGATCAGATAACTGCACTTTTCTTGGCACAAGACGCTATGGAGACTATTAAAAATATGAGAGATACTAAAGGGTTAACTAGTCCGGGAGGAGGGGTCTCTTGGCTTACTGTTTTTGGTCAATGTGTAAATGATCCTGATGGTTGTGAAATAGATACAACACCAGAAGATCCAGTATTAACTCCATGTAGTGGCTCATGTAGAAAATTGAGATACAATCAATCTAATGGATATCAGTACAATGGATCTTCTAGTGATGAAACAATTTTCAAAAGAACTGTTTATATTAATCAATCAAGGACAGGTAATGGGAACCAGCCTGCACAATATCAGATTAGAGTAGTTGTTAAGGTTACGTGGCAGACTCATGAAAGGATAGGTGAAAGATCTATTGTCGTGCAAGAGAATTTATTTAATTGGATACAATAAAATATGAGTACTTTATCTAAACAAAAAAATAATCAAAAAGGTTTTGCTCTTCTTTATTCTATATTGGTCGCAGTCTTGGTTGTGGCAGTTGGGGCATCTGTTGTTTCACTCGCAATAAAACAAGTAGTCCTAACTGGTACAGCCAGAGAATCAGAATATGCTTTTTATGCAGCCAATACTGGTTTGGAGTGTGCGAGATATTGGGATACTCACGGACTTGCTGAAGGTGGGAAGGCTTTTCCTGCAATTGATGAGAAACAGGCTAAAACAATCCAGTATGACTCTATGTATTGTGGAACGAATGTTGCAGATTTAGTAAGTAAGATAAATTCCATGCCTATAAATATAGGACCTTTGATAGATGACCCGTCTCCACGTCTTTATACAATGCCTCATAGATGGATTGAAGGAGACCATACTTTTAGCTTTGAGCTAGATAATAATATTGTTGGTTCTACAAAGACTTGTGTTGAAGTACGTGTTCAGACTATACCAAATCCAGAATTAGCAGAAGATCCTAATGCAGATGATCATCTTGTGACCATCACTTCACAAGGTATGAATACATGTGACATAAATAGTCCAAGGGCTGTACAAAGAGGATTAGTACTGCAATATACTAGATAATGAAAGAGATAAGTAAACAAGAAGCAAAAAAGCGTATAGATATACTCACGGGTCTCATAGAGCATCATAGGAAACTTTATTATGAAAAAGATCGACCAGAAGTAACAGATGAAGAATATGATGCCCTTGAGAGGGAGCTTGTATTTTTGGAAAATAAATTTCCAGAATTTTTGTTTGAAAATTCTCCTACTCAAAGAGTGGGTGGGGCCCCTATTGATTCTTTTAAAAAAGTAGAACATAAAGTACCACAATGGTCTTTTGGAGATGTTTTTGATGAAGAAGAAATTTTGGAATTTGATGCGAGAATAAAAAGAATGACATTGAAGGAAGTTGGATCTGATGTTGTGCCAACTTATACTGCGGAATTAAAAATTGATGGTTTGAAGATCGTCTTGGAGTACGAGAAAGGTGTTTTGATTACGGCATCGACTAGAGGTGATGGAAAAGTTGGAGAAGATGTGACAGAAAATGTAAAAACTATTAGAGATATTCCGCGTACGATTTCAGAAAAAATAGACATCATTGTGGAAGGAGAAATTTATTTACAGAAAAAACAATTCGAAAAGATAAATAAAGAATTAGAGAAAAAAGGTGAGCAAGTATATGCGAATCCTAGAAATCTAGCTGCGGGGACTTTACGTCAGCTTGATCCAAGAGTTGTGGCGAATAGAAAACTTTCTGCTTTTATTTATGACATTGCATTGTCCAAAGAAAAAATTGATACACAGTTTGAGGAATTGGAGTACTTGGAGAAGCTCGGTTTTGTAGTAAATAAATATTTTAAGCATTTCAAAAATATTGATGGAGTGGTTGATATGTGGAAGAAATGGAGTGATAAAAAAGACAAAGAAGATTATTTGATAGATGGAATTGTTGTGAAAGTAAATGAAAGAGAAATACAGGAGGCGCTTGGACATACAGGGAAAGCACCTCGTTTTGCTGTGGCTTGTAAGTTCCCAGCAGAACAAGTAACTACTGTAGTGGAGGATATTGCTTTTCAGGTTGGAAGAACTGGAGTCATTACTCCTGTTGCCCATTTAAAGCCTGTTTTGGTGGCTGGATCGACTGTTTCTAGGGCAACTTTACATAATGAGGATGAGATAAAACGTCTTGATGTCAGGGTTGGCGATACCGTAGTTTTACAAAAAGCAGGAGATGTAATACCGCAGATTGTGAAGGTGGTGCTAGAATTGCGACCAAAGGATGCTAAGGTTTTTGTTTTTCCTAAAAAAATAAAAGAATGTGGGGGAGACGGAAGTATTGAGAGGGTTCCAGGAGAAGTTGCTTATCGGTGTGTAAATAAAGATTCTTTTGAGATGCAGAGACGACGGTTGCATTATTTTTCTTCGAAGGCTGCATATGATATTGAAAATCTTGGACCGAAAGTTATAGATGTTTTGCTTGAAAATAATTTGATACAGAATGCCGTGGATATTTTTACTTTGGAAAAAGGTGATTTGCTTTTGCTTCCTAGATTTGGAAAAAAATCAGTTGATAATTTATTGAAATCTATAGATGATGCAAGAAAGGTTTCTTTGAGTAGATTTATTGTCGGACTTTCTATTGATGGTGTAGGTGAAGAGACTGCTGTCTTGCTAGCAGATACTTTTGGAAGTGTAGATAAATTAATGAATGCTTCTTTTGAGGAATTAGATGAAATACATGGAATAGGAGAGGTTGTGGCCAAATCTATTTTTGATTGGTTTAGGGATTTTGATAATGTGAAATTTGTTAAGGATTTACTGGATTGTGTGGAGGTGGAAAAGCCGGCGCGCAAAGCGCGCCGGCCCGACAGCCCTTTCAATCAAAAAATCTTCGTCCTCACAGGAACTCTCCAAACACTTTCACGAGATGAAGCAAAAGAAAAAATCCGAGAAGTTGGAGGAAGTATATCTAGTTCAGTTTCAAAAAATACAGATTTTCTAGTGGCAGGAGAAAAAGCAGGAAGCAAGCTCGCACAAGCCGAGAAATTTGGAGTAAAAGTATTGTCTGAAGAAGAATTTCTAAAAATGTTTTGAAAAATATATAAAAATAAATTTTTTTCAAAATATTGAAAAATAACCCTTAAATGCTACACTTGTCCCTATATGGAAAAAAAGGACGTAGAAAAACTCGCTCACCTATCTAGACTGACACTTTCACCTGATGAAATAGAGGCTAGAAGAAAGGAAATATCAGATATTGTTGGATTTATCGAGACTCTAAATGAGGCTGGAGATTTTGACGAATCTGATGTTATAGAAAGCGCAGGAGTTCGAAATGTCATGCAAGCAGATGAAAATCCTCACGAATCAGGTCTTTATACAAAAGATCTTTTAAAACTGGCTCCAGATTCTAAAGATGATTTTGTTAAGGTAAAAAAAATCTTATAACATGGAACTAACCAAACTATCTATAAAAGAACTTCATGAGAAGTTGATGAAAAAAGAAATCACCGTCCGTGAGCTTACTGATGTTTATATTAAAAATGCAAAAGAAAAAAATGATTCTATAAATGCTTTCATTACAATTTTTGATGACATAGATGAACAAGTAAAAGAGGCGCAAGAAAAAATAGACAGCGGAGAAGCACACCTGCTGACGGGGATTCCAATTGCAATAAAAGATGTCATTCAAATGAAAGATCGTCGCACAACTGGAGGTTCAAAAATTTTAGAAAAATATGTTTCACCATATGATGCGACTGTTATACAGAAGTTACGCGCTCTTTCACCGGTGTTTATCGGTAAAACAAATACTGATGAATTCGCACAAGGTGGTTCTACAGAATATTCAGCGTATGGAGTTACAAAAAACCCGCACGACTTGGAGCGTGTCGCCGGAGGGTCATCTGGTGGAAGTGCGGCAGCAGTCGCATCTGAAATGGCAGTTGTTGCACTTGGTTCAGACACTGGTGGATCTATCCGATTACCAGCAAGTTTTTGTGGAGTAACAGGACTAAAGCCAACTTATGGTTCTGTTTCTCGACACGGACTTTTGGCTATGGCTAGCTCATTTGATGTCATCGGAAGTTTTTCAAAAAATACAGAAGATTCAGAAATTTTATTTAATGCAATAAAAGGAAAAGATGAACTCGACTCCACAACAGTAGAAGGAGAAAATGATAAAGAAACAAAAATTATTGGAGTACCGAGAAGTTTTCTGAAAGAAGGAGTTGATCCTGATGTCTTGGAAAAATTCGAAGAGTCTCTAAAAAAACTAGAATCAGAAGGATATACAATAAAAGATATTGAAATACCAAGTATGAAGTATTCTCTTGCGGTTTATTATGTTCTAGTACCCGCAGAAGTCTCTTCAAATATGTCTAGATATGACGGAATAAAATACGGTGAGAGTGTAGAAGGAGAAGATTTAATTGATGGATATTTTAAAACAAGAGGAAAATTTTTAGGATCAGAAGTAAAACGTAGAATAATGCTTGGGACTTACGTTTTGTCTGCTGGATATGCGGATCAATTTTACAGAAAAGCTTGGCACGTGAGAAGTCTTATTAAAAACGACATAAAGAAAGTTTTTGAGGATGTTGATGTTATAGCACTTCCTGTTTCTCCAAAGCCAGCTTTTAAAATAGGTGAAAAATCAGATGATCCTTTGGCAATGTATCTTATTGATATTTTTACAGTAGCTGCAAACGTGGCTGGAATACCTGCAATGTCTATTCAAAATGGAACAGTAAACAGAGATGGAAAAGATTTACCAAATGGATTTCAGATTATGGCACCACATTTACATGAAGATAGACTCTTTGAACTTGGAAAGAAATTTGAGACAATAAAGTAAAGCTTTAAAGCTACTTTATAATATGGCAGAAGAAAAATCAGGATCAAAATCAAATGGAGCACTCGAAGGAGTGCTTTTGATAATTCTGATTCTTATGGCATTGAGTGGTTATTTAAATAAAGGAAATAGTGAATTATCTAAAAGAGATGGACTGTTTGGCTCTGGTACTAGTTATATTGGAGACGGATCTTTTATTGATGAAAATGGGAATGGAATTGATGACAGGATAGACGATGGATCTTTTCAAGATGAAGATGGGAATGGAATTGATGATAGATTAGAGAATGGTAGAGCCGGTAGAGCTAGTGGAGGATATACGCCAGATGATGGAAGTATATTTAATTTCGGATCAATTCTTGGCTCTGGGGTACTTGAGAAAGGAAAAGAAATAATAAATAAAAAAGCTTTAGTCGTTCGAAAAGATGCAGCCGGAGCTATAATTGGAGAGCAACTTAAAAGGGTCAAAGGAAAGATTACTGACGGACCTATTAATTTATTTGGTACAGATTGGTGGAGAGTAAATTATACAAACGCTCCAGATGGTTGGGTTTCTGCCGAAGACATAACTTCTAAGATAGGTCTCTTTAATGCACTTGAAATAATCCCTATTACATACGAAATAATAAAACCCATTGGATTTATTTTTGTTATTTTGATGATTATTTTTATACTGATTGTTCGTTCAAAGCTTGGGACAGTTCTACTAATAGCACAAAAGAAAAGGATGATGATTGATGAAAAAGTAGAAGAGGAGGAAAAACTAAATGAACCTGTGGTCGTCGCAGGAATACCAAACTTACCTGTAGGAAATAGAGAGTCTCCAAAAACAGTTTCTAGAAATCCTCGCTGGGATCATATTCAAGAACTTCTAGTTTCTAGAAGTGTGAATGATTGGCGACAAGCAATTATCGAAGCCGATATTGTTTTGGATGAAATGCTAAAGCGGATGGGTTATGAAGGTGAGAGCGTAGGAGAAAGTTTGAAAAAAATAGAGAGAAGTGATTTTATTACTCTTGATCAAGCTTGGGAAGCACACAAGGTGAGAAATAGGATTGCGCATGATGGGATTGATTTTCATATTACTCGGCAAGAAGCAGAGAGGGTTATTAAATTGTATAAAGAAGTGTTTGAAGAGTTTTACTTTATTTAAAATATCCTGACTACAGATTTGGTGCATTGCTTAATACATCAAAATATGTTAAAAAATATACATAAGAGCAATAAGGTGTTCTAACAAGAACATCTTTTATTGTACTTAAATTGCGGGGTGGAGGAGCAGTACCTCGGAAGGCTCATAACCTTTAGACCCCAGTGCAAATCTGGGCCCCGCAACACGAAATTGGATGACTTGTAAAATGAGGCTATAAATATTATATTGATGTGATAGTTTTGCTGTATAAATGAAATCTCGGGATAGCTCAGTTGGTTAGAGCGTAGCACTCATAAAGCTAAGGTCGACGGTTCAATTCCGTCTCCCGAGACACTAGGAGTGAGGTGAAAACAAATAAAGCGGAAAGGGCTTAAGCCCTTTCCGCCTTATTTGTTTTCATATAAAGAAACTCTAAAAAAGTTTTAAACACAACACATTGCACACATGTCAACTGTGTGCTAGGATTTTTAATAGATGAAAATCAAAATAAGTTCGCTAATGGCTTTCTTCGCGCTGCTTGGGTTTATCGTCTACGCGGCGAATGATGGCCGGAATTCCACCCCTGATTACAGTCATTTGGTGGTACGTACCATATCACTCAAATCTGCAGAAGTAACTGTAGATGACGAGCCTGAAGGAAAGGAAATCGCAGAAGTTTCTTCTGTAAAAATTTCCTCTCAGATTCCTCTGGTTGAGGAATAATATCAATAATAATAATTTCAATAGGCGCTGGCTCACCACCAGCGTTTTTTATTTTATGTATAAAACAGCTCTATGCTCGGGTATTTATGAATAAAAACGGACTTTAACAAAACTTAATATTAAGTAAGTGTAGTAGGTTCTTAAGGAGGGGATGTGTAATAAATAACTATTTATATACATATTGACAATATCTATAAATAGTGCTATAATACTGCCTGAATCCTTGAAATAAAATGAAAAAGAAAATTCTCATCGGCGCACTCCTTGGAGTGGCTATCTTCGTAACCTTACTAAAAACAGTCGAAAATCCGTGGATTAGTCCACAGACGGAGACTGCGAAAGTCGAGGCAAAGTCGGACATCTATGATGTCCGACCCAGCAAGCAGTCCGAGCTTATGGCTCGGATGGAAGCATCTGGCCTTAGCACCAATCAAAACGATTGGAGCAAGATAAAAACAGAGAAGTAAGAAAAACAAAAAACCAAAACCAGAAAAACAGAATGAAAATTTTTTCAATCACCATCCTTACCCTCATCGCACTGACCCAAATGGTCTTTGCACAACTCGACCTTCCTGAGATTCATCCGAGTCTACCGGAAGGAACCATCGACGTCCGCAGCACCGCAAGGGCGCTTGCGAGCGAGAAAATTGTCCAATACTTGTATTGGGCAAATTTCAAAACCAGCGAGGGTTGGAAGACTCTCGAAGGAAAAATGAACACTAGATTTCAACTGACGACTTTGTCAGTCGATGGGGTTCCAATTCTTGAAGAGAGTCAAGAACCACTTCCGGGGTTGCCATTCCCAAAGACACAGTGCCAATACCTGAGCTTTTCGCTTGATGCGAAGAGTGAAAGTGGCAAGAGCTTGGCTTGGGGTGCCTCATATTATGAGAATCCTAAGAAAGGGCAGGCGATCTCGGTCGTAATGGTCCCTGAAAGTCTCACGCAGTTTATCGAATTTGATCAGCCGAAAGGAGTCAATGCTGATGAACTGAGGATCCAGGCTACCGGAGAGAAGTATCTCTGGGGAAGGTATCTGGAAGGTCTTGGAGTTTTCAGTGTCGGCTTGAGTCCATCCTATGGACCAATCGACTATGAGATCGTCAATCCTTTCACAGGTGAAAGGTATGCGACGGGGACGATCTCTCCTTTCACCAAGACAACTCCAGTGGACAACACCGGAGCAGTCACCGTCAAATTTGACGGTGGAGTGGAGCAGGTCAATCTTGACTCCACTGGGAAGTACGACCAGTTCATCGAGCAGAGGTTCGATGGACAGGCTCTCTTTGGAGAGGATTCGTACTTCGCAAAGTCGTTCTTCCTGAATGCCACAGATGAGGCATTCACAGTCTTTTACACTGGTACGAAAAATGCCATGGTAATGATTGAGGAGTATGTTCCTTACGGAGATATGACTCTCCTTGGAACGATTATCCCCGTTGCATCTGAAGACGGCAGTCCTTCCAGAGGAAGGCAGACAATCAGTGCAGGGGACACCGGTGTAGTGGTTACGGTCATCTACACTGGACAAAATGTTGAACAGGAGGTTTTTAATCTCTCGTTCAATCTAGGTGTTGGTGAGAAAGGATAATTCCCTTACACCAAAACTTAACCAAGGCCGGTTGCGTAAGCAACCGGCCTTTTTATATAAATTCACTTCAAAATTTTCTAAACAAACTACTTACTCTACAAAACATTCAGGTTGCAAAATGCCCCAAATGTGACTATAATGCCTTACCACACAACGTTCTCTAATTTATGGTGTGGTATTCTTTTATTAAGAATTTACAGAGAATTACGCATTCATGTGATTCTGATTATCTAAGGAATAGAGCCTTATAAAATCAGAATCACAAAAAATGCGGGTGTAGCTCAGCTGGTTAGAGCGTCCGCCTGTCACGCGGAAGGTCGAGGGTTCGAGTCCCTTCACTCGCGCAAAAATTTGATACAATATCTATATGAACAAAGGATTTGGACTAATAGGACTTTTGCTAGGACTCGTAATGATAAGTTTCATTTTCTATATAATTGTGAATGGTCAAAATGGAACTATCGATAATCAAGTTAGAGAAGGTAAAAGTAATGTGGAAGGAGTCGAAGACCTAAAAGCATCTCTTGAGCAAAAGAGTCGAGATGCTTCGGAGTATTAATTAAATTAATACGATAAAAAACCGCAATGCATTGCGGTTTTTTTAATACTCATTTTTCTGTTAGTATGAGTAAATATGGAAATATTAAAAACAATACCGCAAAATATTTATGAATGGTCTGCAGGAAATGGACTTTCTATACTAGGGATTTTAATTGGAGCTTTTATCATAAGAATTGTTTTGTCGAAAGTTATTGAAAAGACGGTCCGAAAAGCTATTGGTCAAACTGGACAAAATTTATCTAAAGAAGCAGAAGAAAAAAGAGAAAATACTCTTATAAAAATATTGAATGGAACACTAAAAGTAGTTGTCTGGATTTTTGCAATCATGATGATTCTTTCAAATATAGGAGTAGAAATTGGGCCACTTCTCGCAGCTGCTGGTATTGCTGGAGTCGCTATTGGTTTTGGAGGACAGTATTTGATTAAGGATTTGATTTCAGGATTTTTTATTATCATTGAAAATCAATATCGAGTAGGAGATGCGGTGAGTTTTGGAGAAATAAATGGAGTCGTAGAGGATATTACACTCAGGATGACGACTTTGCGTGATCTTGATGGAATAGTGCATCACATACCACACGGAGAAATTACAAAAGTTTCAAATATGTCCAAGGGATTTTCTC
>Ga0213866_10002629_pt1 | contig 12511 bp, 12 predicted proteins | sample PICome_11_FD_160079 | JGI IMG/M metagenome (GOLD analysis project Ga0213866, IMG submission 160079) | Coastal seawater microbial communities near Pivers Island, North Carolina, United States - PICO284 | ecosystem: Environmental > Aquatic > Marine > Coastal | place: USA: North Carolina... | reverse complement strand
ATAAAAGTAATACTATATTCTAAATCGCTTATGAGCATCGCAATTCTGGCCTCAGTCATCTTTATTCTCGGTTACATCGGTATCACCCTTGAACACAAGACACATATAAACAAATCTGCTTTCGCCCTAATTACAGGGACTCTACTTTGGGGTTTGGTTGGTTTGACTAGTCCTCATTCTATAGACGAAAACATCGTCGAGGCTGGATTTGATATTTTTAGTATTACCATTTTCCTACTCGGAGCTATGTCTCTGGTCGAAATACTCATCCACTACAGACTTTTTGACATTATTCGAGACAAACTCCTTACTTTCAATGTCTCTCTAAAAGCTCAATTCATACTTGTTTCCATCTTGGCTTTTGTCCTGTCTGCAATTATAGACAACATGACAGCTACTATTGTTCTTATTCAAATAGCTCGAAAGTTTTTCTGGAAAGAAAATTTACTCGTTGCCGCTGTTGCCATAGTCATCTCTGCAAATGCTGGAGGTGCTTTTTCTCCTATTGGAGACGTCACCACTATTATGCTTTGGATTGCTGGAAAGTTTTCAGCAGCAGATATTATTTTAAAAGGTTTTCTACCTTCTCTTGCTCTTGCATTAGTTTCAACCACCCTTCTTTCATTTAAAATCAAAAAAGAAGATACTGTCTATGAAAAAATAGAACCTTCTGCAAAACTGACTCGAGGAGAAAAAACTGTAGTTTCGGTAGCTCTATTTTCTTTCCTTCTTCCTATTTTGGCAAAAACAGTTCACCTGCCTCCAGTAATCGGTATTTTATTTGGAGTTGGTATAACCTGGCTTGTTGTCGATGCGCTTAAAGGAGTTTCTTCTTGTAGAACTCACCTTACTGCTTCTATCGAAAACCTAGTTCAAAAAACTGACATCGCTTCTATTAAATTTTTCGTCGGAATACTTTTGGCTGTCTCTGCCCTATCTGCACTTGGAGTTTTGGAGTACGTATCTCATTTTATATATGGTGATGGAAATGGAATGGGTCATATAATATTTGGAAATATAATCATTGGCCTCGTGTCTTCTGTTCTCGACAACATCCCTCTTACTGCTATCGCAATCGACATCCTAAAAACTACAGACACAAACCTCTGGATTCTACTTGCTTTGAGTGTCGGAACTGGTGGTTCTCTTTTACCTATTGGATCTGCTGCTGGAGTTATTGCAATGGGAATGATAAAAGAATTGAGTTTTAAGAATTATGTCAGGATTGGTTTTATACCTGCTTTACTTGGTTTTATTGTAGCGGTTGGGGTTTGGGGTTTGCAGACTCTCCTATTTTAATTATAGCCAATCCTCTTTTCTTATAGTATATTCAACCTGAATTAGATCTTGGAAAAAATAAACTATGAGACTCTTTATATTCTCTACTGCCGTTATTGGTTCTATTACAGGGTTATTTTGCCTACTAATATGGTTCCTTTTGTCTTGTCCTGACTATCTCGTGAAGCCAACAATCATCATGTCTGGTATCTCTTTATTCTATATATTCTATGTCCGTAATCTTTTAGGAAGATTAGTTGATTGGTTTTGGAAAAAATATCGAGGAAATAGAAATTCCTTGAAATTAGATAATAGCAAAAAAGAACTGGAAGATACTATTAGGTGGACAGAAGCAATGAATGCTCGCAAAAGATGGGAGTATAAAAATCCATACAAGAATCATTCTGACCCTGAGATGCAAGAACTAATACGTCTTGAACTAGGTGCGTATATGCTATGGCTTGATTCTCATCCACAATGCTATGATCCTGAAAGTGAAGTATACATGAAGCATCTATCTGGAAGCATGAATGACTGGGTCCTATAACCAAATCGTCTTCGGGCGATTTTTTATTTGCTCATTATATTTTATTAAGATAATGTGTAAATAAATTGAACATTGATCAAATTATGCACCCAATACATATAATTCAATTAATCCTGCTAACCGTTGTCATAGCCATAGTAGTTATGAGAGCCGTGTATGAGGCACGTAAGAATAGGTGCAAAAAATGTGGTTCTTTCAATAACTGGCCTTTTACGGAAGTTTCAGATTGTGAAGAACTTACGGATTGTGAAGAAGTAGTACATGGAATGAAATGCAAAAAATGTAATCATTTCGAAAAAGAATCTTCGACTGGCTATAGATCAAAGAAAACGGGAAAAGATGCGGGTTTTACTCATCATCATTAAAGCGAAATAATTCCCGCTTTTTTTATTTATAAAATTTCTTCATACTTACCACTCCAAATATTAAAATAATCACCCCTATTGCACCTGCGACAAACTGATATACAAAAGAAAGTGTTGCGGTATAAGCCAAAATAAAAGCAAAAGGTGTCACTCCGATAATAGTAGTAGAAATATAAAGTCTCCAAGACATTGGTACAAAAATTCCCAATATGTAACTAAGTACATCTACTGGTACAATCATTCGAAGTCCTATCAAAACCCAGAATTTATTTTTTTCTGGAATGTTTACCTGCTTGTCTTCATACTTTTTTAAATTCACAAAACGCCCAACAAATGGCCTACCATATTTTTTCAAGAGCCAATAAATAACAATACTTCCAAGTACCCAACCAATCACACTGAGAATAGCTGCATTTATTGGTCCCCATAGAGCACTCGCTACTGGAAGCAAAGGCAAAGCATTGATAGGTGCAACTACTGCAGAGATAATAACTATCAATATATAAATAATCCCTCCTACAAAACCATACCCTTCTATCATTCCTTGTAATGCATCTTTATATGTATTTGAAAGATAAGCAGAAATAATAAATAAAACCACAATCATCACTGCTCCTATTTTCTCCAAGGTCATCTTTTTATTCATATAAATATTATCTAATACTATATTAGAAAGAATATCTACCCCTTCTTTTTACATATTCTTCCAAACATTATCCTGCCTCACCAACAATCCAATTTGTCTTTCTTTATTTAATAAAATTTTCTCTACGACTTTTTCCATACGCATACCTTGCGAACCTTTTACCAAAATAACATCTCCTTTATCAACATAATCCTTTGCCCACATTCCAGCCTCAGTAGAATTTTTAAATTGAAAAACTTTTTCTTTTTTCATTCCAATATTTATTGCTTCTTGCGCACTCTCCATCGAACGTGGACCTACTGTTACCAAGAAATCTGGATTAATTTTTCCAATTAGAGAACCTGCTTTTTTATGCTCATTAGAAGAAAATTTTCCTAGCTCAAGCATGTCTCCCATAATAAATATCTTTTTTCCAGGAGATTTTATTTGGCTAAATACATCAATCGCCTTTTCAAATGCAATTGGTGAAGAGTTATAAGTGTCATCTATGATGACGCTATCTTTCATTCCACTTAAAATACGCATCCTACCGGCAGAAGTTGTATAGTCCCTAAAAGACTGAACGAGATCAAGAAAAGGGACTTTTAAAGCAACTCCTACTGCAAGAGCTGATATAACAGGATAGACATGCTGAATACCAAGTCCACCATGAATCAAAAGAGGTACAGAAGAATCTCCATAATCAACATGAATAGACATTCCAGTTGGTTTTTCCCAACCATCTCCAGTAGATGTTGATATACCTATATTGTTTGCCTGAATACTTCCCTTTTCTGTTATTCCATAAGTGAATACAGTTCCTTTTGAAAGTGATGCTGTTTTCATCACTCTTTCATCATCTGCATTCAAGATAAGAAATCCGTCTTTTTTCATAGCAGAAACCAACTTTGTTTTCTCTTCAATTACAGCTTCTGGGGTCTCAAATGCCTCTACATGAGCAGGGATTGTTGGAAATGTAGTTATTACAACCACGTCTGGTTTTACCCATTTTGTAATCTTTTCAATATCTCCTGGCCTATCAACTCCAATTTCCAAAACAAGCCATTCTGGATATTTAAAAGAGAAAATACGAGTAGCTCCAACAAAAATATTTTTTAACCAAAAGACAGGATCACTCCATCCATTTTGTAATCCAAGAATTGTAAGAGGTGTTCCTATTTCACTATTAAAACTTTTTTGATTTTTTCTTATATGTAAATTATCTTTCAATGCATTATAAATAGCATCCTTTGAAGAAGTTTTTCCGACACTTCCTGTAATAGCTATTATCTTTGGCTTAAAACGCTTCAAAACAAGTTTCGCTTCGATAGTCAGAATTTTAATTATTATTTTTTTGAAGATTATTTTCATATTATCTGTCTGGTGGAACGTTATAATAATTAATCAAGAATTTTGTAATTTCCATAAACGGATCAGTCAAAGTCTGTGATGCATATTGTGCTCCTCTTGGATGAACGTTGTATAAAAAGACAATAAATTCAGGGTCATATGCTGGAAAATATCCAAAGAATGAATGAAGAAATTGGTCATCATAATACCCTCCACTAGAACTATTTGCAATCTGAGCTGTCCCCGTCTTTGCAGCAACAGAATGATTAGGTAAAGCCAGATCCCCGTTTGCAAGTGCTTCATCAACTACACGTACCAGCATTCGAGATATTTCTTCTGATGTTTTTTCACTGAAAATACGTTCTGGATCATTTGGTACGACATCTCTCTCGTATCCCATTTCATAATCAATACTCTTTACTAGATGTGGTTCTACTAAAAATCCACCATTACCGAGAGCAGCAAGTGCTTTTGTAATAGCGATTGGAGTCATGGCTATACCTTGTCCAAATGAAGCAGTTGCATGCTCGATATCGCGTTTTGTATCCAAGTTACTAACGAGTGGAGATGCCTCATTTGGTAAATCAATCCCAGTTTCTTCTCCAATTAATTTTTTCATATATTCTGAGAACTTTTCATTACCAACTTTTTGTACAACAAATGAAACTCCTGTGTTTAGTGATTGATTTAATACAGTCTGCATATCTACCACGCCACGAGCTTTTTTATCGTAATTATAAAAAGTACTACCGTTTAAAGTCACCGATCCTTTATCGTCATATGTAGTCTCTGCTGTTACTGCACCAGTATCTAATCCTATTGCCATAGTCAGAGGCTTTACAATAGAACCCATCTCATAAACTCCTTCGACTAGATCATTTCTAAAAACTGTAGCATCTTCAACACTTCCAAATTCATTTAAATCAAAAGTAGGATTTAAAGCTATCGCGTATATTTCTCCATTCTTAGGATTCATTACAATGGCTCCAGCTTCATCAGAGCCCCACTTCTCTATGACTGTCTCGAGTTCTTTTTCTACAAAAGACTGAACTGTGGGTTCAATAGTTGTCACAATCGAACCTTCTTTTGATTTACCAGAAATTGTATCTCCTATATTCGAAAATAATTCTACAAAAAAGTTTGCATACAAATTTTGATCATTTCTTTCTAAAACATCATTGTAATATCTTTCTAGGCCATATTGTCCTCGCAAATCATCTCCACGATAAGACATAAATCCAATAGTATGTGCGCTCAAAGATTTCCCCGGATAATATCTCCACTTATTTTTATACAAAGAGACTCCTTCCAAATCTAATGATTTTATATCTCGTGCAATATTTGGTGGAACTCTTTTTGCGATCTCTTCATATGGGTCTTCAGACTTATTTGCCTTTTCCATAAAAGATTCTTCTTCTAAATCAAGTAAAAAAGAGAGTCCGTTGTATGCATCTTCTGGATAAAGTAATTGAGAAGGATTTAATGTTACCGTATAACCTGTCTTTAAAGTAGCTGCGTCTATTCTTTCCCCATCTTTTGTAGTGAAAGATATTGATCCCCTATTGAATGCTTGACTACTCGGTCTAGAATACTGCCTGTCTGCCTGATCACTATATGATTCTCCATGAACAATCTGAACCATATACAATTTAGAGAAAATGATTAAAGCCCCTAGCACAATAAAGGCAGAGACGAATCTAATCCTAAATGTTCTCATATCATTTTTCATTATTATCTAGAACCTAAGCTAACATTATCTGGATTATTTTGAACAAAGACTACTTCATTTACATCTTGGAATCCTATACTATATGCAAAATCTTTTGTAAGATTTTTAGTTTTTTCTAAAAATACGAATTCTAATTCACTAATTTCAGACTTCACCTCTAATATAGATTCTTCTGTAACTTTTCTATTTGCTGTATTAAAAATCATTATATTAACAAAATACACATAGGCTACAATAAATATTCCTATGAGTGCCACAACACCCCAAAAGAAGAGGATTTGTTTTTTATTCATCTGTCGTACTTGTGTTTTTTCCATATTAGTTTTTTTCAAAAATTCGTAATTGTGCACTCCGTGATCGCGGGTTTGATGATATCTCTTCATCAGTTGGTTTAATTGGTTTTTTTGTAAGTTTCTTACCTTTACCTTCTTTCTCTAAATCTTTGAAGAAATGTTTTACAATTCTATCTTCTAGGGAATGAAATGTTATGACTACTATCCTTCCTCCTGAATCAATAATGTCGAATGAATCTTTTAAGGCAATCTTTAGTCTCTCTAACTCATTGTTTACTACTATTCTCAAGGCTTGAAATGTCTTTGTAGCAGGATTTCTACCTCGGTGTATATAAGAAGATGGCACAGACTCGGCAATAATGTCAGTAAGCTGGTACGTAGTAAGGATAGGAGCAATCGCTCGAGCCTCTACAATTCCCTTGGCAATACGACGAGAATATTTTTCTTCTCCATATCCATACAAGATATCTGCAATACTTTCTTCTTTCCACTGATTGATGACTTCTCGAGCAGTCAGATGGTTTTCTGAATTTCCAGAACGCATACTCATAAGTAATGGTTCATCTTTTTGAAAACTGAATCCTCTAGCTGACTGATCTAATTGGTCTGAACTCATTCCTAAGTCGAACATTATTCCATCAACTTTAGTAATATTGTGCTTCCTCAAGACTTCAGAAATTCTGTCATTGTATGATACTTCTGCTATTAGGTTGCAGTCGTATTCTTCTAGAAGTTTTTTTGATCTATCAATCGCCTCTTGATCTGCATCAATACCAACTATTGTTATGTTTTTATGTCCTGACTTACAGATTGCTTCGCTATGTCCTGCTCCACCAAGTGTTGCATCGACATAGACTCCACCATCTTTTAAATTAAGTCCGTCTATAGTTTCTTTTAAAAGAACTGAAATGTGTTGTGTGTTTTTCATACAACTAGATTATATTGCTCCAATCTCTCCTAGATTTTCTGCCATAGCATCTGCGTTTTGAACAACTTTTTTCATATTTGTTTCCCAACGTTTTTCTTCCCAGATTTCAACTCTGTTATATACTCCTGCGAAAACTACTTTGCTTTTTATTCCAGCAAAAGAAGTAAGGTGCTCTGGAAGTAAAATTCTTCCTACACTATCTACTGTTACTTCTGTTGCTCCAGCGAGCATATATCTGTTGAATCCACGAGTTGATGCCTGTCCAAATCCGAGTCCACCAAGTTTTTCAGAAATAATACTCCACTCCTTTTGAGGATAAACAAAAAGACAATTATCTAATCCCCTAGTAATGACAATACTTTTTCCAATCTCCTTGCGGAATTTACTTGGAAGCGAAATTCGTTTCTTGTCGTCCAGTGTGTGTCTGTATTCGCCGATCAACATAATATTTTGTTGTGTATTGGTAGCTGATTTTTATACACGATCTTAATAAAAATCATATACCACTTCTTCCCACAACTCTATTATTATATCCCACTTCATACTACTTTGCTGTAATGTTTTCCACATAAATGCACTCAAATAATAAGTTTTGTCGATAGAAATACAGAAAAAGGCGTGGGGCTTTGCCCCGCGCCTTTTTCTTCCTTAAAATAAGTACGAATTACTTATTTTTTCAAAGCTTTCTTTCCCTTAGAAACCGCTTTTTTTCCCTTATCTTCCAACTCTTCTACTTCTTTCTTAATATCCTTCCAATGTTTTTTTAACTCTTTCTTTAAACTTTCTGCTTTTTTCTCTCCTACTTTTTTAGACTTAGCATATTTATCTGAAACACTATCTACTATCTTTTCATATTCTTCTTTAGATACTTTTTTTGCATTCTCAAGCTTACTCAAAACCTCGCCTTTAGCTTTCACGCTCCAAGCTTCTACTTTATTTCGATTCTGTTTTGCATCTCTTGAACCAAACAAATAATATCCTCCTGCGATTGTCGCTGCTGCAATACCTGCAATAAATGCTCCTGCTACCTGAACTCTGTCCTTCTTATTTTTTTCTTTTGCCATACTGTAAATATTAGTTATTTTAATAAATATCCCCGCTTTTAATCATCATTTCCGCGGTTTTTCTTTTTCCCATGTTTCAAAATGTCTCGTATAAACGCTGCTGATGTAATGGCGTGTGCAAATTTTGAAGCTAATTTCACTTTTGATTTTACATTTTCTCGTAATTCATCTACATCATCTACAATATGCGCTGTTTCTTTTTTGATTGTACTGATCATTTCCCTAACATCTCGCATAGTTTTTACAAGGTAAAAACCGACTACGACAGAAATAAGTACAAAAACTACAACGGCAATTGAGCTTATAAAAAAGAAAATATCTGCATGTATAAGTGTTTCCATACAGATATTATATCATCTTATAAAATCTTATTCTATTTCAACCAGCACTTCATTACGAAGCATCCAAGGTGGAGTCCAAGGAGCATTGTATCCTGCATAAGAAAAAGTACTCAAAGTCTTTATTCTATCTTTTTCAAGCAACATCTTTAATTCTTCTTTCTTTTTCTCTACTACCTTTTCTGATCTAAACCAAGAGAAATTTAAAACTGCCATCTTTTTTTCTGGAATCTCTACGAGTTTAACCCTAGAATCAGAAGGAGTCGGTAATGTATCTAAAGTATATTTTTTAGGCATACTAAATGAAATAGTGCGTGAAGAAGAATCTTCATCAAAAATAACAGGAGCCGTCATAGCTATTTTTTCAAATTTATCTTCTTCTTTTGTTGGCTCCTCAATAACTGGCGCTGTCATCGCAACTTTTTCTTTTTTCTCATTTCCTCCAAAAATATATCCTGCAACTATTCTAAATCCTTCACCTAATGCATAATCATAATCCCCTTCGACTGTAGTCTGAGCAACTATGTGTTCAGAATATTTTCTAATCTCATAACCATCCCTCTTTTCTATAACTGAATATTCTAATTGCTCAACTCTCGAAGAAAAATATCCCCAAAGAGACCAAAGGATAATAATGACTATTATTGTGATAAATATTTTCATAAATACATTGTACCATCGAAAGAATCATTAAGAAACGTTTTCGTGTATATTGCCCCTTAAAAATTGACTTGAATATAGATATATGTTATCCTGCTGAAAGCTTTTGATACTCGTGTAGGGCTCTCTAGCTACAACCGCCTACTTTCTTATGGCGCAATTGGATTACTCTCCTGCACAGTCCTGAGACGTTAAAACGCCTCACTAACATAAATTAATTAAATGAATACATCAAATACAAACAACCGGCCTAGCCGGGGTAAATCTAGTATGACTCGACGAGGTCCTTCGGGAAGTAGTCGTTTTTCATCTAACACTCCTTCAAATAGAGGGAGATTTCAAAGTGGTCCTACAAGCCGTAATGGCGGTGGGAGCCATGGAGGAAGCAGAAACTCTGGCGGAAGTCGTGGTGGAAGCCGAGGTGGAAGTCGTGGAGGTGGACGAAAAATGCCATCTTTTGACCCATCAAAATTTATTAATACAAACCCTGTTGAAATAAAGCAGGATATCTACGAATCAAAACATACTTTTGCTGATTTTGGCTTTAGTCAAAGACTTGTAGATATTGTAGCTTCAAAAGGTCTGGAAACTCCATCTCCTATTCAGGATCAAATCATTCCTGAAATTCTAAATGGAAATGACGTAATTGGTTTGGCAGAAACTGGTACTGGTAAAACAGCAGCTTTTCTACTTCCTCTTATTGAAAAGACTAGCAAGGATGTAAGTCGTCAAACACTTATCCTTACTCCTACACGAGAACTTGCAATTCAAATTGAAGAAGAATTACGAGGTCTTGCAAAAGGATTCAACATTTATTCTGTGACATGTGTTGGTGGAATGAATATTCACCCACAGCTTAAAGCTCTTCGAAGAATCAACCAATTCATCATTGGTACTCCTGGACGAGTTCTAGACCTTATAAATAGACGAAGCATCAAACCAGAAAATCTACGAACTGTAGTTTTGGATGAGGCTGACCGAATGCTTGATATGGGATTCATTAATGATATGAAGAAGATTCTTTCTGCAACTCCAAAAGATAGAGAGACTCTATTTTTCTCAGCAACTATGTCTACAGAGACTAAAAAGCTTGTAGGTGAGTTTCTAAACAATCCAGTTACTGTTTCTGTAAAGAAAAAAGATGTGACTGATAGTATCAAACAAGATGTGGTTCGTTCTGAGCATGGCAAGAAGTTTGAAACTCTTACAAATCTTTTGAAAGGAAAAGAATTTACACGTGTAATTGTGTTTGGATCTATGAAGCATAGTGTAGAAAAACTATCACAACAACTTACTGCAAGTGGTTTCAAGTCAGAATCAATTCACGGAAACAAAAGTCACAGTCAAAGACAACGTTCTCTTCAGAAATTTAAGAAAGGAGAATCTCAAGTTCTAGTAGCGACTGATGTGGCTGCTCGTGGAATTCACGTTGATGAAGTATCTCATGTTATAAACTATGATCTTCCTCAGACATTCGAGGATTATGTTCACCGAATTGGGCGAACTGGGCGTGGTACAAAACGTGGTATGGCACTTACTTTTATTTCTAAGTAAAGTTTAATGGATAAATTAAATAAAAAGCGCGGGGCTTCGCCCCGCGCTTTTTATTTACAGGCAATTTACTGCCCCAACACACTCCCCGTAGAAGTAGCATTTTCATCATTCACACCCTCATCAACAATTGGATCTATTGATGTTGCGACTCCATTCACATCATCTACATCCTCAATTATTTCCTCCGTAGTAGTAGCATTTTCATCACCTAACTCAACGTCTATCAAGATATCCTCAGTAGAAGTCGCTGTTTCATCTTCGTCCTCTATGACATCTTCTGTGGTAGTAGATGTATCTTCTGGTTCTGTATTTTCAGTAGTCGTCGTGACTGGATTTTGACTATATCGCACAGTTACACCAGAATTCAACAACAATTCTTCTAATTGACCTTCATTTACACAAATCTCTCCTATACATATTTCTTCATTAGATATAACCCTATCTGCGGTGATTTTCCCAAACACTGCATCAGTAGCACCGATTATTCCAGCAGACATCATTTCTTGCAATTCATCCATTTTCGTAGCCAAAACATCCATTTTAGCACTCAACTCCTGAATCGCATTTATCAAAATCGGAATGAAGTTTGTGTAGCGTAATCCTAAAGTGTGATTTGCATCATCTCCAATGTTTACAGCTTCTGGAACGATATCGAGCACTTCTTGCGCAATTAGACCAAGCTGTTTTCCTTGTTCTGGTTTGTCTATCCATGTGTAGTCTACTGGGCGTAAAGCTAGGATTGTGTCTAATCCGTATTCCATTTCTTCTACGTTTTCCTTTAGTCTTGCATCTGAGGTGTTTATTGTTCCGTTTACTGAGAATACTTCTGACCATCTGTATGTGGCATTACCTAGAGTATCGTTGTTGTCTTGTGATGGAGTGATTGTTCCGTCGACTTGGAGAGCGGTGGTTGGGGTGGTGGTTCCGATACCGACATTACCACCGTTTGGATTTAACAATAAATCATAAGCAGTAGCGCCTCCATCCACACGCTGAGCTTGTATAAAACCTTTCCCAGAACTGATAGAACCCATAATCAATCCATATTTTCCACCATCATTAAATAATCCTAATTTACCTCCATTTACACCTAGTGCAGGGAGTGTGTCATTAACTCCACTTGCATTTACAACTGAGAGTTTATTCGTTGGCGTCGACGTTCCAATCCCAACATTACCATTTATATACGTCAAATTACCTGACGATTGTTTTAATTCTCCTTGGGACGCATCATTTCCAATGCGAAACTTTATGGACCCCCCTGTACCTACTCCAATTTGTGTAGTACCTGCTTGTCCAAAAATTGCAGCATTAGCAGTAGAAAATGTTGCATCAAAACCAATACCACCGTAACTAGCAGTCGGAGCACCCACGAGGACTGAACCCCCATTATCACTAACTTGAAATTTAGATAAAGAAGGACTGGCTATCCCAATTCCAATATTCCCACTTGAAACACTCGTTCCCGTTCCATCAATCCCTGTTCCGAAGATTAGGTTTCCGATTGAGAGTTGGTTGCTTCCTGTTGCTGATGGGGCGTCTATGTTGTAACCGATGATGAGGTTGTTTGAACCGGTTGTCAGGGTATATCCAGCCTTATAACCAAGCAATATATTGTTATCTCCAGTTGTTACTCCAAACCCAGAATCCCTACCAAGAGCAGTATTATTTGACCCGCCATTACTATTAGTTAAGGATTGTAATCCAATAGCAGTGTTATTTGTGCCCGTTGTTTCATCATCTAATGCATGATAGCCCATAATTGTATTATTTCCTCCTG
>Ga0213866_10002626_pt1 | contig 12516 bp, 17 predicted proteins | sample PICome_11_FD_160079 | JGI IMG/M metagenome (GOLD analysis project Ga0213866, IMG submission 160079) | Coastal seawater microbial communities near Pivers Island, North Carolina, United States - PICO284 | ecosystem: Environmental > Aquatic > Marine > Coastal | place: USA: North Carolina... | reverse complement strand
TTGTACTTTTACTTCAACTGAATCTTCACCTGGTAATATTTCAACTTTATCACAATATTCTTCAAATATTGAATGTGCGTATTTATGTTTATTCATTTAGTTTTAATAAGATTTTTTACATCGTCTGACTTTAGTTTTTTTCTGAAAAATAAATCTACTGCAATATCACGATCATCCAAGTCCATTTTTAAATTAGTTATTTCTGTTAACTTATTTTGTAATGTTATTTCGTACTTTGATAACATTTTATTTATTACATTCAACGACAATCTGTCATCGGAAGATAAAAGATGTCTTTTAACTGCATTTCGTTCGGACTCTGTGATTTCGTGTTGAATCTGCACTTTATTTATTTTTATACTCCTGCATCAACTGAGAATAATAAGCATTTTGCTTTGCCTTCTTACGTTTCTCAGACTTGGGAGTGAAGTATCGTCGTTGACGTACTGAATCTAATACTCCTTCTTCTTTGAGTTTCTTTTTAAGTCGTTTTAATGCCCGATCAACAGGTTCACCTTCTCTTACTTTTACTTTAATCATGTTTCTATTTTATATGTTTATTTTTAATTTGTCAATGTTACTTGAAGTTTTCCATTGAATAAAAATTGCAATTTTTGTCAGATAGACCTTTTGCTTGTTGCATACACCAGTTTCCACCGTCTATAAACCAATGCCATTTTTTTGGTTCTTTGATTTGTACATTATCTCCGTATCCATCTGTAAATACAAAAATAACAGGATGCTTCTTTTTAGATTTAAGTTCACGATCAATGTGTTCTTGTATAATATAAAATGAAGTACCCCCACCACTAACAAGTTTTTTATCTTTGAGATTAACTTCCGTTATTTTTGTATCAAAACAGAATGTACGCATTTTGATTCTATCTTGTGGAATTGTAAGTGATGCACAATAAAAATCGTTTCGCAAATTAGCACACGAACCACTTACATCCAAATACAACCACATTTCTACTTTGTCGTTGTCGTAAGCATAATCGTCATTATCAGACGGAAGCATCAATTGACTTCCTGTGTCGGTATCAAGTAAAGATAACCTACGGTTAGTTTTTACCCATTGCTCTGCGTCTGTATCGGTTCTACCTTTATCAGTTGCCCATCTTTTAATAAGTTCAAACCAACTTTTTTTCTTTTTGAGTGTGGTCGGTGGAATCATATGTTCCCATTCCATCATCGCACGATCACTTTTTCCAAAGTCTTTTGTTTTTTGACGATGTTTGTCAATCGTTTTGCTTATATCTTTTTTTTCTTCTTCCGACAAATCTTGTCCAAGTTGATCTACAATTTTATCAAAGTCAACATCTTCTAAATGATCGTGTGAATCAACCAATTTACAATTTATGAAATTGGTGTTGGGACTATCAACAAGTTTATTGTAGTAATATTCAAAGGTTTGCTCAGTTTTAATTTCACCATCATTTTCAGCATACACGGTGTCAATCCAACACAACTCTTTGGCATCTGAAATTTTGTGTCGTTGAAATCCAAAGTTATCTATTAACATATGATTAATAACTACATCAAGTGCAGTATTAACCAATTGAGGGTGTTCTGCGTTTTTTGTGCGAAGTCCGTGATTCAACCAAACGTGCAAACATTCGTGGCAGATAATAAACAATCGTTCGTATGATGTTTTGGATTCCCAAAATTCAGGATTGAAATGAAACGAAACATAATTACCTGCTTTGTCAAATTTGACACACGCAGTTGGAATTTCCTCATCAAAAACCATTTCACCCATTTCCCACAACTTGTAGAAAATTGAATGGTGCGTTTCTAACTTAAACGCAATTTCTTCAAACTCAGATAATTTTAAAACTTCACTCATCCGTCCCAATCACCCGTGAGTGCATACGAATCCATTTTTTGTGGAACAGGTGGTGGTGTTTTCTTTTTTGTACCAACACTTAAATTTGCAAACAAATTCTTTGCAATCTTACTCTCATTATCTTTGTATCGTCCAGGTTGATAAATCTTTTTTTCACGATTTGCATCTTTCATTTTCTGAAGAAAGTTTGCAATGATTGATCCGTGCTTTTTAATGAATGCTTCCCAATTCAGTTTCTGTTCAGAGCATATTGTATAAATACAACTATTAATCGCACCTACAATCTCAGGAGACGCAATGGTATACGAATGAGAACGTTCGGCAACTGCATCAATCATTTCAATTGCTTCTGTTGCTGATTTAACAGATATTCCTTTCGCAGGTATATTGCCAACCAAATCTGAAATTAATTCTTTGCGATGTGCAGTTGTAGTAACTCTTCGTGTAAGCAAACCTTTGATAATCTGCTGAAAAGTTACATCATCATTTGCAGTATTACCCGTTGCACTTTGAGGAGCAGTTTTAAGTTCACTCATATCTACAACATTAAGAATATGGTGCAAATCTTTAGTCAACTGCTTTGCCAACTTTTTGTTTTGATTTGCAGTAACAATATCTTTTGCGATGTCCGTGAACTTTTGATCTTTGCTTTTGATACGATCCACCGCAAGTTTGTATACATCCGTTTCAGTTGCCATTAAATTAGACAACTTTTCGTTTGCAAACAATGGAACAAAAAAGTCACGAAGTTTCTTGCTTTTGATGATATAAGGAAGACCATCACGATAATTGTTTTCTGTTTTAATAAAGTCACGTGCTTCCGCAAGTTTCTTACGAGCAGCCAAAGCAACCAACTTTTCTTCAATAGGTCCATCTGTTAACACACGCATCAATTTGCTTACATTAGAAGATGTAGGAAGAACGTGACGAAGATTTCCTTTTGCTCCATAAACTTTCAACGCATACTCTAATCTACGAGGAGTTACTTTAGTTTGCACATTCGGTGGAAGTTCGTTCCACCAAGAAACTGCTGAATTAGCAAGTTGCTTACCGAAGTTTTCACGAAACCAAGTTACATCGGGTTTGTAAGGAACTTCAATGTGAACATGAAATCTATCTTCTTGTGCAGGATCAAGAGCATCTACATCGTAATTAAATTCTTCATCATCTTCAGGATTAATGGCAGCCCATACAATTTTAAGATTCTTGAACTTACGACCATTGATACTTTTGAACTGAATAAGTTCCATTACTGCATTACGAACTTTTTTGTGTGCTCTTGAAAATTCGTCCATAAAAATTGCTTCTACTTCATCATCTTGAAATTCTTGTGGACGAACCAAGTCTAAATAAGAGTTTCCATTATCATCGGTTTTTTCTTTGGGAACTCCGATAAAGTCAACCCAAGGGTCCATTGTACTTGCACTAAAATATTTATACTTCAAATTATTGCGTTCAAACGCATCAACTACCATAGCAGTTTTTCCTACTCCGTGCTTTCCACGAAGCAATACATTTAGATTGTTTTCAATCCAAAAATCAAAGTTATTTGGTTTAAGATTCATATATTTCCTTGGTTATATTAAAATTATATTATATATTATCAAATGAGAATCGTTCCGTCAAGATTAGATAATCCATCTTGGTACAGGTCGTTCATCATCAATGGTTTGATCAAGAGAATTTGCTTTTTCGTATTCTATAAATCTACCTGTTTTGCCATAGGGTCTGACCATTTTATCAAACGAATCAGTATTTACACCTGTGATATATAAACGCACCACTTCACCATTGACGGTTGTAAATCCGTGTAATCTAAAATTTTTGAATACTCTTGCTTTATTTAGTGCAGTTTTCAAATAATTAGAAACACCTGCCCCACATTGAATTTTCCATAATGCAATTCGTTTTGGTTTATTGGAAAGCACATTATGAAAGAAAATACTTTTTAGAAACGGTCTTCCCCAAGGATCAACTCCATTTATATAATCAAATGTTTGATTAGAATTAAAATCAAGTTCGTATGTAGGAAGTTTATTTGCAAACGGATTAAAGTATGGTTTCCAAATTGTTTCTCCGTGTTTATTTTGTACAAGATGTTTTGTATTCTCTGTTAGATTTTTACTCCAACTTGAACACGGTTGCCATTCGTCTGAATTAACTATCGGTTGCATCTACTCGTAACGATTCAGGATCATCACGCAATGCAGTCATAATTTCATTTACTTCATTTTTTGTTCGGTGACCAATGACATCATCAGATGGTGTCAACCGAATGAATTGATTGTTATTATCAAATGCAGCCACTTCAAATGTAGAATTATAGAAATCATTTACATCAATATCACCATACATTCCGTCACCAGTTACAACAGAAATTGTACATCCGTTATCAAAATCTTTTCTTGCTTGGATGCAGTTCGTTGATCCACGATGTGGAATGAATGTTAATTCTTCAAACATTGCGTTATTATTCATAGATTACTATAATACATTATTGTTATAGAAAGTCAAGTATTAGTCGTTCTGAAATTGAAGAATAATCTGACCCACTTCTTGTGGTTCAAGATTCGCACCGTGTGTGTCACCTTCTTCAGGAAAAATTCCATTGGTGATTGGGCATTGAATTTCGTTTCCTTCGTTATCAAAAATGCCAACGTGGAAAGTTGCGTGATTAAGAGCAGAATCAGGTCCTTCAGGATGTTCGGGATCAAAAGATGCTTCAATGCAAACATTACTTGACAAAAATCCGTGTGGGATTAGATTGCCGGTAAATATTTCTATTACACCCCCATCAAACGGGACCCTTGCATTAATTGAATTAAAACAATCGTGGGGAGATAATGCTTCCCAATTCCATTCAATTGACTCAAACGCATCCCTACTATCAATATAATTTATCCAGTTATCTGTTATAGTTCCCATAATTTTTTCTCTCTATTTTAGTTGTTTATATAATTTCTCTCAATATAAACACCCTACCAAAATTATTATAAAAAGTCAAGCAAAAAGTTACCAATGTTCAGGATATCTTGATTTTTGAAAACGACAATAAGCACACACTCGGTTGATTATTTTATTAAAGAATGTAGATACTTTTTCTACTGCATTATGCAATTTTTTTTCTGTATTATCAAGAGGTATCCAATAATATTTTTCTAATGCTTTGTATTTGTCGGATTCTTCCCATGTTTTCCAATTTTCACGATACTCGATTAATTTGTGTCGGGCAATATTGCAGATGTAATTAACTTCGGGGTCAATTTCAAGTATTTTTCCATCTTTGAATGTTAAATGGAAATCAACACGTAAATCTCGTCTAAATTCACGACTACCTAAAAAATACTTGGTTGCAGTTATACATCCTGTGTAGAATTTTTCTTCTTCGTCACGATTACTACTTAAACAAGTTCTCCAATATTCCATATCATTTAACTTCCACCCTCCTGTTTCATTGTCAGCATCTTTTGGTGATTCTGCTTCTCCGTTTCTTCCGTTTCGCACAAAATGTATATAACCTTCTTTGTCTACCAAATAAACATTGTGATGATCATGTTTGTCTTCACGGAATTCAAAACGATAATATAATCGTTGCCAATCAACTCCATAAAAAGGATGATCCTTATCATCACAATTCTCCATTTCACGATCAAGTGGAAGTTCATAATGAATTACAATTCTATTTGATTGATTACACGTTCCGTTTCTCAAAAGTCGTTCATTTGAACGTGCTTCTGATTCCAACGGATTGTGGTTTGTATAATGATCGTAAGGTTCGTAGTCTTCTTCGTAACACATAAAAGAAGATTACCAAAAATTTTGGAAAAACAAAAGAATATAAAAACTATTAATGCTTACCAAGTGGTAAGGTATTATTCCATAAACGTACCAAAGTCTATGTTATTCAACGATGAAGGATAACCATTATTAGTATGCTTATTAAGAAATCCTGCTAATTGTTCAAGTTGTTCTTGTTTCAATTCAACTTCTATATTGCGTTTCTGAAAAGGATTCCACGAAATTCCTTTTTTATGATTAATACGCATTTTATAGGTTTTACCTTCTTTGAATAACTCTACGACTTTGTTTCCGTTATCCAACGATATTTTTGTACTCATAGTATCAATCTACTATAATAATACAATTTTGTCAAATAAAAGTGGTGGCCAAGACGGGACTCGAACCCGTACTTCTTTACAGAAAACGGATTTTAAGTCCGCAGTGTCTACCAATTCCACCACTCGGCCTTTTCAAAATCATAACGACTGCACTATATTAAACTTATTATAATAAGTCAAGTATTATCCAAAAAATCTTTCAACTTCAGCAATTGCATTTTCAACTGAATCAGATGCATGGATTACATTACGCATAACATCCGTTCCGTGAATCTTACGAAGTGTTCCTTCGTCTGCTTCAGATGGATCAGTAACCCCTACCAAATCACGCACCTTTTCTACTGCGTTTTCTGCTTGCAATGTAGCAACTACAACAGGAGAACTTTGCATAAATTCAACAATCTCTGGAAAAAATGGTTTATCTGTTAAATGAGAATAATGGTCATTTAGCATTTCATCTGACAATGCCATCATTTCTAATTGAACAATTTCAAAGTTTTTTGTTTCAAAGAAATTTAAAATACTACCAATCAAGTTTTTTTCAACTGCATCGGGTTTAACGATAATTAATGTTTTTTCCATTTATGCATTATCACGCATTTTTTTGGCAATGTCAACGATGTTATCTTTATTTTTCACAGAAAATCCTAGTTCAGAAATAACTTCATCCAATTCTATATCAGTCAAATCAAAATCTTCAATCCTACTAGAATTTGTAAGAATAGAATTTGCCAAATCTTCATCTATCTTACCCAACACCGTTAATATCAAATTCACTTCAGACGCATATTCATCAATCATATCGTCTTCATCGAGTTCAAAATCATAATCGTCTTCTGCCATTGTTCCATATAATTACAATATAAAAAATAAAAAACTGCAAAAAATGCAAAAAAAAAAGACTTCTCAAATGAGAAGTCTTCAAAACTTTTAAAAAGTTTTCGGTGTTAAAACACCTCCTTTCGGTTTTTAATGTTAGAATGAAAGAGATACTCCGACTGAAAATACAGTCTCGGAATCACTTCCAGCGTTATCATTGTCAACGAGGGCAATACCTGCAAATGTGTCAGCACCTGCAATAGTTGTGTTGAGACGTGCTCCTACACTATGATAAGTGTAATCAGCAGCCGCATCAACATTACCCAACGAACCGCACAATGCCAATCCGATGTTTTCTGCAAGAGAAAACTCATGACATACCGATAATTCTGCTACATCCGAATCATTATCTGAATCGATTGCATACAAAACACTTGGATTGAGGATAGTTTCAACGGACAAACCAAATCCGATTTCGTCAGCACTTGTAGCACTTTGATAATCGTAGTTTGTGTATCCGACACTCAAATCAACCTTACCAAGATCGTAACCCATAGAAACTCCACTGCGAAGTTCATTGGTTTGACCTGCTTCCAACGCATTAAAAGAATCAATGGAAACTCCCAACGATACTTTTTCAGAAACAGAAGTGGAAAGACCAAGAGAAGCACCAAGAGTGTCATCTGCTTGCTTTACACCACGGAATGTACGTGTGTCTGTATAAGAAACCCCAGCCTTACCTGTGAGTTCTACTGCGTTAACGGTTTGATATGCGAAAAACCCTCCACCAAGAACGGCGACGGTTGCGATTATTTTAACTAATGTTTTCATAATGAGGTATAATTATGACAAAATAATTTTTTTTGTCAAATCATTTTTTAAACTTTAAAACTCTATCACGAAATTCGTCATTTTGATTTGCACGATCAACTAACATCTTTATTTCTAACTTTCTAGATTCTTCTTCTAGAATATAAATTTTAAGTTTACGGGATTCTGTATCTATTACCACAAATGTATAAAAAAATAACTCTAAAAGTAAAAGAAAATAGGTTTTTGAATCATAAAACACAAATATAAATAGATAAAAAGGTTATTTTGATTGAAATGGATACATTTGGTTTAAATCAAGAATTTCTGTTAATTCACTTAGTCCGTCATAGCATTTTTGAATAAAACTAGGTACAAACAAATCTTCGTAAATTAAATTACCTTCATAGTATTGTTTTACCCACTTTCTTAATTTAAGATGCAATTCATCTGTGAATATTATTTTTTGATGTATAGAATCAAACTCAGTTTGGTTCATTGAAACTCGCAATCTTAAACACGCAGGTCCTCCACCATTATGCAGACTTTGTTCTAAATTGATGTATCTTACTTTTTTAATGTCTTTATTTTTACCAACTATACTTTGTATGTATTTTCTAACCAAAGCATTTCTACGACATCTTATAGGTGCTAAAAGAAGATGTCCGTCATTGTATTCTACCAACTGACTATTAAACAAATAAGTTTCAACTGCCGTTGCAAGTGGAACTTCATTTTCTTTTACTTTAATGAATTTCAAATCACCATTAAAATTATCTTGTAGATTTTGCAATGTTTCGTTTTCGTTTGCTAATGCTTTTTCATGATAAAAATATAAATTCTTGTTTCCGACACCAATTACATCGTGATGAAATACACCGGCATCTATGCTTTCCGCAGATTGTTGTGCGAATACGACATTTTTAATTTGAAGATTTTCCGCAACTTTTTGTGATGCTTCTAATGTTTGACGTGCAGGATATTTTGTCGGACTTTCTTCTGAATTTTTTTGTGAACGACCATAAACAAAAAAGTGTAATCCTTCTTCTTCGTATGAATTACAAAATCGTGTATGATTAGCCGCACCTTCATCATCTAATGTTCCGTCACTATCTAACGGAGAATGAATTAAAAATTTAGAGGTATCGTTGAAAATTTTATTTAATATATTATGAGTTTGAGGTGCTTCAATTCTACGATGATGAGTAAAATTCAAATTTGCAGTAAGCAAATTTAATTTATTATTTTTTGTATCTGCACTTGGTGCAATCGTTGATGAATTTGCAACCCACATACTACTTGCAGAAGCATTAATTGCCATATTTTGGTAATCATCATAATCATTCAGCAAAGGTCTTTCTTGTGGAGGTATAATACATTGTTTGTATCCAAGATCATACATCAATTTCATTTTGTCTAAACCTTGAAGTGCGGCCTCACGTGGATTACTCGGTTTAGATTTATTGTTTACCGAGTGAATATTTCCGTGAGCAAGACCTGCGTAATTGTGAGTTGGACCAACCAACCCATCGAAATTCACTTCAAACGACATTATCTTATTATAGATTACTTGAGTTTACCAGTCAACCATTGATAAAGCATTTTCCAATCACTCATTTTTGCGTAAATAGGATTACCTGATAAAAATGCAGGCATATTTCCTTCGCAAATAAAATGTCCCAATGCAGCCAATGGATAAACTACGAATGGAGTAAGCAACAACCACCATAAACTTAAATCAAACTTGAATACACTTACAACAAATGCTATTGTGGCAATATTACCAAGAAGATGAAGAAAACGATTAAGTGGGTTTTTATGCTTGCTCAAATAAAACTCATAGTATTCATCGAAACTATTATACTTTTTTCCCATATCAATAAATATGGTATATATGAGTTTTTATAATAATTACTTCTTAGTAACTTCAACGTCAACGTGCATCCAAGCACCCTCACATCCTGCTTTTTTACAGGCCTTCTTGATTGCTTCGGAAGTTCCTCTTGCTTTTACAACTTCAACATGACCTTTTTTTACATCACCCGCAAGTTTGTTTTTTATGGCACGGGTAAATGTTACTTTCCAATTGCTAAATTCTTCATTGATAACATTTTGAATTTCCTCACGGATAATTGATTGTAATTCTGATTTCTTCATAGTTTCACCAATTCCTATTTTTGATAACATTTTTCCTACAGCTGATTTTTTATTATATTCTCTTTCTTTTTTCTCTTTATCAATACTACTTGCTAACTCTTTTTCACCTATTTTATCTTGCAAAAATTTCAAATCTGAGGTACTTGTACCCATCATCTGTTCTATTTCGTTTTTTGTATCTTTGTATGTCCATGATGATGGATTGGATTTATCCATTTTCTTTTTCAAATCGTTGAGTTTATCAAAATTGGCTTTCATCTCATCTTCCTTATCAAGAGTTCGTTTAATAAGTGCATCTTTTGTCGCATCTGGATTTTTATCATATGCTTTATTGATTAATATATCATAATACCTCTTTGCAGATTTATAGGGTCCACCGTGCTTTCCTGCTGAACCACTAGCAACATCGGAGTCTGTTGGTCTATGTTTTGGTAAAGTATCTTTTGTAATATTACCCTTCTCAATTTCGGAGTCAGATTTTTTAAACATTTCCGCATAATCCTCTTGGTCACCCAGTTCAGCATAAGTTTTCAATCCGTAAAGACTTTTTGCTTTGACATCATTCCAATCATTATTACTCACCATTTCAGCTTCCTCAGTGTCTGTAATCTGGTTAGCCATATTTTTTAGCTTTTGGAACTCTTTGAACTCTTTCTCATCAGAACCTTTAGGAGCATAGGACCCAAGCCTGGGTTTATATGTTTCATATCCCGTCTGCCGGTCCATGGGGTCTTTGAATTTATACTTGCCATTCTTATGCCACTCATGATCAAATGCCTTCATTGCTTTATCATATTCATCATTCGCTTTTTCAAATGCATCCTTCTTTTCTTTTGGCATTTGATTTAATTTTTCTTTTGCAGTTTCCCTAGATTTTACTATTTTTGTTTCTTCATCATCGGGTTCACTTGGAGGTTCTTTGGTTGGTTCACTTGAAGGTTCTTTGGTTGGTTCACTTGCAGATGTATCTTGACTACTTTTTTCAGAATCTTTTTTAATGACTTGCATTGCTTTATCGTGTGTTGACTTTGCTACCTTGTAAACTTGACTTGATTTATCGTATGCTAATGCACTTTTAAGTTTTATATCATCACCTGTTTCTGGATTTTTAATCTTCATATTAAGAAGTTTTTCAGAATCAGATTCTTCTTTTACAATTTCACAAAGTGTGCTATGAATTATTTTTTTTAAATGTGACTTTTTCATAATACTCAAATATCTTCTAAAAGTTTCGGATATATATAAGTATTTACAATCTAAAGAAAATATACACGAATTTTATCGTTTATTTTTAGATTGAGTTTTTTTACTGACTCTTTGTCGATTTGTATTTCTCCGTTGTTCCAATACTCTGCTTTTCCACGACAACAACGAAAAGGTTCGTATGTCGCAATAAGTGTATCTTTAGGGTCTTCCACAAAATCACCTACATATTTTCCTACTTTACTTTGCGAAATACTTTTAATGTTTTCAGTTTCACACGAATAAGTTGGTCCTGCTTCAAAAATATCTATTTCTCCGTTAAACCTGAAGTTCTGTTTCTTCAACATTCCCATCGCAGGTTCCGTATTTTTGTGAACTTGACCAAGAACATCACGAACGTGCTTTGGAAGAAGATTTACATAAATAGGATGATTTGGCATTAAATCTTCTATGAACTGCTTGTTTTTCATACTAAGATAATCTGCATTTGTATAATCTATTTTAAGAAAGTGTTTCATGCAATATTCGTAAAAAGGTGAATGACCTCTTGTTGTAACAACACCACGCATTTCTGCGATTACTTCTTTTTCAAAACGATCAAGGTATTCTGCCATAAAAAGAAATCGTGAATAACTTAATAACTTTCCGTTTCCGTTTCTTGCATTTGGAAGCAAATATAAAGTTCCAATTTCGGTAGGACCAGAATGCTTTTTATCTAAACGTAAAACTTCGTTTGATGTTTTGATTTTAAGTTCCTTATTTTCATGGACTTCAGTATCCGTGACATATGTGTAGAACGGTTCAAATCCTCCGACTTTACTGATGATTCCACATATACCTACCAACTCGTTGTTGTCCTCCATCACAAACAAATAACTCTCACCTTCTGGATTATCAACAGTTTTGTTGAACGAGTAAAGTGTATGCTCAAGTCTTTTTTGCAATAATGCTTTATCGTTTTGTAAAGTTGTTATTCCCGTACCTGCTTTTTTGGCAAGATTCAATAATCCGTTTAGATCATTTTCATTTATCTGACGAACTATCATAATTTTTCAAGGTATCCTTGGTAATTTTAATAACTGCCTTTAAATCTTTTTTGCTTATCACAGGTGTCGGAAAAAGAAAACGAATCTTCGTTGGATTTTTTCCTGCGATAAATGAAATTACTCCGTTTTCAAAAAGTTTATGAACTACTTTCATAGTAACATCAGGAGTTCCGTCAAATACTTGAAATGCAAACATAGCACCAACTCCACCGATATTAGAAATGTGTTCACATTTGCTTAATTCATCAGATAAATAATCAAAGTATTTGTGATTGAGTCCTTGCTTTTTATCAGTATCATAAAACTTACCTTTAAGAATTTCCGACAAAACTACATCGGCCGCAAACAATGATGAAGTTGCTCCTGTGAAAGTTTGTGAAACTAATCCTGGTCTTGGTTTGACATCTTCTTTGAAAATCGTTGCACATACTTGTGTACTTTTCCCCACACAAACCAAATCAACATATTCATCTAATTCAAACATTTGAAATGCAAATGGTTTATATGTTCGTGCAAA
>Ga0213866_10002624_pt1 | contig 12519 bp, 8 predicted proteins | sample PICome_11_FD_160079 | JGI IMG/M metagenome (GOLD analysis project Ga0213866, IMG submission 160079) | Coastal seawater microbial communities near Pivers Island, North Carolina, United States - PICO284 | ecosystem: Environmental > Aquatic > Marine > Coastal | place: USA: North Carolina... | reverse complement strand
GCCTTTGAACTGTCTGTGGGCGTCCCACATTTTCAAAAACTTTTCCAAAAAAAAAATAGTGGTCAGGATGGAGGGCTCGACGTCTCAAAACTTGGTGGTAAAATTGACAAAAAAAAGTTCTCTTTGCCAACAATTCGTTCAAGACTTGTTTTACCCTTTCTTGACTTGTATACGTGACTGCCTGGCGCATAAAATTCTCCGCATCTCTTCTCGTGACTATCCCGAACATTGTCTCGATGCGAGCGCGGGTATATAATAGAAGCATACAAAGAATATAAATTTTCTGTCCAATTCCGGCCGCCGCCGCTTTAAGGAAAAGCAATCTTCTTAAGCTTCAGTACAATAAAATTTAGACTTTCTCTACCTCGAAATCATAATAATCTTAAGAATTATAAAGTAGCTAGATGGAAAGCAAGATGGAAACGAGAATATTGACAGGTAAGAAAATCTTATTGAAGAATATGTTGTGAACAACTGAATTTTCTTTTTAGGACTCAAACAACTCGTCAGTGACCATGTCAACTCCTTTGATCATTTCATAGACAAAGGGTTATGTGATATGTCGACAGAACTTCAACGTATTAAAGTGAAGATTTCGAGTGAAGAAAATGGAAGGAGCACATATTTACATGTATGGTTCGAACATTTCTATTTAGAAAAGCCTGAGAGATTGAGGAAGGCCGATGGTCTTCATGGAAGCCTGTTAGAGCCACGAATATTCCCACGTGAATGCAGAGAAGCTGGGCAAACCTATAGTGGTAATCTCATGTCTACAGTCTGTTACAAGTTAACTGAATCTTGTCATGATCATCCGGTGCATAAGAATGTAATCAAAATATGTAACTTCCCTATTATGATAGCCAGTCACGCTTGTCACCTGGAATCATTAGATAAAAATGGGCTTGTCAGACACGGAGAAGAAGATACTGAATCTGGTGGATACTTTATTGTGAATGGAATTGAACGAATTATCAGGCTTCTTATTCAACAACGTAGACATTATGTATTAGGTCTTGTACGAAGTTCTTTTTTACGCAGGGGGGCAATGTTTAGCAAATTTGCTACTTCTATTCGCTGTGTTGATGAGACAGAAATATCTAATACTATAAGATTGCATTATATGAATACCGGAAGTGCCAGATTAGGTCTCACTATAGATCGTCAGGAGTTCTATATACCTGTAGGAATAGTTATTCGGGCTATCATGGACTCTTCTGAAAAAGAAATTTGTTTGCATGCAAAATATAGTTGTAACTCTGAAGATTGCCTTATAAATGAATGTATTATTAATTGCCTTTGCGAGGCTACTGATGCAGAGATTCTAACTAAAACTGATGCGCTTCGTTACATCGGCAAATATTTCAGAAGTCTCTTACGTGGACAAAAAATTTTAAATGATGTGGAGTTAGGAGAATACTTCATTTCAAGATATATTTTTACTCACTTGAAGAGGCAGGGTGAGAAAGCAAATTTATTATTTTTTATGCTGCAGAAGTTAACTGCCTTAGTTCAAGGTCTCTGTAAGCCCGATAATCCAGATACATTAGCCCATCAAGAGGTCTTGTTACCTGGCTCATTACTTCAGGGCTTACTGTATGAAAAAATGGAATCTATACTTGAGCAAATCCGTCTAAAATTCCAGGCCCTCTTTGATGTATCATCCTCTGTAAAAGTGGAAGCTTTGGAGCCTAATTTCATACAAAAAAATATTGTGCAAGTTATACAAAAGTATGATGTTGGTCGTCACTTTGAGTATTTTTTAGCCACTGGAAATTTGGCGAGCAAAAGTGGCCTTGGTTTGAGTCAATCAAGTGGCTTCACAATTGTCGCGGACAAATTAAATTACTTGAGATTTTTGTCTCACTTTAGATCTGTTCATCGAGGAGCATACTTCACTGAACTTCGAACAACTACGGTACGCAAACTATTACCAGAGTCTTGGGGGTTCTTATGTCCAATACATACGCCAGATGGATCACCATGTGGGCTTCTAAATCACCTGGCAGGTGAATGCAAAATTGTAGTACCCAAAGCAAAGGATGTGGATTTTGATATGGTTCGTAAGACTGTAAAGGAAACTTTAGGGCTCAATTTCGAAGTTGTGAATGACATGCATCATAAAGATCTTCAAAATTATCTTCCTGTCCTTCTTGATGGTTCACTTATCGGGTCGTTGCATGAGAGAGATGCAGTAAATGCTGTGAGAGTTCTTCGGCAAGCAAAAGTTGACAGCTCTTCGTACATTCCAACAGATTTGGAAGTAGCTCATGTTACTTTTCGAAAGGGTGGGGTTTATCCAGGAATCTATATCTTCTCATCATCATCTCGACTTGTTCGACCTGTGCTGCAGACATCTGGAGGAGAGGTGGAATTAATTGGTACTTTAGAGCAATCTTTCATGTCAATCAAAACACAGGATGGTGAAAAAAGAGACTATAAGTTCTCTAAATTTTCTCATGAAGAAGTGCGGCCGGACTCTTTTCTTAGTGCTGTTGCAAGTCTAACGCCGTGGTCGGATTATAATCAGAGCCCAAGAAACATGTATCAGTGTCAGATGGGAAAGCAAACAATGGGTGTTCCATTGCATTCTTTTCCATTCCGCTCAGATTCGAAATTGTATAGACTCCACACACCGCAGCGACCCCTTGCACTCACAAATACTTATGATAAATATGGTATTGATAGTTACCCTCTCGGAACAAATGCAGTAGTTGCAGTTCTATCTTACACTGGTTATGATATGGAAGATGCTATGATAATGAACAAGTCTTCAATGGAACGCGGCTTAGCTCATGCTACGTTGTATAAGACAGAAGGCACAATATTGAAGGACAAAAATGATACTTTCACTGTAACTGACCCCTTAAATCAAGCAAGGTTTGACGCTTCCCCTTCACCTGGAAGTATATTACAGAAGGGTGACTCTTATATAACAGTATGTAACAAAAGTTCTGGAAAGTTGAAAAAGATCATGATGAAGAGTGAGGATAAAGCTATAGTTGATCGAGTGAAAATTTCTGTTTCCCAAGAGCAAAGTTCACATGAAAAGCTGGATGTTACTCTCCGTTTTAATAGGAATCCAATAATTGGTGATAAATTTAGCAGTAGACACGGGCAAAAAGGAGTTTTAAGTTATTTGTGGCAAGAAGAAGATCTCCCATTCATCGAAAGAAATGGTATAAAACCAGATATCATAATTAATCCACATGCATTTCCATCTCGTATGACAATTGGAATGCTTATGGAAAGTCTTGCATCAAAAGAAGGTGCACTGTCTGGAAATTTTGTGGATGCTTCACCATTTAAGGCTTTAAAGGGAGAGAATTCAACAACTCCATTGAATGATCACTACGGCAGACTTAAAAGGATGGGTTATAAGTTCACTGGAACTGAAACTATGATAAATGGATTCACTGGATCCACTTTTGAAGTCGATATTTTCATAGGTCTTGTATATTACCAGCGTCTTAGACACATGGTATCAGACAAATTTCAAGTGCGATCAGAAGGTCCAAACAATCCATTGACTAAGCAGCCAATAAAAGGTCGGAAAATGGGAGGTGGGATTCGATTTGGAGAAATGGAAAGGGACTCATTGTTATCACACGGTGTTGCAAACTTGATTCAGGATCGTTTACTTGTTAGTTCAGATAAGCACTCCTTTAAACTATGCTCTTCTTGTGGAAGTATGATATCACACTTACGAAAAACAACACTGCGTGATGCAGAGTGCTCGAACGATGATGTTTGCACAACATGTAGATCAACTTCGAGTATTGTGAATGTGCATGTTCCGTATGTTTACAAGTATTTAATATCGGAACTTGCAGCCATGAATATCAGATTATGTGCGGACTTAAAGGATTAAAGAGATAAAGTTTTCGTATTGACTAACTACGTATGTAAGTTTTGAGTTACTTGAGAAAGAAAAGAATGAGTAAGCCTTTTCTTTACAATCTTTGCGAGCTGGAAAGAGTGCTCACAGCACTTTTTCAGGCTATTCTTTCTCAACAAACCCCTAGATCAGCTCGAAATTCAAGAGAGTTGTGTGTCGAATTGTTGTTTTTTCTATTGCTGGCCTTCTCCCTGGCTATACTTTGTCTTGTTTTTTAAGCGTGTTCTTGTGAGAGCTTTACTACTGTACCATATCATACTGTAGATTGATGAGAAAGGAAAGAATCTAAAACACACACAAAAAAATCTCATCAGAATTCAAAAAAATTTTATATACCAAAGTATATATAGGGATTTTCCTGTGAATTTCCTGTGAAAATCGTGTGACCCTGAAAGTGCGCGCGCCACTATATGGTCAAAGTGTTTAATGCCGAATACACTATATTTTTAACTGAATATTAGCTAGAAAGACAAGGAAGAAGGAACGTAGAATTAATCTACGCGGGACCGAAAATCTTACCAGAAAGTATTCATGTTAAATACTAGCATCAAAATACACATATTTTACACCGTTAAGTAATGAGTGGATTAACCGTGAACGAACATTCGAGCATATCCTTCAAACTCAAAAACTTAGGAGTTACACGGGAGCGTCTCTACGAATTATCGGGGGAACTTCAAATTTCTAAGACCTCCTTTTACCCGCTTGCTTGCGCAAGATTAAGCGGAAGGATAGCAGAAGTTCTTATTTGGAAATCACACGAAAGTAGGTGTGGGTATATTGTCAAAATTTATTCGGGCACGGGTCAAATTATATCTGGATATTACTGGAGAACTTCGTTGAATTTGCTTTCTTTTAACTGGATACGTAATGATACCTTGTTATTTATTTTTGAAAACGGCTTTGTGTTCAGTTATGGGAGTGGAAAGCATCACGTTCCAATTAAAGTATTGCATCTGGCGAATTTGCCAATACGCGATATCACATTTTACAGCAAAGGTTTTGTAGCATCAACAGGATCTGGTTCTTTCCTGAAAGTATTTTGTGAAGACAAAACTGTGAAGTTTGTGAAAGTAGCTTTGGACACGCGAGAAAATGTCCAATGCCTTGCCATTAAAGAATGGGTAACGAATGCAGAACACGAGGATTTGTATATTGCAACAGAATCCGGAGTTTCATACTATAGACATGCAACTTGCAAGGCTCAAATTCAAAGAAAATTAGTCCAGTCTCTTTGCTTAAGTCACATCCAGACTTTTTTAGCGGTGTATCATAGAAATGGTATTTTATCAGTATTTGAAGATAATTTAGGAAAGATATTATACCAAGTGAATTTAAAAGTTAACGATCCTCCAATACAAATTGCATGGGTGGCATCATCGGCCTTAGCTCTTGCGTGGAAGGAAAAAGTTATTTTGGTTGGAAAGGAGAATAATATAGTGGAAATTCACGGAGATATGTATATTTTTCAGGAATGTGATGGTGTACGCGTGATTTCCAACAATTATCATGACTATCTCCGTCCTTTACAAGGATCATGTAACTTGCACTTTTATGCTGAGATGAATAGTACTACAGAGATTTTCACATGTGATCTTTTTCGAGCATTAGCTGAGAACAGTGAGCCCTTCCTGACGAAGAGAGTTGAAGATTTAGTCTCAATAAATAACCACTTTGCTATGGCACAGTTCGTGTTTGACCGCAATCAACAGAAAAGATACATGAAGGAAGCTATTTTGGGGTCAACGTTACTTTGTCAAACTGATTTTTTATATGTAAAGAAGGCTGTTGTAAAGTGCTGCTCTTTATTACGCAAACTTAACTACTTTCGACATGCTTCCATTGGCATGCCACTTACTGCAGTACAATATAAATTGATATGTAAAAAGCTTTTGCTGAAGCGATTACTAATTTTTGGACATCGTGCACTAGCATTGAGAATTTTTGAGAACAATTCACTTAAAAGAAGCCAAATACTTTTGGACTGGATTTCTTTGCCTACAGATAGAAAAGGTCAGTCAGAAAAGTTGCTCCACTTGTCGAGCAAGTTTCCAGATATATTCTTGTGCAACTCAATTGAGCAAGCCAAAATTACAAATCATAAAAAATATCAGGTTGTTCGAAATGGTCCTAGGACCCATCTGAAGGCAGACTTGTCTGACGAATTAATCGGTGAAACCATGAGTAAGGCTATTTGCTGCAAGGATATTGATGCACAATATTTGACTATTTTTACGTATCTTTCAAATAAGTCTAGATCTGGACTTGAATATGCTTTGCAACAAAATACTTTTTTCAATATTCTCTACTATAGATACAATGTACATAGCGTGCTTGTACCATCTATAAAGCAGAAGTTCAGAGATAAAGTAAACAAGACTGAATTTTATGAATATTTTGGAACAGTCTTCAAGGCTCACATTTCACAGAGTGCTACAAATGAGAGAGGAACTGACAAAAGCTTCTTAAACTCATTGAAGGATCAAAGCTTCCGCATTCTTCAAAGTTACATGGAGCTGTTTGAGGATGGTATTATTTCTACTCGGACGGTCAGCCTCAGAAAGTTCATGTTTTTACTTCTTTTGTCAGGAAGAGTGAATTTGGTTATGAAAATTTGCGATAAACATAAGTTTTCTGAACGACATTACACTTTCCTAAAGGTCAAAAGTCTGTGTAAAACAAAATCATGGGAATCTCTCTCTGATGTGAACGCAAAGACCATTAATAGCAACTCTCTCATCGTACTTCTAAAAAAATATGGGGCTCCGGAAAATATAATATCTTTTTATAAAGCACAGACAAAATCAGAAAACACTTCCAAACTCTTAGAGGGCACGTTGTTGGAAGCTCAAAAAGCTGCTTTTGTACTGTCTGAATCTCGGCAAAACCTGACCACCAAGGCAACAGAATACATGCGAGCACTTAACTATTACACATGACTGGAAATAGATAATTATTAGCAACGAGAAAGATGTTAGCTTCTTCGACAACAGGAGAACGTCATCCATGTAGTGTACCAAAAAGTTCATTAATATTACAAAAACATCTGCTCCCTTCCGAGTAACAGATTTTGATATACTGGTATGCAAAACATTCTCAGATTGACATTTAACTATTTTGGCCCATCTCCTTCTCCTAAACGAGTGTGGAAATTTGTCCCTCTAGTGAAATATTCATCGAACATTTCAAGTGCATTTAAAAAAGCTTGATCCATATTGAAGTACTTGTAGCTTGCTAATCTTCCCACAAAGCAAACTTTACTTTCCTCAGCTGCCATTTCTTTATACTTTTCATATAGATTCCGGTTTTCTGGATTCGGAACAGGATAGTACGGTTCTCCTTCATCACAACTGTATTCCTTAAATATAACAGTACCTTTTCTACTGTGAATATCTTCAGGTTGATTTGGTTTGTGCTTGTATTCAACTATGCGAGTATAGTCCACCTCGTCACCTGGATAGTTCAACTGTAAACAATTTTGATAATAGCCATCTTCAGGTTCATGGTATTCTTCCTCAAATTTGAGTGACCTATATTCCAGCTTTGGTAAACCTAGAGATGAATAATAGGAATCTATTGGACCAGTAAAAACTAAAAGATTAGACTCAGGCAGCTCATTGCGGACGTCAAAGTAGTCTATACAAAGACGGATTGTGATATTTGGATCTTCTAAAACCATATTCTCGAAAATTTTTGTGTATCCTTCTTTTGGTAAAGCTTGAAATGGGTCTGTAAAATAGCGATCATCCGTATTAGTGCGGACAGGAATTCTTGCAAGCACACTTGCATCCAGCTCTTTTGGCCACTTGTCCCATTGCTTTTTTGTATAGTGCTTAAATATAGCATTATAAAGTTCTTCACCACTTCGAGCTAGAGCACTTTCTTCACCATTTTTAGGTTGCTTTGTAGAAACTCTTCTGGAATTCAACCATTCTTCCATTTCTACTTCATTACTAACATCCGCGCCAAATAGCACATTAATTGTCTCTTGACTTGGGGGTATTGGAACCATTCTATACCCAGAGCCTACCTTCACATTACCCTTCACTCTGTGCTCATAAGGAGTCCACTCACTGAAATTGTTTACGTATTTCCAAACACGAGAAAATTTAGTGTGGAATAGGTGTACTCCGTATTGTGAAACCCTGATACCATGCTTGTTGATAAAATCATAACAGTTACCACCGATATGTTTTCGTTTATCAATTATTAAACTCTTCAGATTATACCTTCGAGAGGCTTGCTCAGCAAAAACACAACCTGAGATCCCTGCACCAACGATGATCAAGTCAAAGTTGGGAGGAAGCCCCTTCAGGCCTGTAAACCAATCTGGATATGATTGGTTCCCCAACTGCACACTCAAATCCATGATCGCCAAGCTCGCTAACTTTTAATCGTATTCAAAATGGCTCCGAAGTAGCGGTAGATGAATTGTACGAGTGATAAACGAGAAACACCTCCACGTACATTACTTCGCGAGGCCGTCGGGAATATGCCGCCGGTTCTTTCAATTTTTTCCGATTTTTTACGTACTCAAATCTTTTTAAAAAAAAGGAAGACCGCGGGAACATATATCTGCTGCCCCACCAAAATAATGATACAAGGCAGTGAGTTGAGCATTTCCGTTTTTTTAACATTGAAGGTCCAAAGAAGAGTCCCCTGCTCCTCTGACCCTCTCGGTTTTTCATAATTGCCCGTACAACTTGCGAAAATTCTTCAGTGTTCGTGCTTTACGATACCCGCAAACTTTTCTCAATTGTGTTTGAATTCATAACATTTAGAAGTTATATCTATCATCGAAATCTTCATCATCATTGGGTGAAACGAATCGATCTCGAGATCACGTAGCACATGGCTTCTTCAAAGAAAAAAATTTCTTACTTCTATGATCCGGAAGTCGGAAACTTTTACTATGGACAGGTCAGTTTCATCTTACGATTTTGTTTTTACCGAAACGCAACTTCCGCAATATTCTACGCGTATATGAAGCGATCTTTCATCAACTTCTTAAGGGTATATATAACTTATTAATTCTTTTCTTTGAAAAATTTAGGGACACCCGATGAAACCACATAGAATGCGCATGACACATAACTTACTATTACATTATGGCCTATACAAAGAAATGGAGGTATGCTTTGTCTCCAAAAATGAGTAAAAATATAAATTTTCGCACAGGTTTTCAGACCAGAGCTTGCTAACGCTGAAGATATGACACAATTCCATAGCGATGAATATATTGAATTTTTACGCATGATAACACCAGATAACCAGCATGAACATTTGCGTCAGTTGAAAAGGTTTAATGTTGCTGAAGATTGCCCAGTCTTTGACGGCCTTTTTAATTTCACTCAGATATACACGGGTGGTTCTATTGGTGGCGCTGTAAGATTGAATCATAAGATGGCAGATACGGTAATAAACTGGGCAGGAGGTCTACATCATGCAAAGAAGGCAGAAGCAAGTGGATTCTGCTATGTGAATGACATTGTTTTAGCGATTCTTGAGCTACTCAAGGTTCATAGTCGAGTTCTTTATATCGATATTGATATCCATCATGGTGATGGTGTTGAGGAAGCATTCTATACAACTGATCGTGTTATGACCGCATCTTTCCATAAATTTGGTGAATATTTTCCTGGAACTGGGCACTTGCAAGATGTTGGTCAACATAGTGGTAAATATTACAGTGTGAACGTACCTTTGAAAGATGGTATTGACGATGAAACTTACGAACATCTATTTAAACCGATCATGGAAAAGGTCATGGAAGTTTTTGCTCCTGATGCTATTGTATTCCAATCCGGAGCTGACAGTCTGTCTGGGGACAGGCTGGGATGTTTTAATTTGTCTATTCGAGGGCACGCGGAGTGCTTAAAATACATGAGTACATTTAATGTACCTCTGCTAGTCCTTGGTGGCGGTGGTTACACCATTCGTAATGTAGCGCGCTGCTGGACGTACGAGACTGGTTGTTTACTAGGCTGTGAACTAGAAGATGTGATGCCTGCTAACGAGTATAGTGAGTATTTTGGACCAACGAACACACTTCATATCACCCCTAGCAATATGGAAAACCAAAATACAAGCGAATATATCGATGGTATACGCAGTCGTATTCTAGAGAATCTATCAAAACTTCCTGCCAGACCAAGTGCACCATTTTATCAAGTTCCGCAAGACTTGATGCAAGTACAAGCGCAAGACACAAGTAAGGAGCCAGATTTTTCAGAAGGGAAAGATAGAGAAAAAATCTATTCAGATTATGGTAACAATGAAGATGACTTACGTGCTGCAAAAAATATCTCCGAGCCATTCAGCACAAATCCGCAAGGAAAAGAAGATGTAGAGAAAGATATGGGTGAAAATAGAGAGAAATCAGAGGAACTCACACACGAAGATGATATGTGAGTAAGATATTTGCAAAGAATTCCATTTTCATTCGCTACTTCGTATCATCAAGCAAATTAATATAGTAATCAGCTTCCGAATCGCCTAAAACAGTAAATTCTTTGTTTTCATGTGCAACTGCAATTGAACAATTTGAGGAAGATATATTTTCGTTAGCTTGTTGTGCTTCTCTCAGTGCTTTTATCGCATGTTTAATTAACTATTTTGAAAGTCATGTTGAATAATGTACAGCTTGAAATTTCGCACCTCTACGCTACCGCATTCTTTGAAGGTGTCTACATACTTTTCTAAATAAGTTTTTGATGCTTGTGAACGAGAGCCTTGTAAAATAATACGAATTTAAGTCAGTTTTCCAACAAAGCGGTCATTTTATACCTAACGCAAAGCAGTCATATTCGTACAAGTTGCCAGAGGGGCAAACATGAAAAATGGATGTCCCTGAATAATCTAAGCCTGCCAATATTAAACCAACGCCATACGGTCGCCGTGATGCTCTTTGTGTGTAACCCTATTAAATTTTGATAAGTTTTTTATGTTATTCAGCGAGCTAGTTCTCACCTGCAGTTTTCTTGAAATAGTATCTGCAAGTTGGGAAAGCGGTGGAGAAGATCCATATATAAACTTTGATTTTGTGCATTCAGCGCGTAATTGTTCGGTCAAGAGAACTGCATCGGATGCGAGCCCTGAAACTGCGATACCAATATTATCATCTATTTTAAATATCTTTTTCTGGTGTTTGGACTGGATCAGAAGTTCTCGATTTAAGGTCACCAGCACTATCGTTGTCGCGCTCTTAACGAAAAAATTAGGTTTGATCACGCGTGCACACATATCTCAAATCAATTTACCTTGCAACCAACCACTGCACCGCCCTGCTTCACAGCCTCCAAGGCATCTAAAAAAGAAGACAGTAGGTAATAAGAAAGTGAAATAAAAAAAAGCTTCAAGAATTGTACACACATTCGATCTGGTGCAAACGCCCCTGCGGACTCCACGTCAGCACATCCTTGAGAGGGAAGATTAATGATCCATATCAGCGCTGCAAAATTTAAATTTACCTGGTCATACTGGTTCCGGAACATCAATGCTTATGTGCCTTAACCAGTGAGAGAAAAATTGCGTCGAATTTGTGAAAAGTTGTGCAAGTCAACTTTTTTTTCGTGGGTGCTTCCTTGGGTTTATATGGATGAAAGCTACCCATATCCCCTGGACCGCCTCCCGGCCCAGTCAGAGGAAACGAAGTACTGGCGCTGTTTCCGAGCATCAAAAAGGTTAAGGAAAATAAAAATAAGAAGAAACAAAAAAAGCTTGATCACCCCAGTAATACTTGCACAAAACGCAATAATACTGAAGTAGCAAGTTTGAGCATGTCAGCAAATTTTACCGAAGATCTTGAGCATGGCCCACTTTCCGTGTTAGTTAGTGCAATTAAAACCAATTCACAAGTCCTCGTAAACTGCAGAAATAATAGAAAATTACTAGGTAGAATTAAGGCGTTCGATCGCCATTTGAACTTGTTGCTCGAAAATGTGAAAGAAGTTTGGACAGAACGGAACGGACAGAAAGAATCTAGGATGCACGCAAACAATAAAGACCGTTTCATCAGTAAGCTATTTCTTCGGGGAGATTCGATCATTTTAGTTTTGTCGAACCCAAAATGAGTCAATCCCGCTGACCATATAGCATATAAAATAATTTAATTGTTCGAATATCCGTGTAATTGAAGTGAACATATCATACTCATGTTTCTTGCTAAGAATTCTGCGGAGAGTTAGAATTAGATGAGTCTAAAGCTTTCTCGACATTTTAATCCACTTTAGTATCCAAGGTATTCACATAGTTACAAAGTGTACTAGTGGAGAACTTGTATTGTGGAACTCGTTTCGTTTACACAGGAGAGCTAAAAAAGTAGCTAAGATTACACTGTACTTGTAAGGTCTAGTTTCATAGAACAACCAACTCATCGATGAAAACACTACATATGAGGGACATTTGGGGCAAATGATATGATGCCATGTGTTCAAAGCAACTTGAAGAACCACGAATCAATAGAGAGCTGTTCAACATGATATCAGTTCTGTCATTTTGAAGTGAATCCCTTCCATTGATGATAGCATTCACTGTCCCTTTAGCATACACCAGCGGTGCCTCCCGTCCGATAATTCTGGAATCTGGTGTTCCAATTATCATATCAGGAACACTTATTCGATTGA
>Ga0213866_10002623_pt1 | contig 12520 bp, 11 predicted proteins | sample PICome_11_FD_160079 | JGI IMG/M metagenome (GOLD analysis project Ga0213866, IMG submission 160079) | Coastal seawater microbial communities near Pivers Island, North Carolina, United States - PICO284 | ecosystem: Environmental > Aquatic > Marine > Coastal | place: USA: North Carolina... | reverse complement strand
AACTCGCCAAGCAAGGCATGATGGACCCCGTCATCGGGCGTGACGATGAGATCCGCCGGGCGGTCCGCATCCTCTCGCGCAAGACCAAGAACAACCCGGTGCTCATCGGTGAGCCGGGCGTCGGCAAGACCGCGATCGTCGAAGGCCTTGCCCAGCGGATCGTGCGTGGCGATGTGCCCGAGGGCCTCAAGAACAAAACCATCTTCGCGCTGGATATGGCCTCGCTCGTTGCCGGCGCCAAGTTCCGCGGCGAATTTGAAGAGCGGCTCAAGGCCGTGCTCGCTGAAGTCAAACAGGCCGAGGGGCAGATCATCCTGTTCATCGATGAGCTGCACACGATCGTCGGCGCCGGCAAGACCGAGGGCGCGATGGACGCGGGCAACATGCTCAAGCCCATGCTCGCGCGCGGCGAACTGCACTGCATCGGCGCCACCACGCTCGATGAGTACCGCCAGCACATCGAGAAAGACCCCGCGCTCGAGCGCCGGTTCCAGACCGTGCTCGTCGACCAGCCCACCGTCGAAGACACGATCTCGATCCTCCGCGGCCTCAAAGAACGCTTCGAGGTGTTCCACGGCGTCACCATCCAGGACGGCGCACTGGTCAGCGCCGCGACGCTCAGCCACCGCTACATCTCCGACCGCTTCCTCCCCGACAAGGCGATCGACCTGGTGGACGAGGCGTGCGCGATGATCCGCACGGAGATGGACTCGATGCCCGCTGAGCTCGACGCGGTTTCGCGCCGCGTGATGCAGCTGGAGATCGAAGAGGCGGCGCTGAAAAAAGAAAAAGACGATCAGAGCAAGTCACGCCTCGACGTGCTGCAGAAGGAGCTCGCGGACGCTAAGGAGCAGGCCGGCGCACTGCGTGCCCAGTGGGACAGCGAGAAGGGCTCGGTCGACGAGGTCCGCGCGCTGCGTGAAGAGGTCGAGCAGGTACGTCAGCAGATCGAGTTGGCCAAGAGCCCGGGGGCGTACGACCTGAACAAGGCCGCGGAGCTGGAGTACGGGCGCTTACCCGAGCTCGAGAAGCAATTGACAGATCTAGAAGACTCGGCCAACTCGCTTAAGCGAGATGGCCAAAGCGACCAAGGCGCACGCCTGCTCCGCGAAGCGGTCACGGATGAAGAGATCAGCGAGATCGTCTCGCGATGGACGGGCATCCCGATGAACCGGCTCATGGAGGGTGAGCGCGAAAAACTCCTCAAGCTCGATGAGGTGCTGCACCAGCGCGTGATCGGTCAGGACGAGGCGGTGCAGCTCGTCGCCGACGCGGTGCTGCGTGCACGAGCCGGCATCAAGGACCCAAAACGCCCGACCGGCTCGTTCATCTTCCTCGGGCCGACCGGCGTCGGGAAGACCGAGCTCGCGCGGGCGCTGGCCGAGTCGCTCTTCGACAGCGAGGACAACATCGTCCGCATCGACATGTCCGAGTACATGGAGAAGCACGCGGTCTCGCGCCTCATCGGGGCACCACCCGGGTACGTCGGCTACGAGGAAGGCGGCCAGCTCACCGAAGCGGTCCGCCGCAAGCCCTACTCCGTCGTGCTCTTCGATGAGATCGAGAAGGCGCACGCGGACGTGTTCAACGTCTTGCTGCAGGTGCTCGATGATGGCCGCGTCACCGACAGCCAGGGGCGCACGGTCGACTTCAAGAACACCGTGATCATCATGACGAGCAATATTGGTAGCCGACACCTCATGGAGGGCGCTGTACTCGGTTCCAATGAGATCGACGACTCGGCGCGCAACGCCGTGATGGCCGACCTGCGCAGCCACTTCCGCCCGGAGTTCCTCAACCGCGTGGACGACATCGTGCTGTTCAAGCCGCTGAGCCAGAACGAGATCACGAAGATCGTCGATCTGCTGGTCGATGGCCTGGCGGCGCGCCTGGTCGATCGGCAGATCACGCTCAAACTGACCGATGCGGCCAAGGCCCACGTCGCCGAGCACGGCTACGACCCGGTCTACGGCGCCCGCCCATTGAAGCGCTACCTGCAGCACGAGGTGGAGACGCGCATCGGCCGATCGATCATCGCCGGCGATGTGCCCGAAGGCGCGACGCTCACGGTGGACGTGTCGGATGCCGGCGAATGGCGTGTCGAAGTGGCTGCTTAAAGAAGCGGCAGGAATCCGCCGCCCGGGTCTGATTGCACACTTGCGCGATAGCACCACCTCGCTAGTGCCTTGAGTGTAATTTGCACTATTTCGTTAATGACAAGCTAAACCTGAGGGATTGCCCCTTGGCGCGCGTTCATCCGGACGTAGGATGCATGCGTTAACACGAGGCGGAGTGAAGACCACGCCCAATCGTGTCTCATTGCCGCCCCTTGTCGCGGGCATGGCTGTGTCCGATTGCACGGCCAATGACGGAACGAAACCCCCTACACCCCTCTATTGGAGATGAGTTATGAAACGCACCGCAATTGCACTGACCACTGCTGCCCTGCTGGCCGGATCCGCTCAGGCGGTCACGGTTTTCTCAGACGACTTCACCGGCTTTACCGGCAGTGGCTTCTCGCCGACGCCCGCCGCAGGCCAGCTTGATTCGGACACCTACGCCATCGATGGCTTCGGCACAGATGTGGCATTCGGCGGCACCGGAACCTCGGGCGACCCCGCCCGCGGCGCATCGACCGGCGGCGTGAGCACTGGCGGTGTCTACGCGTTTGATACCGGCGGCGGCAACCCCGGCCTTGGTGTGCAACCCGGTGGTTCGGACTTCACCCCGGGAACCTTTCAAGTGCGGTTTACCTACACCGGCGTCGATGCTCTGGAGAGCATCGCTGTCGCGTTTGATGTCTCGGTCTACAACGACCAAGCCCGAAGTAACTCCTTTGAGTTGACCTCCATCGACGTGGACGGCGGCGAAGTGCTCGGCTCCTCGGTCGGCGTGACCTCCGCAGGGACCGCTGACGGCAGCCCGGCGTGGGCCACCTCCAATCTCAGCACCGGCACGATTACCACGGCAGTCGAAAACGGCGACGTCATCACGCTGACTTTCTCTGGTGACGATGCGGGTGGCAGCGGCAGCCGTGACGAGTTTGCGCTGGACAACATCAATGTGACCGGCGTTGTCCCCGAGCCAACCAGCCTCGCCCTGCTCGGCCTCGGCAGCCTGCTGATCGCCCGGCGTCGCCGAGCCTGAGTGAAAACGGCGGGCCGCCGCGGCGTAAAACGCCTGGCGGAATCAACCGGCCATCAACAATTCATGCACTTCCAAGCCCTCGTTTTAGCGGGGGTTTTTTAAATTGGGCCCTCGCCTTGTGAAGATAGGCAAGCGATCGCCCGCATCGATGAAATCTGCTTAATCACACCTCACCACAAAGCAGTAACCCCTCCTCGCTATTCTTAACTATTTAGTTAGATAGCGGTAAATATGGCCTTTTTTGCGTGGACAAGCAACTTTTTTTTCGTATTATCGTCAACACCTAGCGAGAAGGTGTTGCCCACCTATTGTTAGTGCTTTGTGAGCAGAACCAGCTCAAAGGCTCGCCGGAGACGTGGTTCCCCGGCGATGAAGGACCTGCAAAAGACAACCCCCCTATTTGGAGATTTGATATGAAGCGCACTCTTTTTGGATTCACCGCAGCGGCACTACTCACCACCAGTTCAGCATCTGGCGGCCTGCTTATCTCAGGCATGGTGGATGGTACGAATACCGGCGGCAACCCCAAGGCGATGGAAGTCGTCGCTTTGGAGAATATCGCCGATCTTTCTGTCTACTGGATCCTTCGTGACACCAACGGCACCACCGGGGGGCCGTTCACTCAATCCGATAGCTTCCAACTACCCTCCGTGAGTCTCAGCGCGGGCGATTTTTACTACATCTATGGCAACAGCGACACCGAAACCCAGCTCGAAGCCGCAGGCTTTGGCGATACGGATTCGGGTACCGCCGTGCGGGATGGCATCCTGAACCAGAACGGTGATGACATCTTTGCACTGTCTACCTCCAACGATGTGGCCGATGCCATCGACGCATTCGGACTGCTGGGGCAGGGTGATACAAACTTCGCACAGAATAGCACTGCGTATCGCCCTGACGGATCGCCTCAGAACGCCACCGGCGTTGCTGATGCAGGCAACTTCGACATCACGGCCTATGGCAGCGATTCGAGCTTCAATGCGATTTTCGGCACCTTCCAAGTACCCGAGCCCAGTTCCCTCGCCCTGATCGGCTTGGGCGGGCTGCTCATCGCACGCCGTCGGCGTGACTGAGCCCGCGGTACGGGCATCGCTCGTACAAAACTAACCGCTTGGGGAATTGCCCCAAGGCAAACGGTTCCTAAGATATAGATAGACATGGAGCGGGTCTTGACGGGCCCGCTCTATTTTTGGCCGCTTGACTTCGATAAAGCAACACACGACTGTAGTGCCACCATGAAAACAAACACCCCCGCTCAACGGACCATCCGGGCTAGGCGCGGTTTCACACTCATCGAGTTGCTCGTGGTGATCTCCATCATCGCGCTGCTGATCGCGATCCTCTTGCCCGTCCTAGGAGCCGCCCGCGCAACAGCGCGTGATGCACAGTGCAGAAGCAATCTCAAACAGTGGGGTATTGCGCTTGAAACTTTTAAAACAGATAACAATGCGCTGCTGCCTCTACCGCAGCATGAGGTAGGAGGTTCTGCAAAGGACGATCCCAATCCCCTCATGTGGTACAACGCCCTTCCCGAGGCAATTGGTGTGCTCGAATACACGGATGTGTATGACGGCTCGAAGACCGATGAATACGCCAATGAAAACACCTGGTGGTGCCCGGAAGCACGTGAAACTTTTGGACCACCAGATTTTACCGGCTCAGGCAACTCGTTTGACTACGGCTTTAACACCCTCGTAGATGGTTCAAACTCCTATGGCCCCAACCCCCCATCTGGTCAGCGCCAGATCAACTCTGATTTGATCCGCTCGCCTTCTGAAGCACTCGCAATGACCGAGCCAGCGAGCCGCGTAGAGTTTGTTTCTATCGGCTCGACCGACGACGACCGCCACAATGACTCCCTGATCAACCTCTTGTTCATTGACTCCCACGTCCAAAGTTTCAATGGAGAAAAGATGGACGAAATCTACTCGGGTCCCGGCCAAACGATCAACACTACATATTGGACAACTGCTGACGGCGATGTAACTTGGGGTTCGTTTTATAGAAACTGAGCCCCTGTACTTCTGACTTAGAGAAACTGCCAATCGTTTGACCACAACGTCCACACCCAGAGCGCGGCGTTGGTGATGCCGTGCGACCAGACGATCGGGCCCAGGCCGTAGCGCCCGCCGGGGGGTTGGTCGGCCCAGGTCTCGCCCTTCTTTGGCCGGTTCGTGTACCAAACCACCAGGCACCACACGACGCCGCAGGCGATGCAGCCCAGGTAGTCGCGCCGCGCGTGGGCGAGCATGAAGACAAGCGTCGACAGTGTCACCGCGAAGAGGCTGATCCGGCCAACCTGGGTTTCACGCAGTTGCAACGTGAACATGGCCGGCTCTTGCGCGGCGCGTTTGCCGGCCTTTGTCTGACTGATCCACTCGCCGACGAGCGGCAGGTCCGAGGCGAGCTGGATGACTGCGGTCTTCGTGCGCTTGGGGTTGAAGCAACCGCGGAGCACGGCCGAGCGCACCCAGAGCTCTTCGAACAGCGGAACGACAATCGACATGCCCAGCAGCCGAAGCGACATCGTCGACCAGTACCAGGCGTCGCCCAGTGCCACACGGTTGTCGGTGAAGGAGTGCTTGTCGGTCGTGTTGCCGGGCAGCTGGTCGTGTGTCGGCACGAGCCAGGCCGCGAGGTCTCCGATCACGGGCGTGCCGAGGAGCTGGTGTGCGATCCAGTTGCTCGCGTAGCCGAGGTAGACCCAGGCGAAGAGCAGCCCGATGCCGGTGGGCACCGCGAGCCAGTGGAACTTGATGTTCAGCTCGGGCAGGAGCTTGCGGTAGCGCCAGAGCAGGAAGACGACGATGCCGACCTGCAGGCAGTAGATCACAGGGATCAGGGCCGGCAGTTCGGGCAGGCCGAACGCGCCGGTGTAGAAGAGCTGGCCGATGAGCAGCCCGATCATGTAGACAAAGAACGGCGTGGCGCGGGGGTGCCAGGGGTTCTCGGCCATCCATCGATCGAGCCGGCCCAACACGCTGTCGGACGCGGGGCGATCGGGGCTCGGAAGATTCGGTGATGGAGGGGACGTCACGTGATAGTTATGTCGGCAAGATAGGAGGCCTGCCCAAGGACTCTAACCGATCACATGCACTCGTACAGGGCCAAGCGGATCAGGTCGATGCAGGCGTTGTTTATCGGTCAAGCGCATGTAAAAAAACGCCGACGCGAGGACGCCGGCGTTTCCAGTTGAAGCCAGATGATTCGGGGCTTACTTGCGCTTGTATTCCTGGGCATCCCAGCCCTGGCCGTCGGCGATCTCGCCGAGCCATTTGATCGTCGCGGCGTCGAGCTCCGTCAGCGTCGCGCTGTCGTTCTCATCGATCTCCCCGGGGACCTTGCCGGCCTTGACCGCGGCCTTGATCAGGTCGTCGCTGTAGGTGTACATCGTGAGCTTATCGCCCTCGACCTTGTAGCGGAGCAGCGTGCCGTCCTTGGTGTCGGCGTCGACCTGGTCAAAGCCCAGGACCGCGGCGCGCAGCTTGGCGACGACGATGTACTTGTGGCCGTTGGTCTCGACGCTCCGGCAGCCGCCCTCGAGCCCGCTGGTGCCCGAGGTGATGAGGAAGTCCTGGTCGGTCTTGACGAAGCCGACCTTCGTGTCGCTGTCGTTCTTGCCAACCCATTGCCCAACGAGCGCTTCGTCGGCCTTGGCGTTCTTCCAAGCCTTCTCGACGTTCTTCACGGGGATACAACCGACAAACATCAGACACATCGCGGCGAGCAGCAGCGCGTGATTCATTCCATATCGTTTGAGCATGACGACCTCCTTTGCTGAGGTGGTGTAGACGTGGCCAGGTGCAACACGCAGCTGCCCAGTACCCTGAGTTTACTTGGCCCGACGCCCTCAAGGTAGAGAAAATGTTGGGCGATCTACTATTCGCGGTAAAATCGGGGCGTGCTGATGTTCCTGCTTGCCGAGTCCGAACGCGAACGCGCCCTTGCCGAGTGGCGCTGGGGGATCATGTTGATCCTGTTCATCGGGATCGTGACGCTGCTGGTGATGCTCTTTGCTTTCGGGATGCGACGTTGGAAACGCCGGCAGCTCGCATTGATCGAGCAGGAAAAGGCGGAACGCAAGCAGGCGCGGTCGGCCGGCCGCGTCGACGCCTGGCAGGCGAGTTCGGAGCGCTACGTCGACCACGACAAGCTGGTAGATGATCACGGGCGGAGCGCGGACGGCGATGCGTTGGACGAGACGGACGGAGAGGCTGGGTCGGGTTTCAACGATCCCGAAGAAGTGAAAGATCCTTACGGCCTCTTCGACGGCATGCCCTATCAAGAACCGGAAGATGAGGACGACGAAGACGAAGAGCAGGACGACTGGGACGAGGATGAAGAAGAGGATCCCGAAGACAAGCCCTGAAGATTTAAGCGCTAGTGCCGCACACCGCCCGCGACGACGCCGCTGCCGGCCTTGATTGTTACGGCGCCGGTATCTTTGTTCAGCTCGAACGGGCAGGTGTTGCACTGGATGCGCTTGTCGGTCGCGGGCGTGTCTTTGAGACGCGGGTCGGCTTCACCGCTGGCGAGGACCGGCTGATCGTCCGCGTCCAGGCGTTTCTTCAGCAGGTCGAGGATCAGGTCGTCGATGCCCAGGGGCTCGGCGATCTGGTAGGTCGTACCAGGAAAATCGACGGCGGCCTGGCTGGTCAGGCTCGGGATGTCGCGCATGAAATGCTTGCCTTTCGATAGGAAGAACGGCAGGACGACGATGTGCTTGGCGCCGCGCTGTACGCAGGCCTCATACGCCGCGGCGATGTCGGGCATGGCCAGCTCCATGTGCGCGGGCTCGACGATCTCACAGCTCTCGGCGAAGCGCTCGGCGAACAGCCGGGCGACTTCCTTGAGGCTGTCGTTGGACTGGGCCCGGCGGCTGCCGTGGTCGCAGATGATGACGCCGGTCGTCGTGTCTTGTGTGCTCATGGCCATATCTTAGGCCCGACGAACCGAAAAGGTCGACCGAGCCGCCCTACCGCCGGGTCCCCAACAATACGGTCAACTCCAGCGTCTCGTCACCCCGCAAGACCCGGGCCTTGACCTTGGTCCCGGCCTTGGCCTTGGAGAGAAACGCACGGACATCGCCCGCCGAGCCCGTCTTCTTCCCGCCGATCGAAAGCAGCACATCGCCGTTCTGCGCACCGGCCTTCTCCATCGGCCCCTTCTCGGCGACGTCTTCCAACAGAACGCCGGCCTCGTGCCCGCCAAGCTTCACCCCGAGGTAAGGCCGTGGTGGGCGCGGCTTGGGCGGAACAAACGTGACCCGCTCGTACGAGGTGACCGCCTGCTCCGTGAGGTTCGCAACGACCTGCACGACCATCGCCCCGCCCTTGCCGTTGATCTTGTCCGCAGTGTCGCGCGGTGTGTGAACATCTTCGTGCAGCCAGGTGTTAAAGAACACCGCGGGGATGCCGACCGAGATAAACACGACGTGGTCGCTGCCTCCGGGCGGGCGGACGTCCCACTTGAGATTCAGGCCGACGCCGCCGTTGGCCGCATTGATCCAGCCTCGCCACTGCTTGCCGGTGTTGTCGGTGAAGATGTAGAGGTCGCGGTCGCGCAGCCGGCCGATCATGTCCATATTGATCATGCCGGAGACCTGCTCGGCATCAAAGGCCCACTGCTCGGGGTTCTGGACCATGTACTTGGAGCCGACCAGCCCGCGCTCCTCGGCCGCAAAGCCGGTGAAGAAAATCGTGCGCCGCGGCAGAGAACCAAACAAGAAGTCGTCATGAATCGACGCCACCATCCTCGCTTGCGCGAAATGTTCGGCGAGCAAGAGCATGCCGGCCGTGCCCGACGCGTTATCGTCCGCGCCCGGGTGCAGGTGGCCCTTGGCGTTCTTGTCGCGCGAGCCGAAGTGGCCGTAGCCGATGTGGTCGTAGTGGGCGCCGATGACAATGATCTCGTCGGCCAGGTCGCCCCGCCCGGGCAGGATCGCGCCAACGTTTTCGACCGGCGAATGCACGGGATTGCCCTCTTCGTCCCTGCCCGTACGGACTGTCAGCGGCTGGGTATAGCTGGGCTCGCCATCGATCACGAACGCGGGCTTAAGGCCGAGTGACTTATACCGGTCGACGATATAGTCCCGCGCCAGGTCGATCCCCTTCGTCCCCGCGTCGCGCCCCTCCATCTCCGGGGCGGTCAGCGTCTCGACGATCTTCATAAACGCAGCGCTGTTGATCGTCGGCCCGGGTGTGTACGTCCTGGTGGAGCAGCCGACAAGCAGCCACCCGGCCAGCAGAAGGGGCAACAATCGATTCGTGTTATTTTTCAGAAAGATCAAGACAAACACCTGGTCATAGGTTGACGCCGATCGCGATAAACAACGCGATCGTAAATGGTACGAGCAACATCGCAATTAGTTCAAAAACAATGAATAGCCAGAACAAGGTTGGCGCGGAGAGGTTGTCCTTGTCCGGCGACTGGAACCGAGGATGCGGTGGGTCTGGCGGGCCAGGTCCTTGCTGATCAAGGCCGTGTAAAGCAGCACGGTCCCAAGGACGATAACCCCGGCCATTGAAGCGCTGACGATCCCGATGTACTCCGAACCCGTCATCACAATCAGCAGCATGACCAGCGGCAGGCAGATGATCCCGATCGCGGGGACCACGGCGAGCCAGACCATGATGGGCCAGCCGATCAGCGTGCCGACGACGTCCTTAAACGATTCCTTGCGGCCGACGCGTGACTGCTTGAGCGCCTCGCGCTAGAATGGCTCGCCACACTCCGGGCAATTGCCGTCGTCCAAGCCGTGCAGGTTGTAGTCACAGAGCGGGCAGTAGACATATTTCTCATCCGCTCGCGCCTGGGCCGAGTTCAAAACAACTTGCCCTGCTCGCGCGGCGGTGCGTTGTCCGCCTCGTCCTTGACCTGCTGCATCTCTTCAAGCAGGTCATCGACCTTGTCCACGTCCATGTACACGCTCGCAAAACGCATGTACGCGACGTGGTCCACCGCACGCAGCTTGTTGAGCACGATCAAGCCGATCTCCGTCGAGGGGATCTCCTTCTCGCCCATCCGGAACAGGTCCTCCTCGACCGACTCGGCCAGGGCGCTGATCTGATCAACCGACACCGGCCGCTTGTACGCCGCCTTCTCGACACCAGAGATCAGCTTGTCCCGCGAGTATGGCACCCGGCTCTTGTCCTTCTTGATCACCTGCAGGCTCACCTTCTCTTCGACGGTCTCGTAGGTGGTGAACCGCTTGTTGCACGACAGGCACTGGCGTCGGCGACGGATCGAGCGGCCACCATCGGTGGCGCGCGAATCGATCACCTTGTCCTTGTCGATGTCACAGAAGGGGCAGCGCATAGCGATAACGATACCAGAACTAGAGGGCTTGAAGCCCAAGGATTGAATCCATGGGCTTCGCGTGAACGACGCATCGTCTACCCTGTACGTATGCCGATCAAGATCGCAATCCTGGGTGACATCGTGGGCACTGCGGGCAGGCAGGCCGCGGCCGCCGCAGCGCCCATCCTCCGCGAACAGCTCGGCGCAGGCCTCATCCTCGCCAACGCCGAGAACGCCGCCGACGGCTCGGGGCTCACCCCCACGCTCTACAACAAGCTCAAAGAAGCGGGCATCGATGGCATGACCCTTGGCGACCACGCCTTCCGCAAGAACCAGATCTATGCCACCCTCGACAGCGCGCCCGACCTGATCCGCCCACAGAACCTGCCGCCCAAAGCCCGCGGCAAAGGCGTCATGCACCTGGCGGCCAAGGACGACCAAGGCAAGGCCTGCACCGTCCGTGTCATCACACTCATCGGGCAGTTGTTCATGAACAATATGCGTGGTTCCGATGCGTTCAAGGCGATCGACGAATTGTTGGCTGCCCCCGTTCCCGGCGGAGGATCGGTGATCACGATCGTCGAGATGCACGCCGAAGCCACCAGCGAGAAAGTCGCCATGGGCTGGCACCTCAACGGCCGGGCCGCGTGCGTCTTCGGCACGCACACCCACGTCCCCACCGCCGACGAGCGCCTGCTGCCCAAGCCCAACGCCGAGGACCTCTCCATCCCCGGCGAGCCCTGGATCGGCCGAGGCCAGACCGCCTATGTCACCGACCTGGGCATGACCGGCCCGTACGACTCGGTCCTGGGCCGCCGCGCCGACCGCGTCGTCAAGCACCTGACCACTGGCATGCCCACCGCCTTCGACTGCGCCGACAACAACGCCCGGGCCCGCGGCATCCTCGTCACCGCCGACCCCTCGACCGGCCTGGCAACAGCGATCGAACGGGTCGATATTGCCCCCCTGCCTTAACCGTTATAACCCGCACGACATTTAAAGTTTTACACCCCACTGGCTGGCCCCAGCACACGCTGAATCGGATGGTTCAAGCAGTTGCGGCAGACCCTTCTGCCGTGTCGCATCCCAACGATCCAGCCCGACTCGCAGGGGGCCCAATGTCTCAAGCACCTACCACCCGCACCCAGGAACTGCCCGCCCAGCCGCGGTCTGAGGCAGAACCGATCCGAACCCACCTCCTCGACGACGCGCCCATGCGCTCCAAGGTCGCGCTCATGGTCGTCGCCGGCGTCCTCGTGGGCATCTTCGTCCACGCACTCAGCTCACAGTACGGCGACACCGTCGTCCTCGGCCGAAAGGTCCCAAGCGTCATCCTCTCGATGCTCGGCTTCCTCGTCAGTGGCTCGGCACTCATCCTCGTCGGCCAGTGGTGGATCGCCTCGCCCTACGACCGGCTGGTCAAACAGATCGACAAGGTCGCCGAGCGGCGCAAGATCACTGACCTCAGTGCGCTGCCCCTGACCCGGCGTGACGAGGCGGGCCGCATCGCCCGGGCCATGCACCGCGTCACTACCGTCGCCATCCGTGACGGCCGAGAAGCCCGCCAGCTCCGCCGGACCATCGACAAACGCGTTCAGGAAGAGACATGCCGATCGACCGAACAGCTCCGCCGGCTGGCAATGCGCGACCCGCTCACCGAGCTGGGCAACCGCCGCTTCCTCGACATGCAGCTGCCGCGCATGATTAAGGCCGCGCAGGCATCGAGCACCGACGTCTCGGCCATGGTGATCGACATGGACGGCTTCAAGCAGGTCAACGACCGCCTGGGCCACGACGCGGGGGACGAGCTGCTCGTCCTCACCGCCGGCCTGCTCAAGGCCTGCACCCGGCACGACGACCTGACCGCGCGCATGGGCGGCGACGAGTTCGTCGTCCTCATGCCCGGCTGCGACCGCAAACGCGCGATCGAGCTCTCCGACTCCATCCGCACCATCTTCCGACAGCAGGCCCGATCGATCCTCGACCGCGCCGGCCTCAGCGCCGACCTCTCCGCCGGCGTCGCTTCCTTGACCGACGACAAGATCGAAGACGCCCAGGCCCTCATCAAGCTCGC
>Ga0213866_10002622_pt1 | contig 12524 bp, 11 predicted proteins | sample PICome_11_FD_160079 | JGI IMG/M metagenome (GOLD analysis project Ga0213866, IMG submission 160079) | Coastal seawater microbial communities near Pivers Island, North Carolina, United States - PICO284 | ecosystem: Environmental > Aquatic > Marine > Coastal | place: USA: North Carolina... | reverse complement strand
GTCGCCGTGGCCGGTTGTCGGTCCCGCAATGAAGCTGCGACGCTGATGGCCGAATTTCTTGGGGAGCAGATGGTGATTCAGTTCCTGCTAATGAGCCTGCGCCGCGGCGCTGACGGCCAGTATGAGTGGCGTTTTAATCGCGAGGGTTTATTTGCTGGCTATGAAGCCCTGAGAGAACCCCCGGAGCGCGGCAATTCCTTTGAGGGGCCGGCGCTGTTTATCGCCGGAGAACTGTCGCCCTATGTGACCCCGGAGGAAGAGTCTGCCATCGAGGCTTACTTCGGCTTTGCCAGTATTCAGCGTATGAGCGGAGTGGGCCATTGGCTCCATGCGGAAAAACCCGACGAGTTTAATGCGCTGGTAGGGAGTTTCCTGGCGGGCTAGGGCGCGAGCATCTCCAACAGCAGGTCCACCTGCTGTGCGATAGACCGGTTGGCGGCCAGATCAGTGCCGGTGGCCGCTTCCGTGACGGGCGCCACCAGCAGGTTGTAGGTAAGTGCCCCGGATATCAGGTGCAGCAGCTGCAGTGGCGAGCCAGCACGCATGATACCCGCAGCCTGGCACCGCTCGATGAAGCTCTCGCCCAGTAAGTAATCCTGCTTCAGGAAGTGCTCAATCAGCCAGTCGCGTCGCTCACTTTCGCTGGCCGCTTCGTGAAATATGAACCACAGCCACTGTGGATTGGAGCGGGTGTACTCGATCACCGCCGTGAAGGCGGGCTTGAGCGCGTCGCGATCACTCGCTTGGGCGGAGGTTGCCATGAACCGGGCCAGCGAGGCATTCCGACCGTCCAGCAGTGCGCTGGCGGCGCCGCGCCAGAGTTCGAGCTTGGTCGGGAAGTGATACTGCACCAGCGCTTTTTTGACGCCTGCCTGAGCGGCGATGGTGGCGATGGAGGCCGCGTCGAAACCGGCGCGGGCAAACACGCTGATGGCCGCGGTGAGAATGCGGCCGCGGGTTTCAGCCTTCTGGCGCTGGCGCTGGTTGCTCTCGCTGGAAACGTCCATGTAGGTTCCAAAGCAGGTCAGTTTCACGATACACATGGCCAGTGAGCTTGTAAATTCATACGGGGCTGGCCCCACGAGGTGCCAGCGATTATTCTCAGGGTCAGGTTTCAGGGGAGTGTTCTGTGAGCGGGGATGAAATACCCGAGGGTTACAAACAGTGGGCCGGGGTCAGTCCGGCGGAAGACGATATCGGACCTTTTTTCTATCGTCGCGAGGAAGGTGGCCTGCGCCTGGGCTTTCGGGTTGCCTCCAAGAACTGTAATGGTATTGGCACTGCGCACGGCGGCGTTCTCATGGCCTTTGCCGATTATGCCAGCACGATGCTGGCCCTGAGCGGCGTGAAGGAAAATTGCGCCACCATAAGCTTTTCCGCTGATTTCACCGCCTCGGCCCGGTTGGGCGACTGGGTGACCGCCACCGGAGAGGTGATTCGGCGCACCCGATCCACCACCTTTGTGCGGGGCCAGGTGATGCTGGCAGACGAACCCTTGTTGGTGTTTCAGGCGGTGCTGAAGCGCCTGCCCTTGCCCCAGTCAGACGACTCATGATCTATCTCAGCCTGGGTGAATTGCTGGTGCTGTTTGCCTTCGGGGCAGCTTCTATCTATTTCCTCAGCGCCATCCGGGTACGAGAGCTGGCGTTGCAGGCAGTGCAGCGTGCTAGTCGCGATGGCGATTTCCAGTTGCTCGATCAGTCGGTGCACATTCGCAAGCTATCCCTGAGCCGGGACAGTGATGGACGATGGCGGATGTGGCGGCAGTACCGGTTTGACTACAGCTTCGACGGGGTGGTGCGCCAACAGGGTCATGTGATCATGCTGGGCAAGCGCTTACAGGCCCTGGTAGTTGCCGAGCCCGACCGGGTTATTCACTAGGCGGCGCTGAGCGATCGCACCAAGACACTCGCTGCCAGCAAAATCAGGATCACGCCAAAACAGCGGTCAATCACTTTGGCGCTGCTGCGCAACCTCTGTAGAAAAACCTCGCGAGATATCAGTGCAACCACCAGGCAGTACCAGGCGGCATCTACCATCCCCACGGTGGCAACCATAATCGCCTTCTCTGAGCTGGGCGCCTCCGGGCGAAGAAACTGGCTGAACAGCGCCAGCATGAAAACCGCCAATTTTGGGTTGAGAAAGGCAACCAGGAAACCACTGGTGGCGGCCCCAGCGCTGCCTAGGCTGGTAGGCGTCTCCGGTGCGGATTCGCCGGTGGAACGCAGCGAGCGTACACCGAGATAGACCAGGTAGACGGCCCCGGCGAGTTGCAGTACGAGGAAGAGTGCAGGGGAGGACGTAATCAGCACCGCCAGGCCTGCGACTGTGAGCAAGCCATAGAGTGCGACCCCTGCACCGTGAGCGAGCGCACTTGCGTAGCCCGCTGTTGATCCGCCGCCGAGTGTGGCTTTCAAGACAACCGCGAGGCTGGGGCCAGGCGACATTGCGCCCAGCAGGCAAACGGTGGCAAGCGACAGCCACTGAGTCAGGTCCATGACACACTCCGTTCCAGTGTTGGTAGCGGTTAGAGCCGAGAAAGATTGGGTAGCGATGATTGGTGATCGTGGTGACGGGGTCAAGGTGGCAAGCGGATGGCAAGCCGACAACGAAGGACGTGATCTTCCTGTTCGTACTCCGCCAGGTGCGGGCAGTTATGTAACAGGGTTTATTTATTGACGTTCTTGTCCACAGATTCTGTGGATAACTCGGTGGGTAATTTGTTCAATGCTGCGACCAGCGCGGTGGGTAAGGGGATTGTTACAAATTGGTTAAAAATCCATCAACGCCATAATAATTATAAAAAACAATAAGATAGAGCATTCTATTCAGGCCTGGAGTTTAAAGTGGTGGCTAAGCATGTGAATCTTTTTTGACGAAGAGTGCAGTGTGCATAACCTTGAACTTCGTGCTACCGGGGGTAACTTTTACCCCTTTTGGGAAACAGTTTTCCAGCAAAGCTCAGTAACGTTTTTTGTCGTGTTTTCCCAAACCCCTTTTTCTATAGAGCCTGCAGCATTGTCAAGGGATTTGTTGTTTGTTACCTCCCGACGCTTAAGCTGGCGGAGCTGTTCTAATCTAACCCTTCGGACCGCGATAGATACAGCCACTGGTGCACGTCTCCCGAATCTCTACCGCGCTCAGCGCCGGCAGCTCGGGCTTCAGCCGCTGCCATATCCAGCGCGCCACGTTTTCACTGGTGGGGTTCTCGAGGCCTTCGATGTCATTGAGGTAGTAATGATCCAACTGCGCCAGGATCGGTTTGAACGCCGCTTTGAGATCTGCGAAGTCCATGACCCAGCCGCTGGGTTCCTCTGCCTCTCCGGTGACCGTGAGTCGCACCTTAAAGGAGTGGCCGTGCAGACGAGCACACTTGTGACCCTCGGGTACGTTGGGTAGCCTATGAGCGGCTTCGAAGTGAAATTCTTTGTAGATTTCCATGTCTCGCTCTGAGGAGTTACGGAACAATAAATGCGCTGTTGCTTTGCGCGCGCGGCGTTCAATTTTACTCCCAAAATCAATAACTTTTAAGCGTTGTAGAAGCGGGATCGAAATACGTTTCAAACGTTTGACAGATAACGGATTATCTCTATAATGCGCGTCTCGGTTCAGGGGGTGATTAGCTCAGCTGGGAGAGCATCTGCCTTACAAGCAGAGGGTCGGCGGTTCGATCCCGTCATCACCCACCATATACCAGACTACCAGGACCGGTAGTTCAGTTGGTTAGAATGCCGGCCTGTCACGCCGGAGGTCGCGGGTTCGAGTCCCGTCCGGTCCGCCATACAAAAGAAGCCTCGCCCATCCGGCGGGGCTTTTTTGTGTCTACCTATTGGTAAAGGGGATGCGAACCGCATTCACTCCTGCAAAAAGGCCAGACCCTCCTCCTTCATATTACGAACCGGCCTGCAGGCGTCTGCGATACGATTTTGCAGCTTCATTGTGGGCAGGATGTGCGTACCTACAACCGGTTTACCCGTATTGAGAATCGCGACGGAAATATCGCGCTCCGGATCCGCCCAGCAACTGACATTGGACAGCCCCAGGTGCCCGAAGGCGTAGTGCGTTTCGGGGCCGTAGATACCAAAGGGGGAGCCGCCGAGCATGAATCCCGCGCTATACCGCATGGGTAGTTTCAGGGAGCCGTCCAACTGGGCTTTGCCCACTTCCTGTGTCGCGCGATGAACTGTCAGCGGGGCCATTACCTGGTTGCCCTGATACGTACCGTAATCCAGCATCATCTGGAAAAAGCGGCCCGCCTCCTCAGCGGTGCAATAAATATTGGCAGAGGGCAGGGCAGCGGTTTTAAATGCGTCGGAATTCGATAGGTCCACTGCCGATTCGTAGTCGATGCCCAGTACGTCTCTGAGCAAGCCGCCGACGTACTTGCCGGGTGGCAGTCCGGTATTTCGATGCTCCGCGACCCGCGGTAAGTCGCGACGCGTGACACCGTAGCGAAAGTAGCGCATGCCCAGGGGTTTACGAAAGTAACGGTCCATGTACTGCCGGGCATTCATGCCGGTGGTGCGTCGGATAAGCTCATCCAGCAAAAAACCACCGGTAATGGCGTGATAGGCCGCGGTGTGACCGTGGCCCTCGATCGGTTCGGCCGCACAGATCATCTCCAGTGCCCGCTCATGGTCGTAGAGCACGTCGGGATCAATGTCCTCTCCCAACCCGGGAACACCGGCCCGGTGGGATAACAGCTGGTAGATAGTGATAAACCCTTTGCCGTGAGCGGCAAATTCCGGGATGTAGTAACTCACCGGATCAAGCAGATGGATCTTCCCCTGTTCAGACAGCAGATGCAGCAGCATGGCGCTGATGCCCTTCGAGGAAGAAAACAGGCAGATCGGCGTCGTCAGATCGGCGACCACCGCGTTCGGGTCTGCCGCGTCCCCGCGCTGGTAGCCGATGGTGCGGTTGAGCACGATGTCGCCGCCGCGCCTGAGACAAATGCTCAGCAGTGGATGCGCGCCAGTGCGGTAGACGGCCTGGGCCGCGGACCAGATCGCCTCTACCTCCTCGACGTAAAGGCCAGCATTTTCAGGATGAACCTCGCCCGCGGTATCGATACAGGTGATCTCATCAAGGTCGTCGGGTAAAGCGATGCTCCGGAACTTCTGTCTGAGCCTGCGTCTGACGGTCGAGAGCGACATAGGTGTTACGGGTCCTTGGGTCCAAACGCCAGTAATACATTGCCGGGCATATGGAAGTAAATGCCGTAGCCGGAATTTATGAACATCATATCGCCGCTGAATACCGGTCCGGAGGCGCCGCCGAATGAGCCGCCGTGGGCGCTGCCACCGTCCAGCGTCTCAAACGTGGTGGTGCTGTCAAACTCGTGTATCACGTTTCCGGACTCCCGGTTATAGACCCGCAGCACGCCGTCCATGGCGCCGGCGACGACGCCGCCAGGCAGGGATGATGCTGCCGCGGAGATTCCGGGTTGGCAGTATTCCCGTCCCTCGCAGCGGTCGCTGCTCGGGGCATACCAGCGTGTTTCCCCGGTGTGGAGTTCAAGGGCAAACATCCCCGGGCGTGGTGTGCCCGGCCAGCGAGGCCCGCCATCAAAATCAGACATGGGAACGTAAACGGTATCGCCATCCACGGCCATGCCGAAATGAACACCGCCCTGTATGCCACCGCGCCCCAGCTTGCGCTGCCATATCAGTTTGCCGCCCTGATCCGGATCCAGGGCATGCACATGCCCCGATTTCTGGCCAGCAATAATAAGGTCCCGGCCCTCGCTGGTTGTCGCAACTATCGCAGCAGCGCCAAAGTCGTAGTCGGGGCCGTCCTCGGGAGGACAGTTGATTTTCTCCGGCGTCTCGCACCCCATGTTCCAGGCGTCACCGGCGGTCATCTGCTGGTGCCAGGCAATGCTGCCGTCCGACAGGCGCAGAGCCACAATTGCGTCACTGGTGTCATTGGCCGGGGACGAGTAGTTTTCGCCGGTGCCAACGTAAAGCAGACCGCGTTCGCTATCGATTGCCGGGGTGTTCCAGACCGGCGCGCCAGACGGCGCTATCCGGTCAGTGCCCACCGCGTTCTTGCCGACCACCGCGGGGGCTTCGTCGATGGTGTAGCCGGTCCATAACCGTTTGCCAGTGGCGGCCTCGTAAGCGGCAACGCCGCCCCGGAAGGTGCAGCAGGCGTAGTTGGGGTCCGCTGCCTCGGTGACTTCCAGCGACGAGAGCGGTACGTAAAGAACACCCTTATGAAGTGCAGGCGCGGCGGTGAGGGTAAGGCTGGGGTGGTCGTCGGGGCGATCCCGCCAGATCAGCGCGCCGGTACCGGCGTTCACCGCGTACACGTTGCCGACCAGGTCGCCGAAGTAAATGAGCGGGAATCCGTCGTCGAGGTCGCCACGCGTATCAATCACGATGCCGGTACGGACCTCCGCTATCGTGGAAAACGACCAACGTATGCAGCCTGTGCGGCGGTCCAGCGCGTAAACTGTGCCGTTCTGGCTGCCGACAAACAGGGTATTTCCCGCGATCGCGGGCTGTGAGCGCGCTCGCAGTGCCTCGGGATAGGCGAATGCCCATTTGAGTTCGAGGTTTTTGAGGTCGCCGGCTGACAGCGAGGTGCTGGTACTGTCGAAGTGGCGACGATTCTCAAGATCAACACCCCAGCCGGAAGTGGCCGCGCCGTTACCGACGTTCACAGCTGCCACCTCTCCCTCGCAGGCTGGCGCCGGTGCCATTGCAGCCTGAGTCGGGTCCATACTAGTGAGCCAGGTGGCAACTGCTACCCTCTGCTCGGCGGACATCATGGCCGCCTGGCTTTGCATGACGCCGTTGTTCATTGCGCGTAGCACCGAGCTGCCGGTCATAATCTGCAGCAAAGTCAGTGGCGGCGCTTTGGCAACGGTGCCAGCGTGGCAGCTGGCGCAGTGCGCCTTGTACAGGCGCTCGCCGCTGTTGATCTCTGGCTCGGCGATGGTCATTGATGCGCCCAGAGCTGAACAGCCAGCAAAGGTGATGAGCAGGGTTCGCAAAGTCTTCATAGGTCTACCCGATATCCGATGCGTGGAAAGTGTACGACGATTTCCCCGAGTTCGGGTGTCGATCGCCTGATCGCGACACGATGTTGTGTCAGTTGGTGCAGTGAGCCGGCAACCGGGACTGCACCGTAATCATCCGGTGTCACCGTCACTGGGGTGCCTGCGTCAAGCAATGGCCTGGCATGGCTCTCTATCATGGTATCGCTACGGGGCGCTTTGTCTTTCGCCACGGCGAGTGCCTCGCTGGCGGACAGCAGCGAGGGGCTGCCATGACCGATAGCCAACATACGCTGCTCCCAGTGTGCGAGCTGATTCAATCCGCTGAGCAATTCGTCAGCCTCTGCAATGTTGCCTCTGCACATCCAGACGGGGAAGTAGGCCAGGATGTCACACCAGCCAGCCTGCTCGCCGAGAAGGAAGGAACGGCCATCTGCGAGCATATCTTCCACCAACTGCAGTTGTGCTCGAAACTGCGCGTACAGGTGTGGTAACTGCGCCTCCAGGGTGCTGAAATCGAGAAAATTAAAAAATGCCCGTCGGTCCGCCAGGATGTCTTCCGGCAGCGCATCATTGGTTCCCATCGACAGTCCCGCGCCTGGCTGGAAAAAGGAGGTATCACTCCAGCGGCTGAGCGCGATGCCCAGGGCTTCGCTGCCAGCGGGAAACAATGTAGGGGAGGGGAAGCGCTGTTCAAGCTCGCGAGCAATACACTGTGTGTCACAGTAAATGTCGGCACCCATCTGCATCACCGGTGTTTTGCGGTAGCCGCCGGTCAGCGCCGTCAGGTCTGGCTTGGGCATGACCATAGGTATGTCGACCGCATGCCATGACAGTCGTTTCAGGCCCAATGCCACGCGGACCTTCTCTGCGAAGGGTGACGCATCAAAGTGGTGGAGAATGATATCTGAACCTGTCATTGCTGCTACCTGCACTGCCAAAACCTGTTGGATAAAAAACGGGCCAGCAAGGCTGGCCCGAATACACTACCCAAGTGCGCTGCGCTTACAGCGCACAGTGCTTACCAGTCAAAGTCCATACCGGCTTCGACGCCGAAGGTCAGGGGCTGGCCGTAAAACGACATGACCCACAGGTTCGCTACCGGCAATTCGCCCACCCGATACTCTTCATCGGTCAGGTTCTTGCCGAAGGCCCGAACCCACCAGCTGCCCGACCCGGGTCGGAAAGTGATAGCCGCGTTGACCAGGGTGCGGTCATCGGTGACGCCGTCCGGCGTGTCGGGAACTGCAGTGTAGGCGTACACCGCTTCATCCACATAGTTGACGTTGAGAACGTAGTCCATCACGCCGCCAGCCAGATCGTGGTCGAACAGGAAGTCGACGTTCCAGGTCCACTCGGGCGCACGGGCCACATCATTATTGCTGAGGTCGGTGTCGATGGTGCCGTCAAAGTTGGTGTCGGCCTGGAACTCATCGAACTCCGAGTCAAGCCAACCCAGGCTACCCTGGATGCTGAAGTTGTCGGTCAGCAGCCAGGTAGATTCCAGCTCTATGCCGTAAACGTTAATTTCAGCAGCGTTGAAGAAGCGCGTTTCCTGGAAGGTGCTCTCGTTGACACCGTCACCATCGCGGTCAGCTTCAATCTCCGCCAGTAGCTGCTGCTGGGAATCGTCGTAGACCACGTAAAAGCCCGTTAGGTTGAGACGCAGGGTGTTATCCAGCCACTCCGATCGCATACCCAGCTCAAAGGAGTCGGCCGTCTCAGGATCAACCGGACGCGCCTGTATGGGCTCAATCGGGTTGCCACCAGTGCCAGTCTGATCGTTATAGCCGCCACTCTTGAAGCCGCGAGCGTACGTAAAGTAGGTGTACAGGTCGTCACTGAACTCATAGCTGGTGGTCAGGCGCCAGGTTGGCTCGTCCCATGACTCGCTGTCTTCCACAACACCGGTGGGGTACTTGTTGAAGTCAGCTGCGGCCAGTGGTTCACCGAGTTCTCGCCAGGTGAAATTGGGGTCGAATCCGCCCGTCAGCGCCTGGATGAAGACCTGGTTTCGTCCGGTCCAGTCCTTCTCTTCGTCGGTATAGCGGATACCTGCGCCCAAAGACCAGCGGTCGGTGATGTCCCAGGTGCCGTCTGCATAGACCGCCCAGGATTCAGCTTCCTGGGCGTTGGACAGTACCTGCGGGTTATTGTTGAAGAAGCGTGCATCACCAAAAAGCTGCTCGCTGGGGATAGTCATATCAACAAAACCCAGGATCTGCGCCACGGTGAATACGGTGTCGTCTTCTTGGTAAAAGAAGCCGCCGGTCCAGTTAAAGGCGCCGTCGAGGTCAGAGTTGATGCGAAGTTCGAACTGTGTGGTTTCGCGCTCGTCCTGGCGGTTGGCATCAAACAGCGATACTGGGCCAACTTCACCGGTGTAGGTACTGGGTAGCCAGGAGTCGGTTTCGCGGTAACCGGCAAAGCCCACAAGGTTATAGCTGTCACTGAGCTGCCAGTCGACATTGAGGTAGTAGCCATCTACATCGATTTCATGGCCGCGGCTGTCCATTTCCAGCAGCACGTCATCGCGCAGGGTGCTCGCGGCAACGTCTACCTGGTCACCGCTGTCGGCGGTGAAGCCGAGAGCGTTCCACAGATAACCGCTGTTTCTTGGTGTCCCATTCACAGAAGGAGGCGCGTCACCTTCGTCCCTGACCATTTCATAGGCAAGGTTGATGTCGAGGTCGTCGGTGGGTGCCCAACGGAACTTGAAGCGGCCTGAGAATAATTCGTCGCCGCCAACGTTGTCGCCATCACCCCGGCCGGTAGCGCCGACGTCGGGATGGCCTACACCGAAATCTGCAACGGGTCCGTACTCGGCGCCGTTCTCGTAGAAGCCGTCAGATTCGCGCCACATCGCGGCGATCCGCAGTGCCGCACTGTCGCCGAAGGCAAAGTTGCCCACACCTTTGACTTCATAGGTGTCGTACTCGGCAATCTGGCCCTGCAGGGACAGGGTGTTGGCTTCAAGCTCAGGGCGATTGGTTTTGACGTTGATAACACCGCCCGTAGTGTTTTTCCCGAAAAGCGTGCCCTGGGGGCCGCGCAGAATTTCAACGCTGGCGATATCGAGCATCTCGATATTCGCGGTTTGAATGTGCGGAATGACAAAGTCATCCACGGTTACGCCCACCTGGTTCTCGAAGTACAGGATGATGCCGTTCTGGCCCACACCGCGAATTGCGAAGTTGGCGGACTTGAAGCCTGGTTGTTTGCCATCGATCACATTGGGCGCATAAATCAGGATGTCGCCGAGGTCACGGGGAATAACCCGGTCGATCTCCTGGGAGGTTACCGGCGTAACTGCAACCGGCGTGGTCTGTACGTCGGTCTCGGCGCGGCGGGTAGCCGTCACCAGCACCTCTTCCAATTGCTGGCCCTGTGCAGGGAGTCCGGTCACGGCGAGGGTTGGGGTGAGTCCGATGAGTGCGGCTGCCTTGAGGCGTTGCCGGTTCAGGTACTGCGGAGTGCGGCGAAATATCGTCATTTTTTTATCTCCCTTAGGGGGTCAAATTGCTTGCGGCAAAATTTGAATCTTATTCAAGATTGAACGTGTTGCTTGTTTTTGTCAAGTAAATATTGGGGTGCCTACTGGCGGTCTCGCCCGGCGCCGGATGCCGATTTCTCGAGGCCAAGGCGGCGTTCGAGTTCCACGTGGAAGTGGCGCAGGCGTTGTTCCTGTTCACTCCACAGTTGGCCCTGGAATCCGCGACTGCGCATACCCTGCTGCACGATCGGCAGGAAGGCGGCGTCCTGGCTGAGAACCAGCCCCAGGCCGGCGTCTTCTTCGATGCTGTAGTGCTCGGTGGCGGGGCGAGTCCGGCCGGTGACGTCAGTACCTTCCGGCAGCCCCATCCATGCGGGGGGACAGTAGTCCGGGTCATCTGCCGGGATCAGCAGGGTCATGGTGTCGTAGTAGAAGCGCTCGGGGTCGGTTTCATGAGGAATAAAGCGCATCAGGAACACGGCTTCCGGGTGGCAGCCAATCTGCACATTGGGGAATATGCCTGTTGCCCAGCTGTCCGACAGCTGCCCGTCCACAAAGCGCGCGTAATCCAGGCCCAGCCGATCCGCGCGTTCCCGCTTGCCCGCTTGTATGGCTTTGCGCACGTCGGCGGCTGTGCCTTCAAAGGTGTCCACGTTAACGCCGGCCTCTTTAAGCATACCCTGCAGGCCTTCATTCACGGTTTCCTGGTCGTGCATTCGCGGGCTGGGCTGGCCCAGCGGCACGATCATGCGGCTGGCCCCGTTTGGATACAGGTCGTACTGCACATTGAGATCGCCCATCACGCCGCGCGTTTCCGGATGCACGGCGTGGAGGTGATAGCTCTCGTAAAAGGCCTCAACGCCAACCTTCCAATTGGCACCCCACTCACTGCGCACGTGCCGCACCACTTTCATGCGGTCGATCTGGTAGGGCTCGAGGTATCCCTCCGGCAGGCCGATCGATTCCAGCAGCGGCGGTGCGTCATCGCTCATGCAAATAAAGATGATCCCAGCGTGGACCTCGCAGGGCATTGAAGTGAGCCCGGGGCGGTGTTTGATCACGTCGGGATGGAAGGTTTCCTCGTCGGTAATTCTGCGCAGGTCGCCGTTGTTGTTGAAGCTCCAACTGTGGAAAGGGCAGACGAAGACTTTCTTGTTGCCACGCTCCTCACTGAGAAGTCGCGCACCGCGGTGGGAGCAGACGTTGTAGAACGCGACGATACCTTCATCCGTCCGGGTCACGATGATGGACTCGGTGCCGATGTTGAACAGGAAGTAGTCGCCGACCTCCGGGATGTCGGAGGTGACCCCGGCAATCAGCCAGCTGCGGGTCCAGAGTCGTTCCCATTCCAGCTGCATATAGTCACGGGAAAAGTAACCTTCGCTGTCGTGCCGGCGCGTGCCGTTATCGACGCGTGGTTGCTTGGCCTCCAGGGAATTGTCCGGTGCCTCCGGGTTGATGATGGCGACGGGAATAGTGGTCGGCGCGTTCATGTTGCCTCTCTCGCTGTATCCACAGTGAATACGGGTAAGGTAATAGCTTCGCTCCAGGCCTTGAAAGTAACGGAGACAGCCTGGCCGATGGTGACGGCCTCGGGGTCGCAATCCACGATATTGCTCATCATGCGAGGACCTTCCTCAAGGTCGATCAGGGCCACGACGTAGGGCGCTTCGTAGGCCTTGCTGATGGCGCGGCGAACGATGGAAAAACTGGCGACGGTGCCGCGACCACTAGCGTTTACCCAGTCGGGTTCCGCGGCGCCGCAGTGGCTGCACAGGGTTCGCGGATAGAACTGGTGCTGGCCGCAATGGCGGCACTGCTGTAGGCGCAAGAAACCTTCCGCGCAGCCGTCAAACCAGGGCTGGTTCAGCGCTGTCATAGGTGGCAGTGTTCTGTCCATGTCAGGCGGCCTCCCGCCCGAGAATTAAAGCCGTGTGCGACGACATGATGCCGCCCTGTGCGTGAACCAGGCCGACCTCCGCCTCGGGCACCTGCCGGTCGCCGGCGGTGCCGCGCAACTGCAGACGC
>Ga0213866_10002621_pt1 | contig 12526 bp, 10 predicted proteins | sample PICome_11_FD_160079 | JGI IMG/M metagenome (GOLD analysis project Ga0213866, IMG submission 160079) | Coastal seawater microbial communities near Pivers Island, North Carolina, United States - PICO284 | ecosystem: Environmental > Aquatic > Marine > Coastal | place: USA: North Carolina... | reverse complement strand
TGGTGCACCGCATGCGCATGCTGGATGCCGCCCATCCCGACCTGCGCTGGGGCGACATGGCGGTGCTCTATCGCACCAATGCCCAGAGTCGGGCGATGGAGGAGTCGCTGGTGCGCTGGGGCATTCCCTACATCGTGGTGGGCGGCCTGCGCTTCTACGACCGGCGCGAGATCAAGGATGTGCTCGCCTACCTGAAACTCTTGGTGAATCCGGCCGACACCGTCAGCCTGCTGCGGGTGCTCAACACCCCCAAGCGCGGCATCGGCAAAACCACGATCGAGCGGCTCACCGATGCGGCAGGCCAGCTGGGCATTCCCCTCTGGGATGTGGTGAGCGATGCCGAGGCGGTGCGCTCCCTGGGGGGGCGATCGGCGAAGGGGCTGCTCCAGTTCTGTGAGCTGATCAATGGCCTGCAGGCCTGCGCCCAGGACATCGCCCCCTCGGAGCTGGTGCAGCGGGTGATGGAGCAGAGCGGCTATGTGGCCGAGCTGATCGCCGATGGCAGCGACGAAGCCGAAGACCGGCGCCGCAACCTCAACGAATTGGTGAATGCCGCCCTCCAATACCAGGAGGAAAACGAGGAGGGCTCCCTGGAGGATTTCCTAGCTTCAGCCGCCCTGGCTAGTGACGCCGACAGCAAGGACACCGACCAGGACCGGGTCACCCTGATGACCCTGCACGCCAGCAAGGGCTTGGAATTCCCGGTGGTGTTTCTGGTGGGCATGGAGCAGGGGCTCTTCCCCAGCTACCGCTCCCTGGACGACCCCGCCTCCCTGGAGGAGGAGCGGCGGCTTTGTTATGTGGGCCTGACCCGGGCCAAGGAGCGGCTGTTCCTCTCCCATGCCAGTGAGCGCCGGCTCTGGGGTGGCATGCGAGAGCCGGCGGTGCCGTCTGTGTTTCTCTCCGAATTGCCCCCGGAGCTGATTCAGGGCGACATTCCCCACAGCGGCGGGGCGGCGATCCGGCGCGAGCAGCGCCTGGATCGCCTCACCCGGGTGGATCGGGAGGACTCCCGCCAGGTCGCTGGTGGTGGAGCCGCGGGGGCACCCGCCAACGCCGTGCGACGCCGGGCCGTGAACAAGGCCTGGGCGGTGGGTGATCGGTTGCGCCACAGCAGCTTTGGGGAGGGTCAGGTGAGCCACCTGTTCGGCAGTGGTGAAAAGGTCTCGATTGCGGTCAAATTCCAGGGGATGGGGCCAAAGATCCTGGACCCGCGCCTGGCACCGATCGAACCCATCTAGAGGTGGAGATCCCCGGCATCTCGCCTGCCCTGTTGGAGGTCCTGGGCCACTCCAGCTTTGGTCCGGTGGCGCTGGTGGGTGGGGCGGTTCGGGATCTGCTGCTGCACCGTGTCCACAACGACCCCTGGCGTGGTTTGCCCGATTTGGATCTGGTGGTGGAGGGCCCGGCTCCAGCCCTGGTGCAGGCGCTGCAGGAGCAGCTGGGGCCGGGCGTGATCCAGCGCTCTCAGGAGCACGGTGCCTACGGCACGGTGGAGCTGGAGCTGAATCTGGCCGGCGAGCCAGTGCTTCTGGATGTGGCCACGGCCCGGCGCGAGGCCTACCCGGTGCCGGCTGAAAATCCCCTGGTGAGCTTTGGCAGCCTGGCCGACGACCTGGCCCGCCGCGACTTCAGCATCAATGCCATGGCCCTTGACCTGGCCAGCGGTGCGTTATTGGATCCCCATGGGGGCCAGCAGGACCTTGAGCGGCGGCAGCTGCGTTTTCTGCATTCCGGCAGCGTGCGCGACGATCCCACCCGGCTGGTGCGGGGTGCCCGCTATGCGGCTCGCTTGGGTTTTGTGTTGGAACCCTCCAGCACCGAACAGGCCCGAATCACCCTGGACACCTGGCCCTGGCCGTGGCGACCCGGGGACCCGCCCAGCCAGGCACCCGCAGCCCTGGGCACCCGGCTGCGGATGGAGCTGGCGTTGCTGTTGGAGCATGAGCCCTGGGTAGGGGCGCTCCAGGCCTTGCAGCAGTGGGGGGCATTCAGGCTGCTGGATGCGACCCTGCAGGCCGATCGGGCCTGGCTGTGGCGGTTGCGCTGGGCGGAGCGCCTGGGCCTGCCCCTGGTGGTGGCTTTGGTGGCTGGGGCCAGCGATCCCCTGGCCTTGGCCGAAAGGCTCCAGTTGCCCCACCGCCAGCACCGCGTGCTGCTCCAGTGGCTGGCTTTGCGGGGGCGGCTGCGGGCAGGGTTTCCGCCCCCTGCCCGTGGGAGCGCCGAGCAGTGGTGCGCCCTGCTGGAAGCTCCCGGCTGCAGTGCGGCAGCGGTGGCATTGGCTTTGGTGTGTGGCACTGGCCCCCGCCGCCCCCTGCTGCGTTGGCTGTTGCGCTGGCGCTTTCTCAAGGCCCAGCGCAGCGCAACCGAGCTCCTGGCGGCAGGGGTGTGTCGGGGGCCTGAGCTGGGTCGCCAGCTGCGCGCCCTGCGGGCCGAGCGACTGCGGCAGGAGCGGGTTTGAGGGTTTTTGGCTCCTAGCGTGGTGCCATGACAGATCCCTACGTGGTGGTGGCCGTGCCGGCCCGGTTGGAATCGGCCCGCTTGCCGGGCAAGTTGCTTGCCGAGATCGCCGGCAAACCCATGCTTCAGCATGTGCTGGAGCGTTGCCGGCGGGCGCGTGGCGTCGCTGCGGTGGTGGTGTGCACCGATAGTGATCAGGTGCGGCAGCTGGCCGAGGCTTGGGGCGTTCCAGTGCTGATGACCTCGCCCGAATGCGCTTCCGGCAGCGAGCGTCTGGCCAGCGTCGTGGAAGAGTTGGTGGCCCTAGCCGGTGGCGGGGCTGCCAAGCAAACGCTGGTGATCAATGTCCAGGGAGATCAGCCCCTGCTGGATCCGGGGTTGATTGAGGCGATGGTGGCCCAATTTGTGGCACTGCAACGCCCGCCCGTGTTGACGCCTGTTTATCCTTTGGCGGCTGACAAACTGCACGACCCCAACGTGGTCAAGGTGTTGCGGGCCCGGGACGGCCGGGCCATCACCTTCTCGCGCAGTGCCCTGCCCCACCAGCGCGGCGTGCCGCCCCACCAGTGGGCTGAGCGCACCACCTACTGGGGCCACGTGGGGCTCTATGGCTATCGGGCCGATGTGCTGGCTGGCTGGCTGGCCTTGCCTGCCTCAACCCTCGAGCAGCTGGAGAAGCTCGAGCAGCTGCGGTTGATCGAGGCCGGGATCCCCCTGCAGACCTATGCGGTGGATCAGGATTGCCTTTCGGTCGACACAGCAGAGCAACTCCAGCAGGCCCGCGCCCTGGCGGGCACCTAGGCGTTTCCCTCTCGCCAGCCATCTCGGTGCAGCTCTCGCCCCAGCCCCCGCTGATGCAGCAGGGCCTCTGCCATTTCCCGTACGGCCCCATCCCCCCCCCGGCGGCGCAGCACCCAATCGGCCTGGCGGCGCAGTGCCGGGCTGCCATCGGCGGGGCTGATCAATAGGCCAGCGGCGGGGCGCACCGTCAGGTCGTTGAGATCGTCGCCGATGAAAGCCGTGTGCTTACGGGTGTACTGGAGATCGGCCTGGAGCTGCTGCAGGGCTTTGAGCGTGTCGCCCACCCCCACCAGACAATGGCGGATGTCCAGGTGGGCGGCCCGGTGCTCAATCGCACCGCTGCGTCCGCCGCTCAGCAATGCCACTTCGATGCCCGCCCGCTGCAGCATGCGGATTCCCAGGCCATCGCGCACGTCAAAGCGCTTTAACACCTGGCCCTGGGCGTCGTAGTGCAGGCCCCCATCGGTGAGCACGCCGTCGACGTCGCAGACAACCAGTTGAATCGCCCGCAGATCGCGCCGCCGCCAGGGCAGCAAGGAATTTCGGAGCAGGTGGTCGATCAAAGCGTGCTCGGTGCCATGCCACCGGTCACCACCTGACGCAGAGCTAACAGTTGGCTGAGCAGGGGCTCGAGGCGGTGCAGGGGCACCATGTTGGGGCCGTCGCTGAGGGCGTTGTCGGGATCGGGATGGGTCTCCATGAACAGACCATCAACGCCCACGGCAACCGCTGCTCTGGCGAGGGGTGCGACGAACTCCCTTTGGCCGCCGGTGCTGGTGCCGCGGCCCCCCGGTTGCTGCACGGCGTGGGTGGCATCGAAGATCACCGGACACCCCAAGGCCTGGAGTTGGGGAAAGCTACGCATGTCCACCACCAGCGTGTTGTAGCCGAAGCTGGTGCCGCGTTCGGTGAGCCAGAGGCGGCCGCTGGCTGGCTCCAGACCGAATTCCGCCATTTTGTTCACCACCTGGGCCATGTCCCAGGGGGCGAGGAACTGGCCTTTTTTGATGTTCACCACTTTGTTGGTGCCCGCTACGGCCAGGGCTGCGGCCTCCAGCAGGTCGGTCTGGCGGCAGAGGAAGGCTGGAATCTGAAGCACATCGACGGCCTGGGCAGCGGCAGCGGCCTGGGAACTCTCATGGATGTCGGTGAGCACCGGCACCCCAAAGGTCTGCCCCACCGCCTGCAGGATTGCCAGGCCCTCATCGGGGCCCGGTCCACGAAAGGATTGGCCGGAGCTGCGATTGGCCTTGTCGAAGCTGGCCTTGAAGATGTAGCGAATGCCGAGGCGATCGGTGATTGCCTTCACCTGTTCGGCCACCTGCAGCACCAGATCGCGGTTTTCAATCACGCAGGGCCCGGCGATCAGGGTAAAGGGTGTCATCGGTGCTCAGCATCGGCGCTTGGGCTGAACCCAGCCTGCACCAGATCGTGCAACCGCAGGAGCCCCAGCAGCAGGCCAGGCTGGGCGGGATCAACCACTGGCAACACGGAAATCGCTTGGCGCGGGTTGCGTTCCATCAGTTCCAGTGCCGTGATCGCCAGGGTCTGGGGAGCCACGGTGATCGGGTCAACGGTGGCCATCGCACCGGCGTGGATCGACGCCCACGACTCGGGGGGATGGCGCTGCAGGGTGCGGCGTAGGTCGCCATCGGTGATCAGCCCAGCCATCCGCTTGGGGTCCGAGCTGGCCTGCACCCAAGCCGCCCCCAGACTGCCCTTGCCGTTGTTGCCTTGGGTGAGTTGGCCGATCACCTCCATCAGGGGGGCGTGGGGCGAGAGGCCTGCCAGGTCGGTTGCCGGCACCATCAGGTCGGCCACGGTGAGGGTGAGCTGGCGACCCAGGGAACCGGCCGGGTGGTTGATGGCGAAGTCTTCCGGCGAGATGCCGGCCCGCTCCATCCAGACGGCCGCCAAGGCGTCGCCGATCGCCATCGCCACCGCCGTGCTGGCGGTGGGGGCCAGGTTCAGCGGGCACACTTCCCGATCCACCGACCCATCCAGCACCACATCGCAGCCCACAGCCAGGCTTGACTCCTGCCGTCCCACCAGGGCGATGCGGGCGGTGCCGCGGCGGCGCAGGTGGGGAAGGATCGCCAGCAGCTCCTCCGTTTCGCCGCTGTTGGAGAGCAGCAGGGCCACGTCGTCGGCCGCCACGATGCCGAGGTCGCCATGCAGGGCATCGACGGGGTTGAGAAAGACCGCCGTCAGACCGATCGAGGAGAAGGTGGCAGCGATCTTGCGCGCCACGATCCCGCTTTTGCCCACCCCCGTCACCACGAGCTTGGAGCGGCGCAGTCGGCAGCCCGCCAACAGCTCAAGGGCCGCTTCCACCTGGCTGCTGCTGAGGCGCTGGGCAGCGGCGGCGATGGCGGCCGCCTCTCCCTCCAGGCAACTGGTCAGGGCTGACAAGGCGTGGTGTTCCGGATGGCGTTCATTGTTGCTCGTGGTTGGTCGCCGGCCTGTTCAGCAGAGGACATGGCCGATGGCGGCGGCCTCCAGGAATCCCGCCTGGTGCAGCTCGGCCAGGGCGGCTTCGATGCGATCGGCGGGGACGGCCGCCAGCAGGGGGCCACAGGTCTGGGGATCGATCAGCAGGGCCCGGCGGGCGCCATCAACCGGGCCCTGCCATTGCACCCGATCCTCCAGTAGGGCTAGGGCGCTGGCATTGGCAGGGGCCAGGCTGCTGGCCAGGCCTTGCTCCAGCAGGGTCAGGGCCCCGGGCAGGCTGGGGATCTGCCCGGCCTTGAGGGTGGCGCGGCAGGCGTCCGGGCTGGCCGCCAGCATCTCGCCCAGGTGGCCCAGCAGCCCGAAGCCGGTCACATCGGTGCAGGCCCGGCAACCATGGCCGGCCAGCAGCTCCACCAGGTCAGCCTGGCTCTGTTGCATGGCCGCCAGGGCAGCATCGAGCCACTGGGGTTGGCCGCGGCCGGCCAGGGCAGCGGCAAACAGCACCCCCGTGCCGATCGGCCGGCTGAGCAGCAGCCCATCGCCTGGGCGCAGGGGGCCTTTGCCCCAGTGCCGCTCGGCCGGGGCGGTGCCATTGACACTCAGCACCAGGTTGAGGCCAGCAGTTGGGCTCGGTGGATCCTGGTTCTCGCGCGCCTCCAGGGTGTGGCCACCGATCAGTCTTGCCCCCAGCGGTTGGAGCACCGACTGGATTCCGGCCAGGGTTTCGCTGAGCAGGTTGGCCTGCAGGGAAGCGGCCAGCTGGGGCACGGTGACCACCGCCTGCACGGTGCAAACCTGGGCGCCGCAGGCCCAGAGATCGCTGCAGGCATGCAGGGTGGTGAGTCGGGCGTTGAGCCACGGGTCGCTCACCAGGGCGGGAAAGCCATCCACGCTTTGCAGCAGCAGGTTGCCCTGGCCGTCCTGGCCGACCACGGCGGCGTCCTCAGCGCTGCCCGGCAGGCCGCCGTCCAGCCGATTGCGGGCGAGGGCATCCTGCAGGGGGCTGGCGGCCAGCTTGGCCGCACAGCCGTGGCAGGCCATCGCCACCGTGGCCTTTCCAGCCATGGCTTTGAGACTGGTGAAGCGGTCCATGAAGCGCCGATCGAGGTACTGCTTCCAGCGCCACAGCACCGGGCTGGGCCCCAGGGCCCAGGGCCCCCAGAAGGCCACGGCCTCGGGCTGGGATCCCCGGCTGCCGCCATCGCCCAGCAGCTGCAGGGCCCAGCGTTGGGGGCGCCAGGCGCGCAGGCGGCGACCTGAAACGATCCGTGTCAGGTTCTCGGCCAGGGTGGGAGCGCTGCGCACTGCCCACACGCCGGATGGGGGCCTGGGCTGGCTGGCGATGACACCGCAGTCGCCACTGGCAAACACCGTGGGATGGTTTTCAACCTGGAGGCTGGCGGCCGTGAGCAGCCGTCCGTCTTGGTCATGGGGCAGGCCAGCTGCGGCCAGCCAGCGGGGCGCGCGGCTGCCGGTGCAGGCCAGATCGGCGCGGGCGGACTCGGGGCTGTGAGGCTGAAGGCCAATCCCCGCCTCATGCAGCATCCGTATGCCCAGGCGGTTGGCGGCCTTGGAGCCAAGCTGCAGCTGGCCGCCGCGCAGCAGCAGCTCCGGTTTTAATCCCCGCCCCCGCAGGGCCAGGGCCAGTTCCACGGCCGCGGCGCCCCCACCACGGATGCGCAGGTTGGTCTGATCCAGGTGGCGGCACCACTGCAGGAATGGCTCCAGCGGCTTGACCGCCATGGCTGCGCCAGCGAGATCGCGGGTCTCAGCCCCGACATCAAGGCTCAGCCAGTCCCAGCGCAGGCTGGGCCGTCCCGCCAGGTGCAGTTCCCTTGCCTGGGGATCGAGGCCGGTGATCTCGGCCTGAACGAAGGTCACGCCCGCCAGCAGGCAGAGGCGTCGCAGGTCGATGGCGCAGGCCTGGTCCGTGACCAGCCCTGCAACGTGCGCGGGCACCAGACCCGAGTAGCCGGCGGTGCTCCTACGACTGATCAGGCTGATCCGGGCAGGGGGGCGATGGCTGGATTGGTGGCCAGCCATCGCCCAGATCCTCAGCACCAGGGAATGGCTGTGGCCGCCGCCGGCCAGCAGCAACTCCCCTTCAGCTGCCATAGCCGTGGGGATTGGCCTGCTGCCAGCACCAGCTATCGCGGCACATCTCTGCCAGGGAGAGGCGAGTTCGCCAACCCAGTCGCTCGGCGGCCAGGTGCGGATCGGCCACGGTGCAGGCGGCGTCTCCGTCCCTGCGGGCCACGATTGCAAAGGGCACCGAGCGGCCACTGGCGGCTTCGAAGGCCCGCACCACCTCCAGCACCGAATGGCCCTGGCCGCTACCCAGGTTGAGGGTGAGCAGTTGGGGCGGCTCGGCCAAAAGGGTGTTGAGGGCGGCCCGGTGCCCCTCGGCCAGGTCCATCACGTGGATGTAGTCGCGGATGCCGCTGCCGTCGGGGGTGGGCCAGTCGCCACCGAACACCTGCAGTTGGTCCCGCCGCCCCACGGCCACCTGGCTGACAAAGGGCAGCAGGTTGTTGGGGATGCCGCTGGGATCCTCGCCGATGCGGCCACTGGGGTGGGCTCCCACCGGGTTGAAGTAGCGCAGTCGGGCAATCCGCCAGCCGGCCTCACTGGCATCCAGATCTGCGAGCATCTGCTCGACGGCCGCCTTGCTGTGGCCGTAGGGATTGATCGGCTGGATAGCTGCCCCCTCGTGAATCGGCATGGTTTCGGGCAAGCCGTAGACGGTGCAACTGCTGCTGAACACCAGGGTGCGGCAGCCATGGGTCTGCATGGCTTTGAGCAGGTGGCGGGAGCCGCTGAGGTTGACGTCCCAGTAGCGCAGCGGATCGCCCACCGATTCCCCCACGGCCTTGAGGCCGGCGAAGTGGATCACCGCTTCGATGGGCTGGCCGGAGGGTGCGGCGGCAAAGGCCTGATCCAGATCCGAGGCCGAGCGTATATCGCCCTCCACGACAACCAGCCGGCCAGCTGCCTCAGGCCCGGCCAGCTCCTGCACCCGTCGCAGTGCCTCTGGGGCGCTGTTGTCGTAGTTGTCAATCACCACGAGGCTGTGGCCGGCCTCGAGCAGCACCAGGCAGGTGTGGCTGCCGATGAAGCCGGCGCCCCCAGTTATTAACAGATGGCTCAAGATTGTTTCCCGTGACGGTGGGCGATAGTCTCGGTCGAATCTTGCCACCGACTGTCATGGACGCACCATCAATTCGCAGCATTTGCTGCATTGGTGCGGGCTATGTGGGCGGTCCAACGATGACGGTGATTGCCGATCGCTGTCCCCACATCCAGGTGACGGTGGTCGATCTCAATGCTGAGCGGATTGCCGCCTGGAATTCCGCTGACCTGAGCTTGCTGCCGATCTATGAGCCAGGGCTCGATGCGGTGGTCGGCCGCGCCAGAGGCCGCAACCTGCACTTCACCACATCGGTGGAGGGGGCGATCGCCGCCGCGGACATGGTGTTCATTTCCGTCAATACACCCACCAAAACCCAGGGGGGGGGAGCAGGCCAGGCGAGTGATCTCAAGTGGATTGAGGCCTCTGCCCGCATGTTGGCGAAAGCGGCGACGGGCCACACGATCGTGGTGGAGAAGAGCACCCTGCCGGTGCGCACCGCCCAGGCGGTGAAGTCGATTCTGGAGGCGGGCCCGGCGGGTAAGACCTTTGCTGTGCTCTCCAATCCGGAGTTTTTGGCGGAGGGTTCGGCGATCAAAGATCTGGAGAATCCCGATCGGGTGCTGATCGGTGGCGAGTCCGAGGAGGCGATTGAGGCTTTGGCGGGGATCTATGGCCAGTGGGTGGCACCGGACAAGATTCTGCGCACCAATCTTTGGAGCAGTGAGTTGAGCAAGCTCACGGCCAATGCGTTCCTGGCCCAGCGCATCAGTTCGATCAACAGCATCGCCGCCCTCTGTGAGGCCACCGGTGCGGATGTGCGCGAGGTGGCCAATGCAATCGGTGCCGACAGCCGCATCGGTCCCAAATTCCTCAAGGCTGGCCCTGGCTTTGGCGGCAGCTGTTTTCAGAAAGACATTCTCAACCTGGTCTACCTGTGTAGCTATTACGGCCTTCAAGACGTCGCCAGTTATTGGGAACAGGTGGTGACGCTCAACACCTGGCAGCAGCACCGCATCTCCAGGCTGATGGTCAATCGTTTATTTGGCACCATCAGCGGCAAACAAATTGGCGTGCTCGGCTTTGCCTTCAAGGCCGATACGAATGACACGCGGGAATCGCCGGCCATTCAAGTTTGCCAAGATCTGCTGGAGGAAGGGGCTCGGCTGGCCATCGTTGACCCCAAAGTCAGTGAGAGCCAGATCAGCCTTGATTTGGGCCGGCCGGCTGGGGAGGGCGAGGGCAGTTGGCAGCTTGTGCATTCGGTGGAAGAGGCGGCGTCAGGAGCCGATGCCTTGGTGCTGCTCACCGAATGGCAACAGTTTGCCCAGATCAATTGGCCGGCGGTGGCCGACGTGATGCGCCAGCCGGCCTGGCTGTTTGATTCGAGGGCCAAGGCCGATGCGGCGGCTGCCCGGGCGGCAGGCTTGAATGTCTGGACCTTGGGAGAGGGCTAAACGATGCCTGCTTCAATCACCCGCAACCTGATCACCGGGGGTGCCGGCTTCGTTGCCTCCCACCTCATCGATCGGCTGATGCAGGCTGGTGAGGAGGTGATCTGCCTCGATAACTACTTCACTGGACGCAAATCCAACATTGCCGAATGGATCGGCCATCCCCGTTTTGAGCTGATTCGCCACGACGTCACCGAGCCGATCGTGCTGGAAGTCGATCGGATCTGGCACCTGGCCTGCCCGGCATCCCCGGTGCACTACCAGTTCAACCCGATCAAAACCGCCAAAACGAGTTTTCTGGGCACCTACAACATGTTGGGGTTGGCCCGGCGCGTCGGTGCCCGGCTGTTGATGGCTTCCACCAGTGAGATCTACGGCGACCCCGAGGTGCACCCCCAGCCCGAGAGTTATCGCGGCTGTGTGAACACCATCGGCATCCGCAGCTGTTACGACGAAGGCAAGCGGATTGCTGAAACGCTCTGCTTTGATTACCGGCGCATGCACGACACTGAAATCAGGGTGGCGCGCATCTTCAACACCTACGGGCCGCGCATGCTTCCCGATGATGGCAGGGTAGTCAGCAATTTCATTGTCCAGGCCCTGCGCGGTGAGCCGCTCACCCTCTACGGCGATGGCAGTCAGACCCGCAGTTTCTGTTATGTGGCCGATCTGGTCGAGGGGTTGATCCGGTTGATGAACGGGTCCCACCCTGGTCCGATCAACCTGGGCAACCCCGGTGAGTTCACGATCCGCCAGCTGGCTGAACTGGTGCGAGCCAAAATCAACCCCGAGCTGCCCCTGATCACCCGCCCCCTGCCCTCGGATGATCCGCTGCAGCGCCAACCGGTGATTGCCTTGGCCCAGCAGGAGTTGGGCTGGCAGCCATCCGTGCCGCTGGAGCAGGGCTTAGAGCCCACGATCGCCTACTTCCGCGAGACCCTGGCTCTTTGAGCCCTGTCGTTCTCGTCACCGGGGCGGCCGGTTTCGTCGGTGCCGCCGTCTGCGGTCGGCTGCTCGAGCGGGGCGAGCGGGTGGTGGGGATCGACAACCTCAACAGCTATTACGACCCAGGCTTGAAGCGGGCCCGATTGGCGCGACTTGAGGCTGTTGCTCCCCCCGGAGCCTGGGCCTTTGAGCAGCTCGACCTCGGTGATGCTGGCGCGATTGCTGAGCTGTTTGGCAGGGAAAAGCCCCTGCGGGTGATTCATCTCGCGGCCCAGGCTGGCGTTCGTTACTCGATTGAAAACCCAGCTGCATACCTGGAGAGCAACCTGGTGGGTCTGGGTTCGATTCTCGAGGGTTGCCGGCACCACGGCGCCGAACACCTGGTGTATGCCTCCAGCAGCTCGGTGTATGGCGGCAACACCAACCTGCCCTTCACCGAACGCCAACCGGTGAACCACCCGGTGAGCCTCTATGCAGCCACCAAAAAAGCTGGCGAACTGATGGCCCATACCTACAGCCACCTCTATGGGTTGCCTGCCACCGCCCTGCGCTTTTTCACCGTGTACGGGCCCTGGGGCCGTCCAGACATGGCGCCGATGCTTTTTGCCAAGGCAATCCTGGCGGGGGAGCCGATCCGGGTGTTCAACCAGGGCCGCATGCGCCGTGACTTCACCTACATCGACGACATTGTTTCTGGCGTGATTGCTTGCGCCGACAAGCCGGCCACGCCTGATGCCGGATTCGACAGCTCGGCCCCCGACCCCGCTACCAGCTGGGCGCCGCATCGCCTGTTCAACATCGGCAACAGCAAACCGGTGGAGTTGCTGCGCTTTATCGAGCTGCTCGAGCAGGCCCTGGGCAGACCGGCCATCAAGGATTTCCAACCGATGCAGGTGGGTGATGTGGTGGCCACTGCCGCTGACACCTCCCTGCTTGAAGCCTGGGTGGGCTTTCGGCCCTCGACTCCGATCGAAGTGGGCGTGGAGCGCTTCGCCCGCTGGTATCGCAGCACTTACGCCTGTTTGCCCCGCTGAGTGCGGCTCAGGCCGGCAGGCAGACTCAGGCCACTTGCACTCCCTGGTTTGGCCTCGCTCCAGAGCCTGCGTGGCATGGTCGACCTGCTGCCGGATCAGGTTGGTTTATGGCAGCACGTGGAAGGGAGTGCCCGTGAGCATTTCCGCCGCTGCGGCATCACCGAGATCCGCACGCCCCTGCTGGAGGTCACCGAGTTGTTTGCCCGGGGCATCGGTGAGGCGACCGATGTGGTGGGCAAGGAGATGTACACCTT
>Ga0213866_10002619_pt1 | contig 12530 bp, 9 predicted proteins | sample PICome_11_FD_160079 | JGI IMG/M metagenome (GOLD analysis project Ga0213866, IMG submission 160079) | Coastal seawater microbial communities near Pivers Island, North Carolina, United States - PICO284 | ecosystem: Environmental > Aquatic > Marine > Coastal | place: USA: North Carolina... | reverse complement strand
CCATATAGCATTTGGTTATTACCCATTTCAGCAAAATCAGCTTTGTTTGAGTAATTTCCATCTGTTTGGATCCACAAACCTCCCTGAGAGTCAAACTTAATACCATCAGGTGAATTAAACATGTTGTCTTTGTTGATATTTTTTGATCCAGCGTTTAATCCTGAATGTACTGATGGATTACCAGCAAGAACAAATATATCCCATTTAAATTTAGACGAGGCATGATCGTTTTTATCAGCTGTCCATCTAACTATTTGACCATATTTATTACCTGCTCTTGGATTTGGACCATTTACAGCAACATCATCACCACCGGCATTTGGTTTTTTTCCTCTGTTTGTATTATTGGTTAATGCAACATACGCCTCTGCTTTAAGAGGATTTGCTGAAACCCATTCAGGTCTATCCATGGTAGTTCCACCAGCAGCTGAGGCAGCCATTCTTGTATGTATTGCAATCTCAGCTTTAGACTTCATGCCTGTTGTTTCTGGCGTAAGAGGTAACCACTCACCTGTTCCATTATCACTAAATTTTGCAACAAATAAATTGCCATCCTCTAGTAAGTTAGAGTTGTCGCCGCTTTTGTTATATTTTTTGGATGAAACGAACTTATATAAATACTCACCTCTTTCATCATCTCCAAGATAAACAATTACTTCATTGTTTTTACCAAGAACAACCTCAGCATTTTCATGTTTAAATCTTCCTAAAGCAGTTCTTTTTTTTGGTGTAGATGATGGATTTAAAGGATCTATCTCAACAACATAACCGGCTCTATTGGGTTCATTCGGCTCCATATCCCAGTTAAAACGATTATCGAATTTTCCCCATGCATAACCCCAGTCTTTGGTTGAAATACCGTATCTTTTAAACTCGGGTGGAATATCAGCATTTGGATCTGTATTAGAGAAATAACCATTGAAATTTTCTTCACAGGTCAGATATGTTCCCCATGGAGTTTTTCCGTTACCACAATTATTCCATGTGCCCAATGAAACAGTTCCAGTTGGATCTGAAATTGTTTTCAATAAAGCATGTCCTCGAGCAGGACCTGTTAACTCCATTCTAGAGTCTGCAGTTATTCTTCTATTATACTTAGAGTCTTTTACAATCTCCCACTTACCATTATTATTTGATATTTCAAAAATACTTACACCATGACCAGCTTTACCTTTTCTCACATCATCTTCTGTCTCTGGTAATTTTGAACCTCGATTATCATAAATTATTTCTCTATTTACATATTCATTATTTACAGCAATAATAGTTTTTCCGTCCTCAGTATAGAAAGTGTCCATACCATCATTATTATCTCCATAAGCTAACTCTTGGCTTTCACCTGTACCTCTAGTATAATGATCAAACCACTTACCATTACTAAATAAAGGATCTCCCCATTTTGCAACGATATCCCAGGTATACCCTTCTGGAATTGTAATATCATCTGTTGTATCTGACTTAATTGCTTTAAAATTAATAAGTCCAGAAAATGACGCTTCGGCTTCAGTTGTCCCTAACATACTCAGTCCTGATCCAAGTACAAAGGCAGAAGTGCCAAGCATAAAACTTCCTTTCATGAAGTTTCTTCTAGTCATTGCTTTTTGAAGAATTTTGTCAAAATCAACTACCTCAGGTGGTGGATTGTTTATTTCATCAAATTCATCAATTGATAAATTGTGATATTCAGTTTTTTTTAATTTTTTCATAAGTTTCCTTTCAAATTAACTTTTAAATTTGAAATGTTAAAAAAAGACTAAGTAAATATTAAAGAAATTTGAATTATTTATTAAAACTCAATTTTAAATTGTAAAGATTAGTATAGAGTGAAAGTCCAAATTATTTTGAGTATAGTACTCTTGGTTCTAAAAACATTTCTTTAGATAAAGTCTTAAATCTTTTGGTTACTTGTTTTGATATCATTTCTTGGTGATCGAAAGGTATCTTTAAAAATAATGAATTACCTCTTTTATATAGTTTAAATTCTTCTAAGAAAATCGTTGATATAGATGTAAGTGTATGAGCAAAGCGAAGAGCTGCACCTATTTGTTTACATGCATATATCTCGTTATTATTTAAAAATTTCAGAAATTCAATTTGAGGGTTGTATTTAATGCTGCAATACCTCCAATAACAAGATAAGGCTAACTTAATTCTATCGTTATGATTTAGCCTTAATAAAGGGGTATTAATAGTTTCGTTAAAAACTAATTCTGCTTTCTGAAATGCTCCAAGTCCCCAATCCATATGACTTAAAACACATGCTAAGTTTAACAGTTCATTATTAAAATGATCATTGTCATCAAAAATTGGTTTTAAAAAATCGTAATATCTTTTGTAATTATTAGCTAAATCACCTCTTTTAAATGCTATATAATTGAGGGAATTATTAAAAATTTGATCTTGCGAAAAATCTTTAAAATATTCAATTGCTAATGCACCTTCTCGGATACCACTAATAGAGCACAAAACATTTATCGGATTAATTAAATTTATGATTTCATCAAGAATTATAGAGCCATATGGTAAGTAAGGTGTTCTTGATTTAGATATATACTCAACAGTTTTTAATTTTGATTTGTTGAAAGAAGCAATCTTATTTATAAATGGATATAATTGTTTACGTTCAACTGAATATTGATGGATAATATGTACAGGATGATTATTTTCGATTAAATGTAATTTAAACAATGCCCTCCATGTACCACCGACTAAGTATAAGTTGTTAAAATTTTTTTTAGATAGCCACTTTTCATCTTTAAAAAGCTTTTTAATATATTTGCTTAAATTTCCTTTTTTAATGAGAGGATTATTCATTAATCTCAAAACACCAATTGGTAAAGATGTTTTGTTGGTAATTATGTTATTCTCTACATTTGTTAATTCTAAACTTCCGCCACCTAAATCTGCAACTAGACCATCTACATTTTTAAAACCAACTTTGACCCCTTCTGCAGTATATTCTGCTTCTTCGTTACCTGATAAAATCTTTAAATTTGTATTAAATAAATTCTCAACTTCTCTGATAAAATCTTTTGCATCAATAGCTTCTCTTAATACTGCTGTAGCAATAATTCTTACATTTTTTATTTGCGAGACATTCAAAATTTCTGAAAATCTTTTTAATACTTTAAGGGCATATTCCTTACCTTTATTATTTAATTTTCTTGATTTATCTAAATTCTTTCCAAGCTCACATACTGCTTTTTCATTAAAAAAAGGCACTCTTGAATAATTAAAATTTTCATAAATAAGCATTCTTATCGAATTTGAACCAATATCAATTATTGATATCTTAGAAGTTTCAAGATCAATATTATATTTTATTTCATGGTTTAAACTTTTCATTTTTTAATTTTTAAAAGTTGAAGTTTTTTTGGTTTAAACTTTAATTTAGATTTACCTCTTCCAGATAAGCTTGGATTGTTCATAAAATATTCATGTGCCGAAAAAGAATCATTATTATTATATTTTACCTTATTATAATTTGTAAATGAATCTAATTGCCAACTTTGTACATTGTCCAAATAATTAGCAACCATGATTTGATCTAAAACTTGCTCATGAACTGTTTTGTTTTCTATTGGTATTAATAATTCAACTCTTCGGTTAAGATTTCTTGGCATCATATCTGCAGAAGAAATAAAAACTTTAGCTTTTCTACTTGGCATTAATTTCCCATTAGCAAAACAATAAATCCTTGAATGTTCTAAAAAACGACCAATAATACTTTTAACAATTATATTTTCTGATAATCCTTTAACACCGGGTTTTAAGCAACAAATCCCTCTTATAAATAAATGTATTTTTACCCCAGCACATGACGCTTCATAAAGTTTATCTATAACTTTACTATCAACTAAAGAATTTAATTTAAACCAAATCTGTGAAGGTTTGTTTTTATGAGCATTATTAATTTCACTATCAATACATTTTTCTATAGTTTCCCTTAAATTTATTGGAGATATTGCAATTTTATTAAGATTTTTAGGTTTGGCATATCCTGTTACATAGTTAAAAAATTTTTCTACATCAGATGCTATTAATTTATTACTACTAAATAAGGATAAATCAGTATAAATCTTAGCATTTACAGGGTGGTAATTACCTGTGCCTAAATGAAAGTAAGTTTGAATTTTAGTTCCCTCTCTACGAAGTACTAGAGAAGATTTAGCATGAGTTTTATATTTAGCAAAACCATAAACAATTTGAACACCAGCTTTTTCTAAACTTCTAGATAAAAGTATATTAGACTCTTCATCAAATCTAGCTTTAATCTCGATTACAGCAGTAACTACTTTACCATTTTCAGCAGCCGTAATTAGTGCTTTTACTATGGGTGAGTCCAATGTGGTTCTATATAATGTTTGTTTTATAGCTAAAACTTTCTTATCTATTGCTGCCTGATTTAAAAATTCAATAACGGAATCAAATGTCTCAAATGGATGATGAACAATTAAATCTTTTTTTTTAATTGTTTCAAAAAAATTACTGTTATTTTCTCTAAGTCTTTCAACCTCTCTTGGCTTGAAAGGTTTATAAGTATCTTTTGAATGTTTAATATTACATAATTGATCTATATCTTGAATACCTACCAAGCCAGATACATTATAAATATATTCCTCAACAACTTTTAATTTATCTTTAATAAAATTAACTATTTGTGGATCTGAATTTTCTAGAATTTCCAATCTTACAATATCACCCGTTCTTCTTTTTTTTAAAGCAAGTTCAAAAGAGTGCACTAAGTCTTCTGACTCTTCTTGAAATTCTACGTCGCTGTCTCTTGTAATTCTAAAAATCATTTTACCTGTTGGAATATGATCTGGAAAAATGTCAGAAATAAAAAAGTCTATAACATCATCAATAATAATATATTTATGGATTTTCTTTGGATTCTTTATCCTGATAAATCTTTGTAATGATTTTGGGATAACAATTATTGAATTTAAAGTTTTATTTTTATTCTTTTTTTTTAAATGTAAAACTATTGCTCTTTCTCTATTTCCAATAAATGGAAATGGATGAGCAGGATCTATTGCTGAAGGTGTAAGTAATGGATAAATTTCATCAAGAAATATTTTTTTGAGTTGTTTCTTTTCTTCTTTGTTTAATAAATGCGGTTTTGAAAGACTAATATTTTTTTTTTCTAATATATTGATTAAATTATTGTATATTTTATTCTGTAAATCTAAAAGCTCCTTAGTCTTTTTTATAACACCGTCCATTTGTTCATTCGGTGTAAGTCCATCTGAACTTAAAGACTCTACATCTTGTTTTATTTGACTGTGTAATCCAGCAACACGAACCATAAAAAATTCATCTAGATTCGAACCTGCGATAGATAAAAATTTTACTCTTTCAAATATAGGTATATCTTTATTATTGGCTTCAAGTAAAACTCTTTCGTTAAACTTAAGCCATGAAATTTCACGATTAATAAATCTATCTAGATTATTAAATTTATTTTCAATTAATGATTTATTCATGTATTTATTTATATGCTCGAATTATATGTTATGAGACACGCAAAATCTAGTTGGGATAATCTAGATTTACCTGATCATGATAGACCGTTAAGCACAAGAGGTAAAAGAAATGCAAAAAAGATTTGTGAATTTTTTGTTAAAAAAAAAATAGAATTTGATTTAATAATTGTCTCTTCTTCAAAAAGGACCAAAAAAACACTAAAAATCTTAAAAAAAAAAATTAAAAAACCAAAAAAAATAATAATCTCAAAAAAATTGTACCTAGTTAATGAAAATAAGATTTTACTAAAACTAAAAAAAATAAAAAATAATTATAAAAAGGTTTTATTAATTAACCATGAACCAGCAGTCACAAGTTTAGTAAATTATTTGGTTAAAAATACAGATAATAGTTTATTTAAATTAATGAATTATAAATTTCCCACATCAACTTTTGCGAAAATAATATTTGATTTAGATAAATGGTCATTGATAAATTCTAAAACAGGTGTTTTAAAAAATTTTGTAAGACCTAAAGATATTTAGGACTCTAACGAATAACCTGCTGATCTAACAGTTCTAATTAAAGGTTTAGTACCTTCTAAATTAATTGCTTGTCTTAATCTTCTAATATGAACATCTACAGTTCTTGCTTCAACATATATATTTTCACCCCAAACATTATTTAGAAGCTGCTCTCTAGAATAAACTCTTTTTGGATTTTTTATAAAAAAATCTAAAAGTTTAAATTCAGTTGGCCCTAAGTTAATTTCTTTTTTGTTTCTATAAACTCTTTTTGTAATCCTATCAATTTTAAGATCAATAAATTCTACTATGTCAGATGAACTTTGTGGTTTTGTCCTTCTTAAAAGAGATTTAATTCTAGCATTTAATTCTTTTTGACTAAATGGTTTTGTAACATAATCATCTGTTCCAACATCAAAAGCTTTAAGTTTATCTTCCTCCTCACCTTTAGCAGTTAACATTATAATTGGAATATCGTTGTATTTTTTATCTCTCTTTAATTGTTTTGAAATTTCAATTCCAGATAGATTTGGCATCATCCAATCCATAAGAATTAAATCTGGATTTTTATCCCTAATTTGATTTAAGGCATCCTCACCATTATCAGAGGTACTTACTTTATAGCCTTCTTTTTCTAAATTGTATTTTAAAAGTGAAACTATATTTTCTTCATCTTCTGCAACAAATATATGCGAGGGCATAATTTTATGTATTTTTAATTTCCGAGTTTTTTGGCCTATCTCCTTCAAGATATTCACCCCTGACCAAAAAATAGACTTGTTCAGCTATGTTGGTAGTGTGATCACCCATTCTCTCTAAATTTTTAGAAACAAATAATAAATGAGTACCATTTTGTAGATTGTTTTTATCTTCTTTTAAAAAATCTATAGACGCTTGCATACATTGATTAGTCATTTCGTCTACTTTTTCGTCATTCTCCCAGACATCTATTGCTATTGATGATGATCTCTCTAAATAAGAATCAATAACAGATTTTAATTGTTTTTGAACCTTCTCAGATAATGCAGTAAAAATATCAATTAAGTTGTTATTTAATTTGTTCGATAATAACAAAGATCTTTTAGCAATATTTTTAGATAAATCTCCAATTCTTTCTAAGTCTGATGAAATTTTTAAAGCGGTAACAGTTTCTCTTAAATCGATTGCTAAAGGTTGTCTAAGTGCAATTAAATTTACAACTTGTTGTTCAATTAAATTTTCATATTTATCTATTTCTTCATCATTTTTTATAACTTTGTCAGCTTCTTCTGCATTATTAGTAATAAGCGCTTTAATAGATCTTCTTAATGCTTCCTCGCATAAAGTTCCCATTTTAACAATATTGTTATTTAAATTTACTAATTCTATCTCGTAAGATTTTACTGTATGTGGTGCATTGTTATTCATTATCCAAACCTTCCTGTTATATAATCTTGTGTTTTTTGGTTTTCAGGATTTTTGAAAATTTTATCAGTTAATCCATATTCTATCAAATTTCCTAAATGAAAAAAACCTGTATTTTGCGATACTCTAGCAGCTTGTGCCATAGAATGAGTAACAATAATAATAGTATGTTCATTTTTTAATTCATCAATTAATTCCTCTATTTGAGCGGTTGCAATTGGATCTAATGCAGAACAAGGTTCATCCATCAAAATTACCTCTGGTCTTACAGAAATAGCCCTTGCGATGCATAATCTTTGTTGTTGGCCACCTGACAAACCAGTTCCAATTTCATGTAATCTATCTTTCACTTCATTCCAAAGAGCAGCTTTTTTAAGGCTTGTCTCAACAACTTCATCCATTTCCACTTTAGATTGGGTCATGCCATGAATTGTTGGTCCATAAGCAATATTTTCATAAATTGTTTTTGGAAATGGATTAGGTTTTTGAAAAACCATTCCAATTTTTTCTCTTAAACGAACAACATCACAATTTTTATCTAGAATATTAAAATCATTTATATAAATTTCACCTGTTACTTTACAAATATCGATTACATCGTTCATTCTATTCAAACATCTTAAAAAAGTTGATTTACCACATCCAGATGGTCCAATTAGAGCTGTAACCTGCTTCTCTTCAATATCTATATTGATATCAAATAAAGCTTGTTTAGATCCATAAGCAACATTTACATTTTTAGCTTTTATCTTTTTCATAACTATTTAATTTAACTCCATTTTGTTTCAAATTTATGTCGGACGATTTGCGCAACTAAGTTCATTAATATTAAAAAACCTAACAATACCATTATGCAGGCAGAAACTTTTTCGACAAAACCTCTTTCAGCACTTTCAGCCCAAAGGTAGACTTGTACCGGTAAACTTGCAGAAGGATCCATTGGGGACATTGGTATTGTGTTTATAAAAGCAACCATTCCAATTAAAATCAATGGGGCGGTTTCTCCTAATGCTTGTGCCAATCCAATAATTGTTCCAGATAAAGTACCTGGCATAGATAAAGGTACTGTGTGATGCATTGTTGTTTGCATTCTACTAGCACCCATTGCTAATGCAGCTTCTCTAATACTAGGAGGCACAGCTTTTAAAGATGCACGAGCAGCAATAATTATTGTTGGCAATGTCATTAGTGATAAAGTTATTCCACCAACAAGTGATGTAGATCTAGGTAATTGAAAAATTGCCAATAAAACACCAAGACCTAATAGACCAAAAACAATTGATGGTACTGCTGCAAGGTTGTTTATATTAACTTCAATAAAATCTGTAATTCGATTTTTAGGTGCAAATTCCTCAAGATAAATTGCTGCTAATACTGCAACAGGAAACGAAATAACTAAACACACTAGAATTGTAAAAAAGGAACCCACAACTGCACTTGCTATACCCGCAAGTTCAGCCTCTCTAGAATCTGCTCTAGTAAAGAAACTAAAATTAAAATTTGATATAACTTTTCCATCATCTACTAATTGATCATAAATTTTTAATTGATAGTCAGAAACCCTACGTTGTTTTTCAGGAATATCTCTTGGAAAGTTTCCTTTATATACTTGATCGAGATCATCTGATGCAGTTAATAACACTGAAGATGTTTGTCCCAATAAATCAGGATTTTTTAATAAATGGTTTTTAATTTCAGTATCAAAAATATACGAAACCATTCTCTTTAATTGGTTTTGTTGATCTTCAGTAGCCCTTGGATCAAGATCAGCCATTGATTTCAATGCTAAATCATAATAATCAGCATCTTTTAAATCTTCTAATGTTGGATTTTCGTCTAGATATAGTAGCTCTTTATCATAGGTAACATCAACTTTTAATAATGTTTTTTGAAAAGCCGTTAAACCAGTTGAAAATATTTTAAATAAAAATATGAATAAAAAGAACAAAGCAAATCCAATAGCAAATTGACCATACAATCTAAAACGTTTTTCTGCGTTATATCTTTTTTTTAATAAAATTTCTTTTCTAGTCATATTTTTCTCTATAAGTTTTAACTATTTTTAGTGCGAATACATTCAAACATAGTGTGACTAAGAATAACGTCATACCTAAAGCAAATGCGGCTTGTGTTTTAGGGTCACCGAACTGTTGGTCACCAATTAAAATTACAACAATTTGTGCTGTAATAGTGGAGGTCGACTCTAATGGGTTAAAAGTCAAATTAGCAGCTAATCCTGAGGCCATTACGACAATCATCGTTTCACCAATAGCTCTTGAAACACCTAATAAAATCGATCCTACAATACCCGGTAATGCAGCTGGAAAAATTACTTTTTTTATTGTTTCAGATTTTGTAGCTCCCATTGCATAACTTCCATCTCTTAGGCCTTGAGGCACACTAGTAATAACGTCATCACTTAAACTAGAAATAAATGGAATGATCATGATTCCCATAACACCGCCCGCAGCTAAAGCACTCTCCGAGGAAACCTCTAAACCAAGATTTATTCCAATTTCCCTTAAAAAAGGTCCAACTGTTAATGCTGCAAAAAATCCATAAACTACGGTTGGAATTCCTGCTAAAATTTCAATTAATGGTTTTGCATATTTTCTAACTCTCTTTGAAGCATATTCAGACAAATAAATACCACTTAATAAACCAATAGGAATTGCCACACACATTGCAATAAATGCAATAAAAAATGTTCCTGCAAATAATGGAACCGAACCAAATGCATCTTTATACATTTCAGGGTCAACTTCTGCTGAAGCATCTCTTACAAAAGTTTTGGCTGGATACCAATGAGTTCCAAAAATAAAATCAAAAAAAGGTATTACGCTAAAAAATCTAATAGTTTCAAAAATTAAAGAAAAAACAATACCAAGTGTTGTTAATATAGCGGCTAAAGACGAGGTAAACAAAACAGCATTCAAGAATTTTTCTACTGGTTCTCTAGTTCGTGTATTGTTTGAAATTTTTTTATAAGCAAATAATGTTGAAGCAATAATTATGGACAAAATAACTACAACTTTAGAATTTTGAGCTATTGATTTTAAATTTTGATATTTTGCAGTTGAATCTTCTAAAAAAACTGTCACCTCTCCTGAATACAAACCTCTTGCTAAAGATTTAGTTTTTTCATAAATCAGGTTTAGTTCATCACTTAAATATCCTTGATTTGAATAATCAGTAAGAACTAATAATTTTACTATTGTTGGTTCAAAAATTGACCATAGTGCAAAAATTATAAATGCCGGAATTGAGCACCAGATAGCTAAATAATATCCATAAAATTTAGGTAAGGCTGTTAATCTGGTATTAGTGTTTTGGATTAATAAAGCTTTTTTTCTTCCAAAATAATATGTGGTGAAGCCCAGTAAAAGAATGGTTGTGAATATAATTAAGTTCAAATTTATGACCTTTTAAAAGCTTTAAAAAAAGGGGTCCTAAGACCCCTTTTTATTATAAATTATTAATATACTAAATACTAGTTACTCATTGCAATTAACTTCATTGCATTGTCTCTAGTAGCTTTGTATTTTTTTTGATCCAACGGTACAAGACCGATATCAGCTAAGTATCCACTTTTACCAATAGCTTTTGTAGTTGTGAACTCTTTTACAAATTCATGTAAACCAGGGATCACACCAACGTGAGCCTTTTTCACATAAAAGAATAAAGGTCTAGCAACTGCATAACTATAGTCTTGAATAGCCTCTAAGCTTGGTTGACCGCCTTCAATACTTGCAGCTTGAAGTTTGTCTTGAGCAGCTAGAAAGTAACTGAAACCGAAGAAACCAAACATTTCTTTATCAGCAATTAATTTTTGAATAATCAAACTGTCATTTTCACCAACTTCGATTACAGCTCCATCTTCTCTATATTCAGATGAATCAATTTTTAGATCTTTAGAAGCTTTATCAATACCTTTACCCATTACTAAAGAATCCCATGCATCTCTAGTTCCTGAAGTTCCTGGAGGTACCATAACTTTTATTGGCTGGTTAGGTAAAGATGAGTCTATATCACTCCATTTTTTATATGGATTTGCTACCACTTTTCCATCTACAGCAACATTTTTTGCTAAAGCTTTCCAAAGTTGTTCTTTTGTAAAGTTAACTGGTTTTGCATCTCTGCTGTAAGCTAATGTAATTCCGTCGTTACCAACTACGATTTCAACTATATCAGTAACTCCATTTTTTGCACATAGAGCTTTTTCTGAATCTTTCATTGCTCTTGATGCATTTGTAATGTCAGGATGTTGTGTACCAACACCAGCACAAAATAATTTTGCACCACCACCAGTTCCTGTTGATTCAATTACTGGCGTTTTAAAACCAGATTGACCAAATCTTTCAGCTACAACAGTAGCGTATGGAAATACTGTAGAAGACCCAACGATTTGGATTTGATCTCTTGCTTGTGCAACAGTTGCAAAAGAGAATGCAACTAAAGCAGCTAGAGCTAAAGTTATTTTTTTCATTATTTGATTCCTTTTTATTAATTAATGAGCCTTGTATTTAGAATTTTAGTGATAAGTAAATATTACAAAAATGTTACAGTTTTGTTAAAACAGTAACTTTTTAGTTGTATTTTTTAGTTAAAATTAGGTCAGTTTCTTCAAACTCTAGGCCACCTTCACATGAAACGGGATTAACTTTTTGTGTAAGAGCAAGTTCAGTTGTTGGTCTTAAAGTAACTTGTAATTTTACCATTTCCACTAATTCCTCCTTAAATTTCTCATTGTATCTCCAACTTCTCCAAGATGAGGGAGTAGAAAAAACAGATGTTAAATAACTTTTAGCCATAGAATATCTATAATCATTATAGATTTCCTTTTTAAGTAAATGATCTCTTACAGAGTTAAATATATTTCTACATCTAAACGAATCTGACATGTAAGTATATTGTGTTAAGTTTTTGCTCATTGGGATAGAAACTATTAGAACAACTTTATCGTTACGATACGATGAAATAACATCAAGATATAAATCCTCTTTTTTAAATTCTGCATGTTTAGAAATTACCTCGTCAGAATTTAATAAATCCTCTTTAAGCCTAAATACTCCAATATCATAAACTGTTAACTGTTGTTGTTTTAAGAGACTTGAAATTTCATTTGATAAACTTTTA
>Ga0213866_10002618_pt1 | contig 12532 bp, 11 predicted proteins | sample PICome_11_FD_160079 | JGI IMG/M metagenome (GOLD analysis project Ga0213866, IMG submission 160079) | Coastal seawater microbial communities near Pivers Island, North Carolina, United States - PICO284 | ecosystem: Environmental > Aquatic > Marine > Coastal | place: USA: North Carolina... | reverse complement strand
AATTGAAAATGTATATCAAAACTTTAAAACCTTTGACAATCTGCTTCCAGGGCAAAAAGCTACCTATAACTTTGGCGGTATTATAAATATTTCTTTTGATAAATCTAAAAATTATGTTGATGTCACTCTTGAAGAAACCTTTGGTGCCAAATATCAAGATTATAAGAAGGCAGCAGAAAGCTATTATGAAAGAGTTTATCCTGGTAAAAAACTTGAAGATTCTACAGATATGGAATATATGGCGTTTATGTCAGATTATATTAATAAAATAGCATTACAAGGTAAATAGAGTGTGGCAAATCCTTTTGACTTTACAGATCCCCTAAGACTTTCAGCAGAGGAGTTAGAAAAAGAAGAGGAAGAATTTCCAGAACCTTCTTTGGGAGAAGGTGTTGAAGAAAACTACGGTCAGTTTGATTTTAATGATCCATTAAAAGGTGAGCGTATAGATCCATATGCAAACACAGGACCCAAACCAGAAGACTTTGCAGACACACCAATTGGAAAAGTTGGAAATTTCTTTGGCGATGTTTTTATAAAACCTTTCGCCGGGGCAATGGCTGAAGCAGAAGAAAGATATCCGGATTCACCAATAGAAAACATACGTTATGGTGTAGACATAATTAAAAGTACAGCATTCAAAGAAAACGCACAAAAAATATTTTCTGCTTTTAAGCTTGGTTCAGCAGAACAAATGGACGACATTCTAAAGGGCAAAAGACCTGTTGGAATTTCTAGTCCATATGGAACCTCTGGTTTTTCAGATCTTTATAATATGAAATTGCAGTTAAAAGCAAAAGAAGATTATAACAACGATGAGTCATACAGAAAGGAAGTTGATGATGCCCTTGCTAAGGCACAAGAAGAAGGCTTGAAAGAATTTAAAAAAATTGACAAAGCCATAGCTAAAAAAAGAGCCGATAATAATATAGGTCCATACGGAAGCTCTATCTCTAGCGGAGTAGAGAGCTTAGCAATAATAGGCACCGGAATGGCAGTAAATTATGCCAGCGGAGGTGCTGCTTTTCCAGCGGTTACTGGAGGAACTCTTACATATTTTGGATTAATGACTGGTGCAGCATCATATTCAGAAGCAAGACAGCAAGGTCTTCCTCACGAATCAGCTCTTGGCTACGCTAGTATAAACAGTTTACTTGAAGTTGGTACAGAGGCTGTTCCTGTAATGAGATTTTTATCTCCAGGATCAAGAGGCACTATAAAAGATATTTTTAAAAGAGATCTTACAACTGTTGGAATTGATGTTAGTATGGAAAATGTTAACTCTGTTTTACAAGAACTTAACTCGGTTTGGTTTGATCTAGATTCAGAGCTCAAGACTGCTTTTGATAATGCAAACAATCCTCTATATGAAGGAAGATCTATAAGTGAGGTTTTGGTAGATATTGCTGGACACACAACTTTGGCATCTATAGTAGCCTCTGGGTCCATAGCAGCATTTAGAACTACGGGCGGTGTTGTTTATAGTGAGGATGTTAAGACATTTATAAGAAACCAGAAAGACAATCCAGAACTAGAGTTATTTATTGAAGATTTTAATAATAACGTAAATAATCTACAACTCAATTACAATGCAATAGATAGTGCTTCTAGAACATTATTAGACCCAAACACTGATGGAAAGGGCTGGACAGCAGATGAGATTATTGCATTAGAATATTTTAATCAGCCGTTTATTGATTACAGAAAACCCCTGGTAGTTGGAGAAGAGGGTCGTGTTTCACAGCCAGATGATTATGCGGAAACTTTAGAGCTAAAATTTCCTCCAGTTAAAGAGCCTGGTTTTAATTTTGTAGATCCATTAAATTCTGGAGTAGAGAAAAAAGTTGCAGGATCAAAAACATCTGAAATAGATTTAGATCTTTCTCCTATAATAACTGAAAGAGTCAATAATGCTACAAACATTCTTGAATTAGATTTACCCTCAAACCCAACCCTAAATATAGATTTAATTAAAAATGACTCCTATGACGCAAAAGAAATAGATTTAACAAAAAGCCTAATAGTTGACAGCAGAACATTTGAAGAAAAGTTTTTACTAGAGCCCAATGGTGAAGAAAAATATTATAGATTTAGAGATCTTAATACAGAGGAGGCAACAAACGCATCTAAAAGTATTATTGATTTAAGCAAGGCAGGAATGCCAATTGATATATTTTCTGATTTAGATTTTATAGGAGCACATGTAAAAGACAATAGATATAAAACCTATGAGACATCTTATGGTGTTTATATGCCCACATTAAAAGGAATATCTTTTTCTCAAATATCTGGTATTGCTAACTTAAATTTTGAAAATAACTTAGGCTCTAAGTTAAATTTAAGATCAACAATGGCACACGAAATGGGACACCATATTGATTTTACTATAGGAAGAAACCCAAGCATTGATGCAAATATATTACAACCAGTAACCTCTGATTCACCATTATTTGATTTACCAACATTTAAATATAATGAGGCAAATAACACCCTCGATATTGAAGATGGTACTGGCGGTCAAGTTATGCAAGAAGCAATCAAAATTTTTAACGAGGGCGAAAAGGGTAAATATTATGATGGAAACCTATTAAGGTATCCTTTTAATGAAATGATTTCTTTAAATAATAATATGACCCAGCCGATACAAAGAATGATTAAGGCAGAGGTCTTTGGTCAATTACACGAATTATATTATACTAATAGATCATTGCTTGAGGAAAAAGCTCCGACAGCATTAAAATTAATAGAGGATTTAAACGATGCAATATCAATTGACGGAACTACAAAGAAAGCTGAGAGAGTACAACTCGCTTTTCAATCACCCCGTGCCGAGCGAGGTGTTGAGGTTCGAGCCAGAGATAGAGATCTTGGACAAGATCAATCAGGCGATAGCATCCCAGAGACCAGTCGTAGAGTGGATGGAGAGGTCCAGCCTACAGACGGGGACCGTGTTCGACCTGAAGTACCAGATTTAAGACAAGTAGGAACAACCGGTCAGGTTGTAGGAGCTCCAGAGGGAATGGACTCCAAACAAAAAGTAGGTGCTCTCAGAAGAAAAATGAGAGGGCTTGCAAAAGAAGGAGTGTCTCAAAGATTCTGGTATGAACAAAGCGGTCAAGCACTTTTAGATATAACAAACAACAACAAAGAAGATGCAGATAAACTTGCACAGGTTATTGCTATAACTTCACCAGGAACACCAGTAGAACCAAACTTTAATTACGCATTACAAGCATACTATCAATATGCCGCTGGAGAAACGGTAAAGACTGGAAGATTTCCTGAAAAAATGAGCGAAAAAATAATTAATGTTTTTGAGGGAAAAGATTGGGGTGGAAGAAAAACCAACGAATTCTATAACAACATCATGAGGGTTATAGATCCTTCTAGAACACAGGGTGTAACTGTAGATGTTTGGATGGTCAGAGCATTTGGCTTTGATACTGATGCACCAACCCCTGCACAATATTCATTTGTGGAAAACGAAGTGCAAAAAATATCTAATCAACTTGGTTGGGAGCCACAACAGGTACAGGCTGCTATATGGACAGCTCAAAAAGCTAAAGACGAAGGAACCGATGTCAATGCGGCTGGTTTTAATTATGCCAACGCCCTAGAAAAGTCACTTGGTCAAATAAGCTGGGAGTCTATCCCTGGAGCAACATCTGCACATATGCAAGAGATGTTTAATGCTCCATATGAACAGCTTCAAGAATATCATGTTGCAATATCAAAAGCTCTACAAGATGAAAACGGAATAGACTTTATAGCCAACAGGTTAGGAATATTATCACCAGGAATTGTTGAGGCACCAGGATTTTTTGAGGGGAAAGTAAGCCCTGGATCTCAAACAGAGGTTGCTCTTACCAAAGTATATAAAGCTGATCCAAAAACAGAATTTGCAAAACTAGAGCCGGCAGCTGAAGATCTTGTAAAAGCCTACTCGGCAGCACTTGGAATCTTATTAAAACAAGACGGTGTTGGATATCACAAGCCTTTCTTCCAAAAAGGTATAGCCAAGAACAAGTTAAATGGTATGGATATAGATATAGGCAGACCATTAACCGAAAATGAAACACGAATGCTTGCAGAGGCATTAGAAAAAGAATCTGGAATAAAAGATTATAATCCTATTGGTACGAGCAAAGGAGCAAGATTAATTAACTTCTCATACCTTGACATACCAAACTTAAAATTTAAAAAGATTGTAAACAATGTATTAAATGAGTTACAATTTGAAAATAACGAAGATGTTGTTCTTGGACAATTTGCGTCTAGTGAAGGATATCTTTCTAACGACTGGAGTAAAAACAAAAATGGCGAAAGTTACATTGAAAGTATTAGAGGAATCTCACCCGATCTTCAAGGAAGGGTTGAAAATATCATCAGGGAGCTCAAATCGAGAATTGATGAAGTCGATCAAACCTTCTCAGAAAAGTATGGATGGACAAGAGATGAATCAATCAACTCAGAATACAAAGGACCAGCAGACCTAGCACCACCAACCTTAGCTAAAAAGGTTTTACCAGAAGAGTCTCCAGACTTTAACATATACGAAACACTGACAGCAAACGATGCGTCTGTTATGTTTCAAGCATTCTCAACGTTTCAAGAACAAGCTGTAGATAAGCTTGACAGGCTTAAAGAGTTTGAGAAAAAGTTTTCAGAGTTTATAGATCCAGAAGAAATGAAAAGACTTTCTGTAATAAGAAAGACAGATGTATATCATGGAAAAGTTAAATATGGTATGGATAATGCTGTAGAAGCTACAACAAAAATTAGTGAATTTTTAAATGACAAAAATATATCCAGAGAAGACTTTAATATATTTCTTAAAAATCTTCATGCACCAGAAAGAAATGCAAAGATCAATGAAAAATATAATGCTGAGCTTCCGGAATTAGAAGCAGAACTTTTAGCTGAGACAGACAAGAAGAAAAGAACTGTTTTAAAAGGAAAGATCACAAAAAGAAAAAATGTTTTAGCAAAATATCAAGACAGCGGTTCTGGAATAAAAACAGACAAGGCAATTGAAACTTTAGATAAATTTGGAATTAAATTTAATGAGAAAACAGGGAAGGCAACAGCAAACAATCAAAAAGGAAAAGATCTTTTAGCTGCTTTCAAATTGTTAGAAGCATATCAACAAGATACATTAAATATATATAGAGATCAGGATCTTGTAGACGAACAAACCTTAGAAGACTGGGATAGCTCATATAAATACTATGTACCTTTGGTGGGTTTCTCGGTTGAAACTATTGAAGGCAGTTCTCCAAAAACAAGCGGAGGGGGTATAAGTGTTTTTGGAAGAGAGGTTATGGAAGCCAAGGGAAGAACATCAGAGTCTGGACCCCCGCTTGAACAAGCAGTTATAAGAAGACAGTCTGCCGTGGTTCGCGGGGAGAAAAACTTTGTTGATAAGTCTCTTGCTGAATTAGTTAATAAATTCCCAGATAAAAAAATATGGCAAGTGAGGGGTGTAAAAAGAAATGAAAGACCTCACGCATGGGACGGAAGAGAATCAAAGATAGGATTTAAAGAAGGCGGCAAACAAAAGTTTATTGTTATCAGAGATGAAAGACTTGCCAAAGGATTAGATTCTTGGGGTAATAACAGCTTGCACTGGAGCCTTGGTGTAATGAGGGGTTTAACAGGAACACTTTCAAGTTTATATACATCACTTGCTCCTGAGTTTATTGTTGGAAACTTCTTTAGAGACTACCAAACAGGTTATTTTAATTTAATTAAAGAACAAGAAATAAAAGATGGAAGAGCTCAGGGATTAAATTTAACAAAAGCATTTAAACCAAATAATATTGCTAAAACAATGAGACAGCTTAAGGATGGATATGTTACTGGAACTCTTAAAAATAAAGATCCAGAAACATATAAGTTATTTGATGCTTTTAGAAAATTTGGTGGTCAAACTGGTTATGTAAACGCTAAAGATATAGATCAAATAGAAAAGGCAATGGAAGAGATGTCGCTTGCTCACTCCGGGAAAAAAAGAATTAGTGCCAAAAAGCTATATAACTCCACATTCCAGTTTGTCGAAAACATTAATAATGCTGTAGAAAACACTGCAAGATTTGCAGTATTTAAAGAATATATAAATGCAGCCGGAGGAGTTAATAAGGCATCTAAACAGGACTTTGATGATGCAGCAGTTCTTGCCAAAAACCTTACAATAAACTTTAACAGGTCAGGGAAACTTGGACCATTGGTTAACTCCTTTTATATATTTGCAAATGCATCCGTCCAGGGATCTGTAAATATGTTTAGAGGAATGAATCCTATTGGATTCCAGGACGGTAAAATGGTTTGGTCTGGAATGTCTAAGTCTTCAAGAAATATAATAGGAGGATTAACCGGTCTTGGTGCGTTAGTACAAATGTATTCTATGCTTGTCTCAGATGAAGATGAAGATGGAAAACTTCTTATAGATAAAATACCAGATCATGAAAAAGAAAGGTTTATGGTTGTTCCAATTCCTGGGGTTAAATACAGAGATGGAGAAATAAAATTTAATAAATACAGCAGAAGATATACTGTAGATGGAAAACCTTTTGCTATAGCAATACCATTGCCTTACGGCTATAACATATTCTATAACCTTGGAAGAATGGGTGTAGAGGTTTCAAGTAAGCCCGTTCTTGGTTATCAAAAACGAACTCCTATAGAAATGAGTAAAGATATGGCTGGAATAATATCTGGTGCATTCTCTCCAGTAGGAATAGGATATTCACAAGATCAAGGTATTGATATAGTTAAAACAATTGTTCCATCAATAGCCAAGCCAATCTATGAATCTAGGGTTAATGAAAAATGGACCGGTGCCCCAGTCTATAAAGAACAATTTCCAGGAACAGCAGAGATTCCAAAGTCTTCTAGAAAACTAAAAAACACCAATGAGTTCTACAGAGAATTTACAATGCTGATTAATGAAAAAACTGGCGGAGGAAAGTTTGATAAAGGAATAATAGATTGGAGCCCAGATAAAATGAAGTTCTATTTGCAATCATATCTTGGTGGTATGTACACAATGGCTGAAAGAACTGCTTCAATAAGCAACAAGGTTTATGACAACTTGGTTCTAGGAACTGATCAAAAAATAGAATTAAACGAAACACCATTCATAAGAGTCTTAACAGCAGAGCCAATGGATTATGTTGATGCATCTAACTTCTATGACAATAAAGAGATGATAGTTCAAAGGGCTGGAGAGTATCTTAATTACAAAAAAGATAATGATAAAGCGGCTTTGCAAGACTATATTGAAAGAACTGGTTTTGATAAAGAATACCTATCTCTTAATGATGCTGCAAAGAAAGCCGACTCAGAGTTAAGAAAACTGGGATCAAGGGAAAAAACTATTCTTAATCTTAGAGAAAAAGATTATGTTAGATATGTAAGACTGTCAGACGAGATAGATATGCAAAGGCATGACATACACCTTAAATACAATAAGATCTTTATTAGAGGTCTTGAGAAAATAGAAAAGAAAAAGAAGAAAAAAGAGCAGGACTAGCAAACATACTAATGAGGGAGGTATGAAAAACATTACCAGCCCTGCTGAAGGTTTTAAGCTACTAAGATATCAGAGTATTACTTGCCTCACAAGCTTCGCTTAAATAATCTTTTGATAGGTGTGCATACCTGTTTACAATATTAAAATCGGACCACCCACCAAGATGTTGGAGCGTATGCAGAGGAGTACCGTTCTGCACATGATGGGTAGCCCAGGTATGGCGGATATCATGCCATCTAAATCCTTCCAAGTTTGCTTTCTTTAATGCGTTATACCATCCAGTGTTAGAGGCTCTATTTATTTTTCTACCAGCATAGGTAAAAACATAAGGACTTTCTTTTTTTATAGATCCTAAAAGCTCTCTGCACTTTTTATTCAAAGGCACACATAAACTTTTACCGTTCTTTGTTTCGGTACCATCGATGGCGATTTGATCTTGTTTTATATCTTCCCATTTAAGATTAAAGCAGTTGGACATTCTAACCCCAGTAAGGAGGGAGAAGATAAAAGGCTTCTGCAAGTGTAGGGGGAGCACATTATGCAGTCGCTTTATGTCTTCAAGAGTAAAGTATTTAGTTTTTTTAGGGAATTCTTTTACTCTTTTAATGATGGGCTTAGTGTCCAACCACCCTAACTCTTCGTATGCATACATAAGTATTGCACGGAAGTAGTTTAAATATCTATTGACAGTACCAGGACTCCCTTTTATTCCTGATCTGACATTAGCGATATGTTCTTTTGTTATATTTCTTACATCCATATTAACAAATAATGGATCAAAATACCTTCTATAAGTAAAATCATTTTTACCCATCTTGTTAAACCTGTAATACTGTCTTACAGCGTCATTCCAAGTATTCATCTTTTAGATCTTTTTAATAAAGCGTTTAAATGATTCTGCCAGACTTTCTTAAACTCTGGATCTTTTGCATTTTTCATTGCTGCTCTTAAAGCAATACATCTTTTGGTTAAGTTATTCATATTACTTTTTAACCTTATTAGCTTTATGTATCTTATATAATTCTTTAAAGTAGTTAATGCTTTCCTGCATGTCTTCCCAAATTGCATCTTTCGCCTCTTGTTTGCTTATAGATTTAGGAGAAGACACAATCTCAAACTCAGATTTCTTTGGTGTCCACCATTGATAATTAAGTGATTTATGTGCTGGTGAAGGATCACCAGTTGTTTTCCATCTCCAAATTACATTACCAGCTTCAGTCTGCCAGTAAAAAGTATTTAATACATCATTCATTTTATTCCCTCAAATAATTAGTAATGTAAACATATTAATTTATTATTACATTAATGTCAAATAATATATCTTTTGAAGATGTTTATAGGAATAAGACAGGCAAGCTTTTTCTCAGAGTCCCCCTCTCCTAATATTTTCTGGGACCTTATGTTGTTTAATATAATGCATTCAACTATTTTATTTGGTGTGATCCACATGGTTTCTTTTCCAGTATATATAATCCAGTAGTCCGCCTTTGTGCTCAGAAGAGCAGAGGAGCTCCCAAACATAAACAGTTCAATAATAATATTGCCTGTCTCTTGGCTTTTATAATCAACCTTAACTTCTATCTTTAGATCTTTTTCTGGAATAAAAATATCATAGGGTTTAAATTTTCCAGGAACCAAAACAGCGGTTGGGTATTTTTTTCTTATTGATTTTAAAATTGAATTTTCAAGATCTTGCCCAACAAGAAGATCTTTTTTAAAAGACTTACTTGTATTTGTCTTTGATATCCGAGAAGTCATCTTCTGACATTATTGATTGAATGGATATCTCATTAAATTTATGATCTGATTTAATTATTCTTGACAGCATCTCTATACACTTATGATCATATTGATGCATCTCTGATTGATACGTTGCAACATAAACAACCCTTTCTAAAACATCTCTTACACAAAGATCATTAGAGCCTTTTATTTTTTGCAAGTTTCTCCACCTGTCTTCTTGAGAGGATACTTGTCTAATTTCATATCCCTCTGATGCATTCTTTAAATTGATTGTTTTCTTAAGTATATCTGGAAACTGATTCCATTCTCTTATTTCTTCCTCAGTTCTTCCGCAGGTTTTACACCTGGTATCGCCTATTGTTGAAGAGCAGACATTCCCATTACAAGGTGAGCCAGATAATGACCCCTCGCCTAGAACAGATGAGAGTCTCTCTGATGAAGAGAGACCCTTGTCTAAATTAGTATTCATCAGATTTATTAAGAAGTTTCCTCTTTTGATTGTTCTTCTTTGTTATCTGATTCTACTACATTTTCTTCATTTTTAACAACTTTGTAATCTTTTGGAAGCAATGATGTTAAATCGCCTTGATCAACCTTACTACCTAGTTGAGCAAGCCTTAGAAGCTCTGAAAGTATTGGAGCTATGCTTTGATTATAAAATTGTATCTGAGCTAGTTTTTGATTCGCAGCTTCAGACAAAGAATCTATTTTATATTCTCGTATCTCTCCATCCGTTGTTAGTTTTATAGTTTCATTAGCCATAGTTATTCCTTATTAAAATGGTAAATCATCTTCTGTTACGTTGCTTGGAAACATCTCCTCAGACTTCGGCTTAGGAGCTTGTGCATTTTTGGGTGTAAATGCAAAGCTTAATGCAGGAGACTTATCACTTGCCCCCGGCTTTCTTTTCCAAGCACTAACCCAATAATCTCCGGGAGCAGTTATCTTTGCCTCACCTGTAAAGTCAGGATGCTTTTCAGTTTCTTTTTTATCGTTTTTCCAAATCGCACCGCGATTGCTATTATCATATTCCATTATATATTTTTCTCCTTATTAACCCAAGACTCTAAAATTTTATTTACCATATAAGCAATCTTTCTATCATAAAATTTATGATTTTCTTTTTTGCTAACAGCTATAAGCTTGTTGTAAACATCCTCTTCGATTCTTGAACTAATAGATTTTTTATTATTAGCCATTTTTATTCCTCTAGTAATTTGGTATAAATCCTAGAATCACCTTCAGATCTATATCCTTCTAATATATCTCTTTCAATGTTCTGGTCTTTTACCAGTCGACTATAGTTAATTCTGCCTCTAGCTTGTGTCATATGACATTTTACTGAAGACGTACCAAAAGCTCCGCCATGTTTTTTTATCAACATAGCAGACAGATCTTTTTTTCTAGACTCTAGAGCTGAAGATCTATCCTTGAGCTGTTTTAGTTCTTTTAATACAGAAGCGAGTTCTGATGTCTCAGAATCCTCTTCTACTGTTTTGTAATTAATTCCGGGCTCTTCTTTTGTTTCAGACCACCTAGCAATATATGTTGGGTCTTTGGATTTTTCTCCATACCACTCCATAAACTTTTCAGCTTTAGGTATATAAACTTCAGCCCATCTTGAATCTCTTTCAACCCATTCTTGATAGTGTTCATTATGTCCATACCATTGAAAAAATAACATCTCATCAATGTCCATGCACTCCATAGCTAATTGCATTTGATGCCAATAGTTTCTTTTCTGATCCTTAACATTGTTACAAGGTTTTGTTTGAGGACACTTAACCTCTACAGCAGAGACAGTTCCCTTTCTACCTTTCATCATAATTCCGTCTGGTGACATACCAAGCCAATTATATTGAGGGTGAACAACAAAAGATGGTTGTGTAATTTTATAACCCATAGCTTCTAAACTTGCCAAAGCTAATGGCTCGCTGTTTTTACCATGAGTTATTGCAAACATAGCTCTTTGATCAAAGGGGTCTTGTGGTAAATGGTGAGCCTCTCTATACATATCTCTTCCTAGGGCTTCCCATTGGTCTCCCTTTGTCCACATACACTCTTGTGCGGCTTTAGGTATCCTTGTACCTGTAATTCTGTTTGCTCTTTGCTGATGCCACTCAGGAGTTCCCTGTTTTATTTGTGCCATTACTTAACCGCTTTACTGTAGATAAGGTTTAGCTGAACTCTTGTTTCTTTATCATTAGAAAGTTGTGCAACCTTGTCATACCTTGTAAATATTTCTTGAGCTTCTTCTTTGCTTTGTGCTGTTTTTAATTCTTTTTTAAAATCTTCAAGAACTGAAAACTCTTCTTGATCCTGTTCTGGAACAGATTCTTTATCAATACCCTCAAGCTCAGGCTCTTCAATACCCTCAAAAGGTACACAAAAAGTTTCAAGCAAAGCATTTCTATAGGCAAAAGATCTTGCTGATTCTAAGTCTTTACCTTGTTGTGACTTGCTATGACCAACATAAGACCTATCAATATATGATCCATCTTCTGTAGATATAAATCTTAAAGTTCCTACAACTCTTGTAAGAGTAGATCTACCATCATCAAGAAACTTGGTTGAAACATTAAGATCTGGTTGGACCACTGTTAAAACATTGTTGTCATGCAGTGGTTTTGAGAATGATTGTATGATCTGATCAATCCCTCTGTATTTATATTTTTGATAACTATTGATTCCTTCTTTTGCTATAGGGTTAGCCACCATATGTTTTTGTACATTTTGTAATGCAGAATATATTTTTTCTTTTGACATAATTAAAACCTCCGAGGGAATTGTAAACATTAATTTATTTTGAATCAATACTTTACAATAATTATTTTTTAAAGTTAAATACTCGTATGAGGGAATCGGATGTCGCTTGAATATATAACCAAAGTTTTAAAAGTTGAGGTCAACTCAACACAAAAATTAATACTAATTGTATTGGCTAACTATTCAGATGAGTATGGTCAATCATATCCCTCGCATAAAAAACTAACAGAACTCACAAATTTATCTCTTACAGCAATTAAAGACAATCTTAAAAAATTAAAAGAGCTAGGTTTAATAGAATGGGATAGAAGAGACAATACAAGTAATTTATACAAATTAAAGGTATCGCCGTCAGGTGGCTACCCCCCGCCGTCAGGTGGCTACAATACTAAAGGTAATACTAAAAAGGTATATATATTAGATTTGGATAAAATAAATGAAATATATAAAGAGGTGACTGATAAAACTTTTTATCAGCACAGTGCTAATTCA
>Ga0213866_10002617_pt1 | contig 12535 bp, 11 predicted proteins | sample PICome_11_FD_160079 | JGI IMG/M metagenome (GOLD analysis project Ga0213866, IMG submission 160079) | Coastal seawater microbial communities near Pivers Island, North Carolina, United States - PICO284 | ecosystem: Environmental > Aquatic > Marine > Coastal | place: USA: North Carolina... | reverse complement strand
ATATGGTACTTTTTGCCCTGACGCATGTTCAAAAGCGCTTATCATATCAAGCACTGAATAACCAATACCCGTTCCTAAGTTTACTGTCCAAAGTCCTGATTCATGCTCGACTTTTTTAAGTGCTTGAATATGACCGTTTGCTAAATCAACAACATGGATGTAATCTCTAATACCAGTCCCATCATGGGTATCGTAATCAGCACCAAATACAGATAACTTTTCAAGTTGGCCCGTAGCAGTCTGAGAAATGAAAGGCATCAGATTATTGGGGATTCCGTTTGGGTTTTCACCAATTAGCCCTGAACTATGCGCCCCTACCGGATTAAAATATCTTAGATTAACGATTCGCCAATTATCATCGATAGTATGTAAATCATTAAGAATACTCTCAATGATTAACTTTGACATTCCATAAGGATTTGTGGGCACACCTGTTGGCATTGATTCATTTAATGGTAGTGATACAGGATCACCATAAACAGTCGCTGATGATGAAAAGACGATAGTTTTAACTTTATATTCATTCATGACTTTGAACAGTTGCATACTACCATAAACATTGTTTTCATAATATAACAAAGGTTTTTCAACGGACTCCCCAACTGCTTTTAGACCCGCAAGATGAATAACAGCTTGAAAATCATAAGATTGAAATACCGAACGGATGCTATTAGCATCACGAATATCACCTTTTATAAACGGAATCGTAATACCTGATAATTGTTCAACTCTATTTAGAGACTCTATATTTGCATTACTAAGATTATCAAATACGACAGGGCTATAACCGCTTTCTATGAGCTTAATGAGTGTATGTGAGCCTATGTAACCTGCGCCACCTGTTATAAGGATCTTTTTTTTCATATTTGGAACCTCTTTATAGCAACAAAAATAGTAGATATAAATATCTATAAAATTTGGGAGCGCTTCGATACACTAAACTGATTCAACATTATTGTGTTAGATTAAGAAAAGTTTTGCGTAGTTGTTGATGCCAATCGTGAGTCAAATTAGTTTGAAGTATACTGTATCTTGGTCGTTTGGCAGACGTAGAATAGTCTTTCGTTGTGATGGGCTTAAGGCGAACATCACGTTGAATGAGTCCATGTAATTTGCCTAAACGATATATTTCACAAGCAAACTTATACCAAGATATTTCGCCTGCATCTGAATAATGATAGACAGGGACGAGCTTATCTGATTCTACTAATGTCCATATATATTCCGCCAGCCCACGCGCATTTGTAGGTGACCCAATTTGGTCATTTACAACACTTATCTCATCGCGTTCGTTCATCAAGCGCAACATAGTTTTTACAAAGTTATGACCAAAGCTTGAATATAACCAGCTTGTCCTAACAATGGCGTAATTATGATCCATTGTTCTTTGAATAGCTTGCTCACCAGCAAGCTTAGATAATCCATAAACACTTAAGGGATTGGGAGCGTCATCCACTTTATAAGGGGTTGACTTTTCGCCATCAAAAACAAAATCAGTAGATACATGAAGCAACCGACAACCTGCTTGCTGGCAATAAATCGCTATGATTTCTACAGCATCTCGATTTAAAGCAAACGCTGCATCAAAATCGGTCTCAGCATCATCTACTGCTGTGTAAGCCGCAGCATTAATGATCACAGTAGGTTGATATTTTTTTAGTACAGCGATAAACTGCTTCGAGTCAAGAACATTTACCTCTGCGCGGCCAAGAAAAGCAACTTCACGTTCATTTTTTGTAAAATTTAATTCTTGCGCGAGTTGCCCTGACTTCCCAACAACAACAATCATACGCTTGATTCTACTTCCTGCGGATTAGATTGGCCCAAACGCTCACGGCGATATGTGCCATCCTGTACACGTTGGCACCATCTGGCATTTTCTAAATACCACTGCACTGTTTTGTATAGCCCAGTCTCAAAAGTTTCTTGAGGGCGCCACCCAAGCTCACGCTCAATTTTGCTAGCATCAATCGCATAACGTATATCATGACCTGGACGGTCTGAAACGTGTGTTATAAGAGAGGCAAAACCCTTCCCGCAATTAGCTTTCGCCAATGTGTGGGTAGGCACTAACTTCTCTAGCGTTTCACAAATAGACAGCACGACCTCAATGTTTTGCTTCTCATTGAAACCACCAATATTATAAGTTTCGCCAATTTGACCTTGGATCACCACTTTATACAACGCACGCACATGATCTTCAATATATAGCCAGTCTCGTATTTGTTGGCCATTACCATATACAGGCAGTAGCTTTCCTTCGAGCGCATTTAAAATCATGAGTGGTATCAGTTTTTCTGGGAATTGATAAGGGCCATAGTTATTCGAACAATTCGTTAAAACAACGGGCAACTTATAGGTACGTTGCCAAGCATGAACTAAATGGTCACTAGCAGCTTTAGATGCAGAATAAGGTGAGCTAGGATCATAGGGTGTCGTTTCAGTAAATAAACCAGTTTTACCTAAATCTCCATAAACTTCATCCGTTGAAATATGATGAAACCGAAATTTAGATTGACGATCAGAGGATAAATCTTGGTAATAAATGCAACACGCTTCCAACAAGGAGAATGTACCAATCACATTCGTTTGAATAAATTCACCCGGGCCATCAATCGACCGGTCGACATGAGTTTCGGCTGCCAAGTGCATCACAAAGTCAGGTTGATAACGCTTTAATATAGCTACCATTAAGTTCTTATCAGTTATATCAGCGCGTTCGAAGTTATATCTTTCACTTTTGCGAATACTATAAAGTGATTCAAGATTGCCGGCATAGGTCAGTTTATCCACATTAATGACAGAGTGCTGGGTTTCATCAATTAGAAAACGAACAAGCGCCGAACCAATAAACCCAGCACCGCCAGTTACTAAGATAGTATGTTTTGTTGCTGAGTTATGCATAATAGTCAGCCTCGTTGAATAAGATACCCGCACTATCTTTGACAGACAATACTGGCTGTCGCCCATTAATTAATGGCCAGTCAATTGCGAGCACAGGATCGTTCCAAAGCAAACTCCTTTCATGCTCAGGTGCATAAAAATCAGAACACTTATATACAAATTCAGCTGACTCACTCAATACATAGAAGCCGTGAGCAAAACCTGGTGGGACCCATAACTGATAGCAATTTTCTGCAGACAAAACAGCGCCTAAAGTCTGTCCAAAGGTAGGACTAGATTGTCGTAAGTCAACAACAACATCATACACTTCACCTGCCACAACTCTGACCAACTTTCCTTGTGGGTGGGTAAGTTGATAATGCAATCCACGCAAAATACCTTGTGCCGATTTACTGTGATTATCTTGCACAAACTTAATTGGCGCGATATGTTCGAAAAACCAATCATCACGGAAAGTTTCCATAAAAAAACCACGTTGATCACCAAATTTATTTGGCTTTAATAATTTAACATCAGCGATGGATGTATCTTGTATATCCATTATTTTTAATCATCATCCAGCAAATTCAGTAAATATTGCCCATAACCGCTTTTCATTAACGGCTTTGCGATCAGAGCAAGTTCGGCAGCACTTAACCAACCATTACGAAAACCCGCCTCTTCTGGACAGTTAACCTTCAACCCCTGTCGCTTCTCAATTGTTTCGATAAATTGAGCGGCTGCCAACAAATCAACATGTGTTCCTGTATCTAGCCAAGCCGTTCCTCGCTCCATTACTTCTACATATAATGTGCCTGATTGAAGATAATGATGAATCACTGATGTAATCTCTAACTCACCACGCGCGGAGGGTTCAATTTGCTTAGAAACATTTACAACTTCTCCATCAAAAAAGTATATGCCAGGTACCGCATACTTTGATTTAGGCACAAGTGGCTTCTCTTCAATCGAAATGGCTTTACCTTTATTATCGAATTCGACAACGCCATAAGAGCTTGGGTTAGCCACATGATAAGCAAAAATAGTATTTTCATCACGCTGAGCAGCAGAACGTAACAAATTTACTAAATCGTAGCCATAAAAAAAATTATCACCCAACACTAAGGCTGATGGTGCACCAGCCAAAAATTCTTCAGCAATAATAAATGCTTGAGCAAGGCCCTCTGGTTTTAGTTGAACAGCATAAGATAAATTTATTCCAAAACAAGAACCTGAACCAAGAAGCTGTTTAAATAATGACTGATCTTTTGGAGTGGTAATTATAAGAATATCTCTTATTCCAGCTTGCATCAAAGTGGCAAGTGGGTAATAAATCATTGGCTTGTCATAAAGTGGCATTAATTGCTTCGAAACCACTTTTGTCAAAGGAAACAACCGGGTGCCAATCCCGCCAGCAAGTATAATGCCCTTACGCAAACTAGGATCCTCCAAAAAAAATAATCATCACAGAAACCTTTGCAAAGAAATAAATTTTTTATGTACTACATAGAAAATATAATATGGGAAAGAAACTAAAATTGGCATAAAACTGAAATTAGATTTTTGAACAGATTTCTTTTCTGACAAGCATATGTGTTGCATTTTAGCAGTCTTTGTTTGATCGTGCATACACTGCGTACCAAGGATTAATGGAGAATAATAAACGTTTCGTTTATATTTGAAAAATCTAACGATAAAATCGTAGTCTAAAGCAAATTTAAAAGTTTTTGTAAATCGAACTGACTTTGCTATTTTTGTTTTGTAAACAGTAGACTGATTACAGAAAAAAATATTCCAAAATAACATACCATATTTTATTGGCAGTGAGTGTTTGAAAAAGGATTGGGAGTCATCAGAAATAAACCGAGTTGAAAAAGCCAAAACGTCAAAATTAGAATTAATTATATTGGATAGAAATATGTAATCTAAGGTCTCAGTATCAAAAAAGTCATCAGAGTTTTGGAATATAAACCAATCTTCATTGCACAAGGCTAAACCCTTTTGAATTGCATCAGCCTGACCATCATCAGCCTCGGAAATAATTACATCCGATTCTTTCAAATATGTCTCAGCAAGCTCTAATGAATTATCAGTTGAAAGACCATCAATAAAATAGATTTTAATAAAATCTCGATAGGAAGAATTATTTATAGAATGAAGAAGTCTTGGTAAAAACTTCGCATAATTAAAATTTGGTATAACGATACCCAGTGTTTTATATCCCATTTATGGCCTCGGAAAGTTTATTCTCATATTCAAAAATACAAAATTTACTTCCTGCTATTATGTTATTTTCAATTACACTATTAGACGACTTAAAATTCATGATAATGTCACAGATTTCGCTTTTATCAGTTTGATAATCATCATAAATTGTGGACTGCATACCTGAAAGCAACTCATCCACTGCACCAATTCTGTTAGAAATTACATAATTATTACAGAGTGCGCTCTCAATTAAACAAATTGGGTATAACTCAGTAGCATAAGTAGAAGGAAAAAAATGAATATCTGTACTTGAAAGAATGCGTGATAATTCGTATTTATCATAGATAGGCCCATGAAAAAAAACATTATTAGCATCAAAGTCGAAAGACGTGAACACAAAATCATCAATTAACTTACCAACAACATGAAAGTCGAATCGTTCAGCGTTTTTAATATTTAAAATTCTAACCAAATCTAAAAACTCTAATATACCTTTATCAACCGTGATATTGGAAAAAAATAACAATGTTGTTTTAGTTTTAGTTTTATAGGATGGGTCGTAGACAAGATCATCAGGTACGTTGGGGATAGAATAAACATTTAAAGATCCGTTTAGATTATCCTTTATAAAAGCCGTGGCGATATCAGACGGCGTGATACAACTATTTATTTTTTTATAAAAATAACGAACAAAGAATCTATCGATTAAATTACCAGTATTATAAAAAAGATGAAAATCATTCCCATGCAAATGATATATTAATTTGCGTGAAGGGAATAAAGCGATCAATATCAGATCACGCGCATAAAACCCTAGCCTGGTTCGACTATTTGTAAAATAAATTACATCCAAGTTTGAAAAGGCAGATACTTTTAGCAAGTTAAAATAATAAAGCACAAATCCAAAAATATTTGAAAAGTCGTTATGTATAACAATAGCTCCGAGCAATTTTGATGTAAGTTTAAAAGACTTATATTGGCCAGTAACTAATTTATCTGAGGGGCCAATACACAGAATTTTTTTGTTTTTTAACATTAGAAAACCAAAATAATATAGATGGGACAATAAAGGTTAATAACCAAAGTGTTTGTTGAGGCAAATAACCTCTTGATGGAACTACTAAACCAACCAAAACCACAAACATAATTTTTAAATGCTTTTTCTCTTTGTTAAAGAAATAAAACGTTCTGATTAAAAAAGCAAAATAAATCCCATGAATTAAGTAGAATAAATGATTGAAAAAGGGTCCTCCAGATATCGTAGGTTGGACTATATCATGCATTGCCGCACCAATACCGTCGTAATCAGAGGAGAATTTCGAAAATATTGAAATGTATGATGCTCTAGGTTTTTCCGGAAAAAGAAAACTAGGTATAAGATGAGTAACCGATACATAATAAGGCTCGAATAATAATGGGTCAACTGAGCTGTAGTTATTCATAACTATCATTGTGGTCTCAGAAACAATATTTTCTCCAGACTCAGCAACAATTGATTGAAAATTGGTATTTATCTGTGATGGATCTATCATGAATTGTCCATATATTCTAATTTGCCCAAACAACATTAAAATAACAAAAAATACAATACTTGATGACGCTATCGCTATTTTTCTTTTTATGTCAGTTTTTTGATAGAAAACTAAAGCAGCCGGCAATACAAGCAATGCAAGTCTGTATCTGAACCCCGCATACAGAAATAAAAAAAACAAGATCAAAAATAATATAATATTAATTGAGGATTTTCTATCACTAAAAAAATAGTAATAATAAAATAGAAGAAGATCAAAACCAATGATGGTAAATAAATTCCCATCGCCGCTAAAAACATTTCTTGTGAAAATAGAATATCCAACGAAAGATATTGCAATAATTAAAAAAATAAGCTTCGGCGTCAAACCTTTTTTTCTCGCACTTACATCATTTTCAAAACATATGCTTTGCTGATTAAAAGACCATTTATTTAAAAAATAAATTGGCACCATCATTAAAATTACATAAGATATAAGATTATTTAAGTAGGTAAAATTAAAGCCGTCATTAATAACATTAAAAAAGACTAATATGCTTGGAAAAAGGACAAGATACAGAAAAACATTTGCAGAAAACAAAAAAGGATAGGTCACAACCCCAAATTTGTACGCAATCAGACATAACGCCAGGAAAGATAAAATTATCTCAATCATTTTTCAAAATAAACTCACAAATATTTTTGCTTATATTTTCAGATACGTAATTGCACTTTAACTGAAAAAGACCTTTAGAATAATCCATCAAACTGTCATGAGGTGAGGCAAAATACCCTTCAAGTGTTTCAGTTAATAGATCATACTCGTAAACAAAATTAGAGAAATCATCTATAATACAATCTGAGGAATTCCCAGCCCTGTTTGAAACTATAGGAATTTTCCCAAGCACTATTGATTCATTAACAACTAGAGGACTTGGGTCTAGTGATGTATGTAAAATAACCGAGTTTACTTTTCTAAAGTATGAAATCAAAAGCTCATAGTCAAGATAGCCTAAATATTCAATAAATTTATATTGTTGACATAATTTCAAAATGGAGTCTTTATGCTTACCGTCTCCAACTATGTAGAAAGTAAAGTTTTGGGGCAAAGATGCACCTAAAGAAATCAAAGAATGGCATATCGCCATAATTCCCTTACGGTCACAAAGCTCTCCAACAAAAATCATATCCTTGTTGTTCACATAGTGATATTCATTTGATAAAAATTTATTCGACACTGAATTTGGTGCAATAACAAATTCAAACTTATTATTATATTTTTTTATGTAACTTATAGATTCATTCCCTGGTAAGATATATTGATCTATAAGTTTATAAAATAGCTTTTTTATTCCGCGAATTATTTTTAGATTCGATTTATCAGAGTACTTATTAGATTCACACCAAAATACAATTTTCTTAGATGACAGTTTACAAAATATTAGAATCAATAAGTTTGACAGGTAGTGCCATGCTCCTGCTAGTAGAACTATATCCGGATTTTTCTTTAAGAAGTAAAAAAATGGATTTAACGATAAATATGTATCAAGACTTCCAAAAAAATATTGCCGAGAATTAAAAAGGCGATATTTATACTTGGACTTATTTAAATCAACAGACCAAGATCGATTTTTTTCATAAAGTCTATAGTAAACAACAATAAAATCAATATTTTCATCTACACAATGATTTGAAAGATCATTGTATAGATCTTCTCTATATGGCGCTGGAGAATTCGTAACGAATAGAATTTTTTTCAAAATAATCGCTCGCTAATAATTGTTTGATAGTCAAAAAAATCAGTCTCGTAGCTAAGTTTTAGATTCGCGTTCTGTATGTGCTTTAGATGACTAGATAAAAAAGATATATCATCATATAAAAACCCATTTACTTTTCCTTGTATAACTATATCGTCTGCTATGCTATTTTTCGTTGACAATATTGGAACTCCATTTTCAATTGCCTCAATCAATACTAATCCGAACCCTTCAAGCAAGCTATTCAATATCAAATAGTGACCTCTTTGTTGTATTTCATTCCAAATAATATCACTTGGAAAATCGTATTTAACTGTTACATTTGGATGATTGATTAAAACTTTATCTCTTGTATAGATCGTTAAATGGTAATCGTCTGAATTTTTTACAAAATCAATTAACTCATAGACTCCTTTTCTAACAACAAACTGCCCAATATAATTAATATTAATTCTATCTTTAATTTTATATTTCACATTTTTGGATATTTTTGTTTTTCTTGGATAAGGTATTTTGATTATTTTATCTTTTCCAACCAAATTCTCTATACTACACTCTATTATTGAAGAAGTTATTAATACATGATCAGCCAACAACAATTCACTATTTAAATTATTTAGATAGATTTGATCTTTGTTAAATTCTTCTTCCTCATCAATCAATTTCAGATATGGATATTTATTTTTATCCTTTAAGTAGAGATTATATTTATTGAGAGTAAATTGAGGATGCGGGTGCATTTGAAATAAAATCTTTTTACAGGTTAGGTTCTCTTTACGAAACGCATAGGAAGCTCCAGAATTATAGTAAAAAACTACAATGTCAAATTTGTGTATTTTATTTTTCTTTAAAAATAATTGAGATAAAAATATAGAGCGTAATTTATAAATTTTTGAATTTCTTTTTAAAAATAACTCCAAAAACTGTAAGGACAATAACCTGATATTATAATGCACTTTTAAAGCTTTATTATTTGATTCCCGAACTTTCACATTTAAGCCAATAAGCGACAGTATATAAGATAAGTAATTTTTCCTATTGTAGAAATCAGTGATTAAATGCACCTCATGTTCCGAAAATATTTCAGATAAAAAATATCCATCTCTTCTTCCGGCATGCACCACACATATTTTCATTCTGTTATTGCCTTTTCCATTAGCTGTTTACTTAATATAGGATTATATTTTTGCCATGCATGTATGCCTGTGGGACACTTCCCTTCATTTAATTCTAGACATCTTTCAACGTTTTTTTCAAAAGCAAATGCCAAAGATTCACTTCTGTTTCCCAAGTTAAATTCATTTACAAAAAATTTCGCAGAAAAAGCCCAAAAATAATCCTCATTTCCAGAAAAAATTAGTTTGTAACAATTTATAAATGGGAAATTTACTTTTAAACCACTAGATAACTTGTTCAAAATCTTTAAAATTACTAAATTTTTTAATCCAATTCTTAATGGAGTATGATTTAATTTATAATCATCCATATACATTGATTTAGAGTTTAATACCTCCAAATGTTTTTTTATATTTCTTAATGAAAACCCTCCGTTGCCTGAAGAGTCAATTTCATATTCATCATTCATTTTTGACATCCATGGCGCACCCATGTAATCAATCTGCTTTGCACACCAGTGTTCTAAGTTTGGTTTTAACAAAACTGCATCTAATTGACAAATCAGCATATAATCAAAAATGTAAAATCTTTTATAAAACTCTATAGACATCATAAGCTTATTGTAGGATCTGGTTGATTTGAAGTAGTTATTTTCAAAAAACTCAACCTCAGCATTTAGCGTATTTTTATAATCCTTTAATCTATAATGATTTTTAAGATGATTTGGTGAAATAATCACTACTCTGTATTTTTTAAAATTTTTTTTATTGTAACTCAGTGTTTCTATTTCATATGGCGCCAGTTCGGTATTATAAATTGGCACTATTATTACTAAATCTTCTTCCATCTTAACGCCATCCTTATGGATTCAATTTTTAATTTCAGCCAAATTTTAGTAATGAGTCCAGGCTCTCTATTTTTTAAAAATGTTTTAATTTCTTTGACCCACCTCACATTTTCTTTAACTTCATTAACAATATTTAAATTAATTTTCGTTGCTAATTTTATATCTTCGTATTTTTCATTCCCACAATGTACGCCTGTTCCATCAGTCCCAATATTATTCGAATATCTGTTAACCGGCGTTATACATAATCCATTATTTTTATGTATTGTTGCGTACCAAAATACAGCCCATGTATCTATGGTTCTATTTTTATTTAATTCTATTTGACTCCAATAGGGAACTGTGTCATCTAAATTAAAATGCGAAATCTTCTCTCTTGTATACTGCCCAATAATATCGTCGACGTTTTTTTCGAATTTTTCCCATCTATTATGCCACGTTGCCCATCCCCAACAATGCATCAGCCTACAAAGAAATACCTCATTATCTTCTTCATTATTTATATTGTAGTTCCAGGAATTAATATGCCAAATTTTTTGTTTATTTTGATATGCTTCTAAGGAGTGATTCATATATTTTAAAAATTCTTGGCTGGTAAGAATATCATCCTCTAATACTATGATTCTCCCATATTTGTTCACAACTTCCGTAACACCAGATATTATTGATTTTGCTAACCCCCAATTTTCTTTCCTTTCAATAATTTTCAGGGATTTAAATCCGGTAATGCTTTTCAAATAATCACGCAATTCTTGCACCTTGGGCCAGGCGTTTTCTTTTTTGGGTGCATCTGAATAAATAATTAAATCACTTTTGTCTGCGAGTTCATTTTTTTTTAGCGCTTCAATCGTTTGCTGAGTATGCCAAGGACGGTTGTAAACAAAAAGTACTATAGGAGCGAGATTTGAAATTTTGAATTTCGAATTTTGAATTACTTCTGTCATTTTTATCTCTTTTTTATCAAGTTTTTGGCTTATCTCTTAAATTAGTACTTACTCTCCAAGGCATGAATATAGCTTCACTCTTTATCTTCAGTTGGTGGTGAAGACGTTTGTCGAATACATCATAACCAAAGTTTGCAACAAACTGAGCGGAAAGGGTTGCTAAAGCTGCTCCCGCCACTCCGTATAATGGAATCATCCATAAGTTTAGTAACACATTACTTACAGCACCCAATAAAGTTCTTTTAAACGCTGTTTTTGTTAAGTTTTCAGCAATTAAATATTTACCGAAAGCAACCCCTAAAAAAACAAAGATAGAAGCCCATATATGAATCATAAGCACTTGCCCAGCCTCTTGATAGGCTTCTCCATATAGAAAGGTAATTAACCAGTCAGCTAAAAAAGTCATAGGTAGCGCAATAGCTACACCAAACCATACCATTAAGGTGTAAAGTTGTTGCAGTCGCTGTTTATAGAGCGCCTCGCTCATTTTTTTGGAATTGAGAATGGCAGGGAAGAGTGAAGCAGTTATTAACATTGGTATAAAGTAAAACGCCTCACTTAATCTTAATGCTGCTGAGTAAATTCCTACTTGGTATTGACCTAGCATTTCTTTAATCATAATTTGGTCAATTCGCATGTAGACCATAATAACAATCGTCGAAAATATAAGGGGCCATGAATCTTCAAGAAGTTTTTTGGCGATGCTGATTTCAAAATATTTATAGAACGCACTATTTTTTTCAAGCGTATAGGCGATAAAGTAGCTAACAGCAAGACTGAGTGCATCTAACGCCGCGACAAGTACAAAGGAAATCAATTCAGCTTCGATTAATATCAAATAAATTTTGATTATAGACAATAGGATGAGCTGTATAACCTTGCATATAGTGACGACTTTTGCCTTCACTTGCGATTGGAAGTAGAACTCGACCACTTCAAAGCTATGAAATATGTAGCCTACAGCAATTATAAAAATAAAGGTATTAGTTGTTGTATCATTACTGGTAAAAGGTAAAATCGCCGCAATAATTACGATCACAATGAAGGCGCCAATCATTTTTAACCAAAAGGCCGTACCGAGGTAGGTATCTCTTTTTTCAGGGTGGTTATTCAGCTCGCGCACTAATATACCGTCTAGCCCAAGTTTTGCAATTCCGCCAAAAAGAGCTGAAAATGCAAGTGCGTAGCTGAATGATCCAAATTTTTCTGGACCAAGATACCGCACTACCCAAACACCCACAATCAGCGCAGCAACGATGCGTAATAATTG
>Ga0213866_10002615_pt1 | contig 12535 bp, 10 predicted proteins | sample PICome_11_FD_160079 | JGI IMG/M metagenome (GOLD analysis project Ga0213866, IMG submission 160079) | Coastal seawater microbial communities near Pivers Island, North Carolina, United States - PICO284 | ecosystem: Environmental > Aquatic > Marine > Coastal | place: USA: North Carolina... | reverse complement strand
TTCATCAGAACTCATAATATCATTTAGGAGAGATTGAAGTTCTGGTTTTTGTTCTTCTACTACATCATCAGTTTTAATATCATAAGTGTTTTGATAATAGGCCGTTTTGTGTCCTAACTTAAAGCAAGTGAGCATATCCTGCGCCATTATGCTAACAGGAACTTCATTATCTGGGTAATTTTCTGGATTATAGGACCAGTTTCCAGAAATCGCTTGATCAAAGAACTTTTGCATAACTGCAACAGTATTAATATAACCACGATTGCTAGACATATCCCACAAGAGCGTATAATTGTTCTTGAGAGTTTGATACTGGGGGACAATCTGCTTAAGAGGTCCCTTCTTTGATTTTTTAATGGACAAGTATCCGCGAGGTGGTTCGATTCCATTGGTTGCATTTGACACAACGGAACTGCTCTCCGATGGCATTTGTGCGGACAATGTTGAGTGCCGGAGACCGTGCTCCAAGATGGATGCTCTAAGATTTTCCCAATCATGTTGTAATTGTATAGAAGAAATTTCGTCTACGTCTTTTTTATAAGTATCAATTGGCAAAATACCATCAGCATATTTTGTGCGACCAAAGTATTCACAATGTCCTCTTTCTTTAGCAAGTTGATTTGATGCTTTTAAAAGATAATACTGAAAGGACTCAGAAAGACTGTGAACGGCATCCCACGCCTCCTGTGAGTCGTAGTTGAACCCAAGCTTAGCAAGGTAGTGAGCAAGACCAATATAACCAACTCCAAGAGATCTACGACGCTTGGTAAAGTTCTCTGCTGCCTTTACTGGATAGTTTTGATAGTCAATAATTTCTTCCAGAGCACGAACAGAAAGATTACAAAGTTCTTCAAGTTCTTCATCAGATTTTACTTTACCTACATTGATTGCTGATAAAATACAAGTAGCAATCTCTTGAGGACCATCATCATCAATATGATGAATTGGTGTTGTGGGTTCTGTAATTTCTTGACAAAGGTTTGACATTGTAATCTGATCCTTATAAGAACTATGAGAATTACAATGATCTATATTCATAATATAGATTCTACCTGTTTCCGCACGTTCTTTGAGTAGGTTAAGAATAAGATCTTGTGCCTTAACAGTTTTCTTTGGAGTGGAAGAATTGTTCTCGTATTGAACGTACAGATTGTCAAATTTGTCTGTTCCAAAAGAATCATAAAGTCCAGGTACATCATGCGGAGAGAACAGAGTGATTTGACCGTCTTGAATAAATCTTTCATAAAAAATCTTACTAAGTTGAATTGAATAGTCAAGTTTACGAACACGATTATCTTCGGTTCCTTTATTATTCTTAAGAACTAAAATGTCTTCTATTTCTTGGTGCCAGATTGGAAAATGGACGGTAGCTGATCCACCACGGATTCCATTTTGTGTACAGCACCGTACAGTTGATTCAAACTTTTTAAGGAAAGGAACAACACCAGTGTGTTGAACTTCTCCACCTCTGATTTTAGAGTTAATACCACGGATTCTGCCTGCATTGATACCAATTCCTGCTCTTTGAGCAACATACCGACCAATTGCCATATCACTGCTGAAGATACTGTCAAGGGTGTCATCAACATCAACAAGAACGCAACTTGCAAATTGACGAAGTGGGGTTCTAACACCTGCCATGATTGGTGTAGGAATGTTGATTTTGTGTTTGGAGATTGCGTCATAATACCTCTTGACGTATGACATTCTAGTTTCTTTTCGATACTCCGCAAAGATAGACAGAGCAATCATCATATACATGAATTGTGGTGTTTCATATACTCCACCACCACTACGATCTTGAACCAAATACTTATCGACTACTTGACGTAAACCTGCATAAGTGAACAAATAGTCTCGGCCGTGATCAATATAAGAATCAGCACGTTCAATATCTTCTTTTGAATATTTGTTAAAAATATCATTATCATATACTTCATGATTAACACACTGATAAATGTGTTGTTCCAAAGTAGGAAGTTCCTTCATTCTCCCATAAAGTTGCTTACGCACAGAAAATAAAAGAAGACGAGCAGCAACAAATTGATAATTGGGATGATCCAAGTCAATCAAATCACTTGCACTGCGAATAAGAATTTCTTGAATTTCTTGAGTAGAAATCCCACTATAAAATTGAATACCCGAGGTCATCTCAACTTGACTTGCAGAGACACCTGCAAGACCCTTACATGCCTCTTCAACCATTAAGTGCATCTTATCTAGATCAAGAGATTCAATTAGACCATTTCTCTTGACTACTTTTGTTCCATTGCTCATATTTTCTTCCAGGTAGTAAATTTAAGTTTTGCTTCTAAACCAGAATAAGTATTAGATTCTATCACAGATTGAACATTAAGTCCAGATAAAACCATGTCGTTAATGTCCTTTTCTTTTATTGTCAAAGGCCAAATGACAACTTTTTGTCCCATTTCGATAACTCTGGAAATTCTTGATAGGATTTCTCTATTACGTGGTTCGTTATCATATATCCAAATAGGATCACTAATACCCCACTTAAAAACATCACCATCAGCTCCACAAAGAGCAATTGAGTTTGAAACGAAAGTGGAATCGAACGGACCTTCCGTGATGTAGACACTTTTATTTTTTTTGACTTCATCGAGACCATATATTTTGGGGGCATCATCAGTAAGCATTATTGTAATATATTTAACCTTGCTTGGTCCAAGTGATCTTCCTTGAAACCCAACAAATGTATCTTGATATAACAGGGGAATAATAATTCTGGGTTCATCTTTGTTTACATTATCGAATGTTGGTCGAAGAGAATTGGTCCACTCTTTAAATTTTTCAGCATAATAATAGTTATTGGGATTTAGTTTTCTATCTTCTAGATATTGTTTCGCAATAACATTAAATGATGCTTTTGGTAAATTTAATTTTTGTTTAAACTTTGGTGCTTCAAATTTTAATACCGGTGCTTGAGTTGTAAAGTTTTTCCCAGTATTTCCTTCTTTAAATTTTTCAAAAATATATTGTTTATGAATTTGAATATCAACTTGTTTTAAAAAATTATTAAAAGATATATTAATTCCACAATTATGACACTTATAATTTGTATTGTTCTTTACTTGATATAAGTATCCTCTTGCTTTGTTTTTATTCGTTTGAGAGTCCCCACAAATTGGACAACGAAAATTATATAGGTTATTCTTTACCCTCTTAAATTTTTGAAATCGAGAAGATATTAAATTGATATACTTTACATCAACAAAATCCATAGACAAAAGTTAACCTGTTGATGTATCATACCACAACATCATACTTTGTCAAGACAGAGTGAAGTGATTACTGCGGTCCATTTAATAATTGAATTGGTTATTTTATGTAGAGAATAAAGAGTGGGTTTTTTTTTAGTTTTCACGGCATCCAAGTGCCAAAGATAACTTATTTATTTTTTTGAATTATGGATCCAGAACTATCTGGAGTTAAAATATCCACAACCACTGCTGATTGTGATATTGCAAAAGTTGCTAAAATAAAAATTCCAACTATGATCCAACGAAATTTTACAAACTCATCCAGTTTTATTTCTATTTTTTCTATTCTGTCAGAAACTGTTTCGTGCTGTTCTCTATTTTCCTCTTTTAATTCACCAATCATCATTGATATCCTATCATCCACCTTTGAACAATGTTCTATTTTTTCATCATGAACAGCAAGCATTTTAATAACATTTGTATTTGCTTCAATTAACTTATCAATTGCACTTTGAATTTTTGATAGTAGCTGATCTGAAGAATTAATTTTTTCTTCTAGTATTGCAACTTTAGTTTCTGTTGATTGAGTAGGAGAATACATTTTACTTGTTTTTGAGGTACTGCATCCATAATTTACGTGAACCTTTTCCACCACTCATGTATTTTTTTGCTTTACGAAAAACTGGAGGGTTATCACCTGCTTCTGCAGTTCCTGCTACTTGACCAGCAGCAAGACTATTAATCGAAACCTCCTCATTAATCAATTGCTCTCGAATAATGTTAATAATTCTGTCAAGTTTGTTCTTTTCCATTGTAGATTTTATAGAGTTCTGTTAAACAATTAATATCAACCTGAATGTTATGAATACTCGAATGTGGATATTCTGGAAGTCTATTAAGAAAAATAATAAATGATTTAACAGAAGACCATAAATCTTGTTCTATTTTAAAAAACAACATTGGAGTAGTTGCTTCTCCAAAAATATTATAAAGAATTATAAAATGATTTAGAATCAAATGAGTTTTTAATTCACCAGATTTCTTATATCTCTTCAACAATCTTTTTATATACTTAAAATGATTTAAGTCTTTTTCAAAATCTTCTTTAGTTACCGCTTGAGGATTTTCATAATACCTAATAGCAAATAAGAGAAAATTATCCTCATTCAGTTCATTAAAAATCATATTTTATTAGAATGGGGGATAAGGCAAGTTATTTCCAGTTGTAATACCAGACATTGCAACAAGAGTTTCCGACTTAACTCTAATATTACCTTCAGAATCTCTATAAGTCGTAACACCAACCCAACCACCATGAGTTAGTTTAAATTTTGTCGATACTGCGGCAGTGGATTCAGCATCCTCAACACCAATCACAGAGGTTTCATGTCCACCAGTGACTCTTGAGAATGTGATAGTTGCTCCAGTTGAAATTCCAGCAGAGATTGTGGATGCAAGTGAGACACTGGTAACACCAACAGTTGAGACAATTTTAGTAAGGGCGCCACTTACAAACGTATCTCCCGCAATAACCCCAGTCAAAGAGTTCACAAAAACGATATCAGTTCCAATTCCAGCATTTGTAGTTGCTGCAGAAACCAATACCGTAATAGTTTCAGTATCTGAACCACCCGATTGATTTAAGTGACTATCAAGAACTGCATACTTTGGAGATTCACTAACCTGAAAATTAACTCCCGAAATTGCTTCTCCACTCAGTCCTGCAGTTGATGCGATTGATAGTTGAGTTGTGCTCGCAATTCCAACAACTACAGCATCTCCAAAGTTAACTCCAAATGCTGAACCAAACCTAATCACATCACCAGTTGCAGCAGCTCCAACGTTACCGAACGTTGTACCAGACCCAGTAACGACGAGGGTTGTATAGTCTAGAGTTAGTGTTCCACCAGATCCCTTAGAGTCATTATTTCCCCAGAGTGCCATTCTTTTTACCTTTTACTAATTTTTTTGCTATGAGTATTTATAAAAATGAGGAGTTTAAATTCTCCTCATTTAATAATTTATTCAATTATGATCTCAGGGAGTTGGATCTTTGGCACCCCTATCTTTTAGAAGTTTTTGAGTTTGAAGAATAACGAAAGAGACAAGTCCGTTGGATTTAACTGCAGGAAATGCTCCAAGAAGCTCAGAAAGAATAAAAAGAATGGTTGCTACGGCGGCCTCGTTTGCGAGTACCCAAGCCCAGATTACTGCTACTGACATAATTTACCTCGTGTGAAGAGTATCTTGTATTATTTAGTAATTAGGTCCCTTTAGTATCCATCACAAACTCTTTTGCTTTTTGTTTAGAATTGCGGATTAGTGATGCTTTATGTTCTAAAGGACTAAGGACACCCTTCTTTTTAGCCTCCTCACTGGGAGAGGGTGGTTTTTTTCCACGCTCCTTTGGTTCCTGTCTTGAACCACCATAGTTATATCCAGGAAGTTTATTTCTTGCAGCAATTTTAGGATTTCCGCCTGTTTGAGTTGGTCTACCAGTCTTTGTATTAATATTCTTCTCTCTTTCAAAACGATTCAATTCATCAATCACATTACCTTCTGGTTCATAATACATTTGTTCTGCTATTTTCTTTGCCATTTTTGTAGCAGTAGCATACATCACTTCTTTACCACGACCAGGATATCTTTTCTCAAAATCAGTAGACTTACTCTTCATTGACTTTACAATTCTTTCCTTTTCTTTGGTCTCAGCAGTAGTTAAAGTTTTTTCATTAATTTCAACTTCTTCTTTTCTAATATCAGAAAGCAGAGAATCTAACTTTGAGGTTCTCTTTGTTTTTGGAGTTGCAGGTTTTGCAGTAGGTGCTTTTGCTTTTGCTGCTACAGGTTTTTTTGTGGTGGGTTTTGCTTTTGCTGGAGTTGTAGCACTACCTTCCCAAGGGTCAGCAGGTTTTTCTTCTTTTTTAGGTGCTGCTTTTGGTTTGTTTACTGACACATTAGATGTAGTTTTCTTTTCTCCATCTTCCATTCTACGAGCAACATTTCTTGCTCCTCTTGATAGTGCTCTTGCACCAGCACCAACTGCTTTCTTTAGTCCACTCTTAAGTGCTGATCCAATTCTTCCAAGCAATCCAGGTCTTTTAGATCCAGTTTCTTTTGTATCAGATTGCGAAGAACTCGATTGTGACGTAGAGGAACTATCACCACCAGAAGAACCTCTCCTACCCCTCTCATATCCCTTAGAGACCTCTCTACCAACTGCTCTTGCTCCTCTTACAGCAGCACCGGCAACATATCCTACACCACGAGCAACTTTCTTTACAGCAGACTTTACCTTTCCAAGTCTATCACTCTTAATATTATCTTCTTCTGTTAAAAGAGCAGCAGAAACATCTATTGACTCAATCAGAACATTTTCAACTTCTTCAGTATCATAACCTTCTTGAATACACTCAAAAAAGAACTCCTCAACAACTTCTTCAATCAGTTTATCTGAAAGAAGAAATACTTCTGATTCTGAAAGATCATCAAGAATACAATCAGCATTTTCAACCTCTACCATCTCAAGAAGAGTTCCACCAAGTTCTTCTACGGATTCACCAAGAGTTGGATTGATTTTAATTTTATTATTGATTTGTTTTTCAGTAACTTTTATATCTTCACTTTTATTGCCGTTTTTTTTTACGTCTCCAATCACTTCAGAAAGATCTTGTCTCCAATCAGAGAAACCTTCTTTTACATTTTTCTTTTTGATTGCCTTACCAATTGCTTTGCGTCTGTTGTGAAGATACTTATCAGTCTTATCATTATCACCATCATTATCAATATCAGCATCTTCTTTCCCTACTGGGTCTAGTGCTTCGTCAAACTTTTTTCTAACCGCAGCAACCATATCTTTATGTGCTTTGGTTTTTTTCATATCTTCAATTGCTTTTTCATTATTTTCACCACGTTTCTTCATATCAGTTTCAAGATGTGAAGATTCTCCAAGTGCTTTTTTTACTTTAAGTGCAAGAGTATCTTTTTTTTGTCCTGGTTTTAACTTACGAACTTCTGCTGCAGGAGTATCAAAAGTAGGAGTAGTTGATGCAGAAGATTTAGGTTCCTTAAGTGCTTTTTCGGTTGCCTGAATGTCGGCAAGTATTTCTCTACCTTTTCTTGTCCTTTCTTGTTCCTTTCTTTTCTTTGGAGTTACCATTCTTGCCATTCTTTCTTTACGAGGACGAAGTGCTTCATTCATAATAACTTGCTCCAGATATACCGACGAAATATCGTTAAGAATATTCATTGACATTGTAATACTACTTGCATTTTACCTTATACTTATTTATAAACTCCTTAATATTAGAAAACTTGTATCCACTATAAGGTTTTGCTCCTGGTTGAAGATTTGTCTTATCACCTTTCTCAAAACCAGGAGTCATATCTACAGCATACTTAAAATATCCAGAGGTTCCTACAAGAGTATTTGGTTTTCCAGGAAGTCTTTCCTTTCTACTCATTACCTTTTCAGTATATTCCATTACATCCTTAATCCAGGACTTAAACATATATTCTTCTTTTGTTAAGCAGATTAAATGATTTGTTCCTCTACGAATAATCTTACCAATCAATCCAGTATTTAAGTTTTCAACAATATCACCAATCCTAAAAATCTTACCAATTAAATAATTTTCACGAAGAGTTTGTTGGTCATATTTTGGAGCAATCTGCCAGAGTTCTACAACTTCTTTTTTCTTTTTCTTTGCACTCATTCCTTGACGAACAGCATTAAATAGTGCTTTAGTATCAGTATCATCAAGTGTCTTTGGCGTTCCTTTGCGGAAGGAATCATAATCATTATCAATAACTGCTTTTCTCATCTTGGATGCAGACATTCCTTCTACACCATCAGCATCTGCATCTCTTACTCCTGCAGAAACTACACGAATTAAATCAAAGTTATAAAGGTCCCCATTATATTTCTGTGCAAGGTTCTCAAACTCTGCTTGACGATCTGACCCCACAACAATATTAACACTTGAGTATCCGTCTTGATTTGCATTTATGAGAACATCAAAAATAGATCTCATATTATCATCATTAATAATAATTTCCTCAAAGTCAGGAAACATCTTCTTCATAAAAGAAATCTTCATATCAGGATCCAATGGATTCTTCTTTGGATCTTGAGTTCTTGATGGATAAATTTTAATATCCCCACCTGCAGATATTCTCTTTGCAGACTTGAGAAGTTTATCGTGTCCTACTGTTGGTGGATTAAATCTACCAAATACAATCGTAAGTGGTGGAACTTCTTGTGATTGATCTTCAGGAGCAGGTTCTGGTGCCGCTTGTGATTGTGGTACAGGTGCTTGTGCTGCTTGTGATTGTGATGCGGGGGCTGGAGCAGCAGATTTTTGAGTACCTGCTGCTGGTTCTTCTTGTCCTTTAGATGTTCTTTTTTCAATAAACTTGAGTTTTCCCTTTTCAGTTCTTGCAACTACATTACCGGCACGATCAACCCATCCTCCGTGACCATCACCTTTATATCCAAGTTTCTTCGCTTGGGCAGCTGCTTGCGATTCTGTTGCTTCAGTTAGAAAATTGAGAAAACTTTTCATTAATATATCTTATTATACTTACAGTTCTTTTAGTTATTTATCTATTACTCAAGTTTATAATATGGTGCAGAATAAGTTGCTTGAGAACTTGCATACAAATAAAAATCTTGAACTATTTGATCTTTAACATCTGATGGGATAGAATTCATTATTTGAAACAATTTCAGAACAAGATATTTTGAATATCTATACTTATTAGATTTTCTTTGTATCTCTTCAGCAACCTGATTAATTTGACTTGAGGTAATTATCTGATTAGATGCCATTAACTGCGATATTTCCTTACAATGTTCTGGTTTATTTTGGATTGCTAGAGATGCAGATTCTGTTGATGAAGGTAGTTGCGATACACCATATCGTTTTAAAATAAAATTAATTGGACCTAAAGAAATTTTTCCCTGATTCGCAGTTGAACCCTTAATTTCACCTTGCCATCCAGTCAAAGATGTTTCTCCACCAAAACTTCTAAATTGAATTTTATCTACATTATTTTTACTCCATTTTATGTACCCATCCATAGAATCAACATTACTAGATATCCCATGAAATGCCACAACAAGTGTCTTTTTATCTGTTGGAAAATTTTTTTGTGATACTGATCCTCTTCCACTCATTTTTTTAAGAGATACTCCAATAACCTTATGGTTAATTATATAATCATACATTTTTGCATTCAATCCTTTCAAAGATCTTTCCATACTCAACTCACTCAAATTAACATCATTACTTATCATGTATATATCTGCAGGACTCCATTTATTCAAGTTACCAAATGCCTTTTCAGTTTTATTAACTGAAGTAAAAGTAGATTCAATAGTATTCACAGCACCAGAACCCCTATGAAAGGTAAATTTACCTTTACCATTAAATTTTCTATATAATGCGTTTGCTCCTGCAATAGATGAATTAATCCAATCATCCGGAAGATCATTCATAATAGATTGAAATGAACCATTAATAACTGTTGTAGGGAAAGCTTTTGTAAAATTATCTTTAGTTACATCAGCAATAGTCATTTCCCTCTTCAAAACATTAAACACCAATGCAGCATAGAGTGCTTGAGCAGACTCTGCAAGTTGAGTAAGGGCGGCACCGGCACCAGATCCTCCACTGCCAGATTTTTTGTATATTAATTTAACCACTGAACCAGATTTTGACAAAACAATCTTTGTTACTGGAAAAGAGGATTCACTCTTATCAATTTCATTTTTAAAGTCAATTCTCAACGAGGTTAATCTTTTTGAAATGTTATCTTGATCTTCTGCCCTCTTATTTGATATTATTCTAATTTTATCCACCTTGGGCCCAGTTTTAATAACTTTGGTGGTGTATCCAGATAATACATTATTTAATCCTAAAAGTATTTCCGAATCAGTCATGCTCAAACACGTTTTTTAACTATTTATAATTTATACAAAAGATCACCAGATTCTACATATGATCTCATCAAAATTTTATACTTATTATTTCTATCCTTTGCTGTAGCGTCTGTTCTATATCTAAATTGTATTAAAGTGTTTGCTTTTGTATATGATGTTCCAGAATAAATTATTATTTTTGGATCACTTCCACCTAAATCTTTATGAACTTTTAAATCCGCATTCGCAACATTTTCAAAAAAAGATTGACCGAAAGTTTGAGTAACAGCACCACCTTTAGTCGTAAATTTAACTAGTTCAACTCCACTTTCATTTTTTGTAGCTCTTTCTTTACAATAAGAAGCTAACAAACGTCTAAATTGATCTTTACCAGCACCAGTTAATTTTTGATTTAATTGATCTGCAACAGAAGAAAAAACTTCTTTTGCAACTTTTTTTAAAGCTTTGACTTCATCCGAAGATTTTATCGCATCTCTATTATCAAACTTTTTACCTATGATGTCTGGATAAACTCCCATCACTTCAGACAGAAACATCTTATTGAATTGTGTATAATTATTTAATCCCAAAGCATCAAATATTTTTCCAAAATTTCCAAACTCCAACCCAACTGCTTGAGCAAATTGTGGAGCATCATATTTTAATGATATTTGATTTGATCTATTTGCTAATTTCTGACCCTGATTAATGATTTCAACACGAATATCAACTTTTGTTGCTGTTTGAGATTCCGTTCCTATTGCTCTTACAATAATAGTGTCATTTTTTTTATTTACAGATAACCCATATGCTTTTGCTTTTAATCTAGAATCACTATTTACTTTAGTTATAGCCGCACTGAATATGTTTGAAATTTCTGACCAGTTTGATTCTTTTTTTAAAAACTGAGCACTTTTTTGAGGTATTCCTACACTAACTTGAATATTATCATATATTTTTGTTTCTACTGTTTTTTTGATTCTATCTATATCATTCACTGAAGTGGAATATTTAAAAGATCTTACTAATATTCTTAAAACATTTTCTACATCAGTTTTAGTTACTGATGGAAGATTTCCAATATTAATAGCAGAACTTGTATTTTTAAACTCATTTACATCAATTCTTTTTTTAAATTTTGCGGCAATGGCAGCGGCAAGAATAGCTTCAGAAATATCTCCCTTGTTTGCTTTGTATTCCCCTAGCATACTTTTACACGTTTTAAGTATTTATAAATGGAGTGTAAGGAAATCGAATCCTTATTGCTGGAATGCAAATCCAGAGTAATAACCGTTATACGAACACCCCGTTCACCAAACATTATAAAACCCCTCAACTCAAAAGTCAAGGGAATCAGTTTTGGAAGTGATTTCTAACGATTTTTTAAATTTGCTTTGCGATATTGTATATCTGCACGAGTTCCTGAATCCATTCTACCTTGGGCAGGTTGTCTCATACCGGGTTTAGCTGGTTTACCTTGACCACGGAAAGAACGATGAGAATATGAAGCACCACTTTCTTTAGAGTCACCAGAAATCATTTTCCCTCCCTGGGAACGGTCATCCATATATTCTTTTTCTGATTGTCCGTGTTTTCCTTTATAAAGTTCAACAATATCTTCTCTCCACTCCTCACTCATATTCGCCATAATAGCAAGTGCTGCTTCTTCAGTATCAGCATAACCTTCACCAATCAAATATCCTTTTACAACATCAAATAGATCAAAACCAGCCTTAACAACTGTAGGAGTCGAAGTTGCTGCTGCAGTTCCTTTATTATAAAGTGATTTATTTACTTCTGCTCTAGAACCACCTTGCTTTCTAATTTGTTGTGCTTGAGCAAGTCTTGGATTTGCTTTTGCCCACTGATCCATTGCAGATGGTTTTGCAGCAGGAGCAGCAGGAGCAGTTACAGCAGGTCTTGCAGTTACAGCAGGTCTTGCAGGAGCAGCAGGAGCAGCAGGAGCAGTTACAGCAGGTCTTGCAGGAGCAGCAGGTGCGGCAGCAGCAGGTCTTGCAGGAGCAGCAGCGGGTCTAGGAGGGGGAAGGGTTGGGGCAGCAGGAGCAGTGGGTCTAGAGGCAGAAGGTCTTACAGGAGCAGCAGCGGGTCTAGGAGGGGGAAGGGTTGGGGCAACAGGTGCTGTTGGTTTTGCTGATGGTTTAATTGGTCGGCCACCTCTAACATTTCTATTTCTTGTTCCTGGCGCTTCTGGTTTTTTTCCTGCTGCATTTCCATAAAGAAGAGTATTACCTAAATTACGAATAGCACTATAAGCATTAGTATTAACATTTGGATTTCCTACTGCAGCACCACGCTTTCCCCCTTGCTCTTCAATATAAGCCTCAAACATCTCTTCCCAAGTATAGTCACTCAGGTCATAACCTTCTCCTAG
>Ga0213866_10002612_pt1 | contig 12546 bp, 19 predicted proteins | sample PICome_11_FD_160079 | JGI IMG/M metagenome (GOLD analysis project Ga0213866, IMG submission 160079) | Coastal seawater microbial communities near Pivers Island, North Carolina, United States - PICO284 | ecosystem: Environmental > Aquatic > Marine > Coastal | place: USA: North Carolina... | reverse complement strand
CCAAGATTTTGCACACGGAAATCCTTTTGAAGGCACACCATTTGAAAATATTTTTAGGCAACGACAAACACCAAGAAATAGAGACATATCTGTACCTGTAAACGTTACTCTAAAAGATGTAATAATAGGCAATAGAATGGCAGTATCTTATCAGTTAAGCACAGGTAGAGTTGAAACAGTAACTATAGATATTCCTCCAGGAGCAAAACACGGTGACCAAATAAGGTATGAAGGATTAGGCGATGAAGGAAACAAAAACTATCCAAGAGGAAATCTGATTGTTCATATAAGATTACAAAAAAACAGAGATTGGGTAAGAGATGGTGACAATTTAACAACAAAAAAATCTGTAAATATATTTGACTTTTTAACAGGAGGTGTTATAATAGTTAATACAATAGATGGAAAACAAGTGAAATTAAATATACCACCAGGCACAAAACCAGGCACGACTTTTAGCATAACAGGATACGGTATACCTAATATTAATAATGGTAAACGTGGACATATATATGTAAAACTAGATGCAGCAATGCCAAAAATTAAAGATGCAATGCTGCTTGAAGAAATAGAGCAACTTAAAAGGAAGATAGGGTAAAATAATGGTAGAACCATCAAAAGATCTGCAACTAGTGTTTGATAAAGCTATAAAAGATGCAACTAAACTTAGACATGAATATGTTACTTTAGAACACTTGCTCTTTGCTATGATGTGTGAAGAAAATTTTGAAAAACTGTTGACAATGTATGGTGCAGATATAGACTATATTAAAGCAAACTTAGAACATCACCTAAAAACAAACAGTGACGATATCATTGTTTCAGAAGATGTTAAAAAATATAAGCCTAAAAAAACACAAAGTGTTGAACGTGCATTGAATAGGGCATTTACACAAGTGCTGTTTGCTGGCCGTAGTCATATTGAACTTAAAGATCTTTTGTTAAGTGTGTTACACGAAAAGAAAAGTATTAGTTGTTACCTTTTAGAAAAAGGTGGTGTAGAAAAAGAAGGCTTTAGTGATTTTGTTAACAACGAAATAGAAGAAACACTACTAGAAGATACTGAACTTACAAATGAGATGAAACGTGCTATTAAGAGTTTTACAACAAATCTTAATGATCAAGTAAAACGCGGTAAAGTAGACCCTATTATCGGTCGTAGCGACGAACTCGAAAGTGTTGCTCTAGCATTAGGTCGTCGTTCAAAGAATAATGTGCTTATGGTAGGTGATCCTGGTGTTGGTAAAACTGCGATTGCCGAGGGGCTTGCATTTAATATTGAGCAAGGCAATGTTCCTAGTTTCTTAAAAGAATATAAAGTATATAATCTAGACATTGGTGCTATGCTTGCAGGCTCAAAGTATAGAGGTGATTTTGAAGAACGCTTTAAACTTGTTCTTAACGGATTGATTCGTGAAGGAAAAACTATCATGTTTATCGACGAAGCGCATATGATGAACGGTGCTGGAGCAGGTGGACAAGGTAACTCAAACGATCTTGCCAATATGTTAAAACCTGCACTTGCAAAAGGAGATTTAAAAGTTGTTGCGTCAACTACTTGGGAGGAGTTCCGTAAGTACTTCGAAAAAGATCGTGCGCTTATGCGTCGATTCCAACGTGTAACTATTGGAGAGCCGAGCAAAGAAACAACTTCAGACATTCTAAAAGGGTTACGCAAATACTACGAAGATTATCATGGAACAACTATTACTGATGAAGCTATTGATGCTGCTATTAAACTAAGTGTTAAGTACCAAAGCGATAAGAAACTGCCAGACAAGGCTATTGATCTAATCGATGTAGCATGTGCTAGGTTCAAAGTAAATGACGACGAAAACGAAGAAAAAACTGTTACTGAAAATAGTATATTCTTCGAACTTTCTAAGATGATAAATTTACCAGCAGAACAGGTTGCTCAAAAAGAATCTGAAAACTTAAAGAATCTAGAAAACAATCTTAAAAAAGTAGTTTATGGACAAGACGAAGCTATTGAAAGCATTGTTGATAAAATTCTTGTTAGCCAAGCAGGACTAAAACCAGATGATAAGCCAGTAGGTGCATTTGTGTTTATGGGTCCAACTGGTACTGGTAAAACTGAAACTGCTAAAGCACTTGCGCAGAATCTCGGTGTTAAACTTGTTCGTTTTGATATGAGTGAATATATGGAAAAACATTCAGTTGCAAAACTTATTGGGTCACCTCCAGGTTATGTAGGACACGAAGAAAACGCAGGACAGTTGATTACAAAACTGCAAGAATCTCCTAACTGTGTACTGTTATTAGACGAGATTGAAAAGGCACATCCGGATGTTGCACAGATTCTATTACAGATTATGGACAACGGACTTGTAACTGGTTCAAATGGTAAAGAAGCAGATGCACGTAACTGTACATTGATCCTTACAACTAACCTAGGTGCAGCACAAGCTGAAAAAGGCAGTATCGGATTTGGTGGCGACGAAGATTATGGATACGAAGATACTGAGTTTAAAAAGTTTTTTGCTCCAGAGTTCCGCAACAGACTAGACGGTGTTATTACTTTTGCTAAACTAGGTAAAGAAGTGATGTTAAAGATTGTAGGCAAGTTCTTAGTTGAGCTTAAAACAATGGTCAAAGATAAAGGCATCAATATAACTATTACTGATGAAGCACTTGATTATTTAGTAGACAAGGGTTTTGATCCTAAAAATGGCGCTCGGCCATTGCAACGTGTTATTGATAAAGACATTAAACGTCCTCTTTCAAGACAAATATTATTTGGTGACCTAAAAAATGGTGGCACAGTAAATATTGATGTAGAGGATGACAATGTTACTCTTTCTGTTGAGGAACTTACGGTTGAAGCATTATAGCACAAGAAAACTTTTTTACAACAAGTATCTTTATAAAGTATCATTTTATAATGAGCTTAACGGCATTTTTAGAACAGATTTTCAGAAAAAAGGAACTATGAGCTACGCTAGAGAAAAATTAGATGCTTTAACTGAAAACTATAGAAATAGTAAACCTATGGAGATGCCTATATTCCGTACTTTTAAACAAATAAATGAAGAAACATATTTAGATGCACGATTTTTGTACGCTGCTTTGTTGCGTAGTAAACAAGAATATCGTGTTAGAGTAGAAAGTTTTAACAGAATAAGTGTGTTCTCTAATGATGAAAAGTTTATAGATAAGATTGCTAACGGATTACGTACTAAGCCAGTTGAAATACATAAACCAGATAATACTGTCAGAAAAGAGTTGCTCCGAAATGCAAACACTATAGTCTCACCTACTCCAGTTTATTGGCCTATTAAGATAACACTAGGTAAAAATCGAAGAGACTATAGTGGACTAGCAAAATGGGCTGAAGCAAATCCAGATAAGGTTAAAATAGGAGAAGTAGCATTAGCTGCTCTCGCAAGCCATGGATATGTAAGTGGATATTACTTGTTTGTTAAAACTGAAAATGTGCTAGATCTTATTAACATAATGATAGGCGATAACATCAGGCGTATAGATCGTGTAGTATATAAAGCAGATTTAGATAAATATTAGTATGCCGAGTAATAGCGAAACAATATTAACACAAAACGTACACCCAGGAGACAGTCAAACAGAAACTATCACGGGTGATAAAGCCAAAGGTGATGGATACTACGGCCGTAGTGATGGCTTCCATACTGTTCAGTACGACTTAGATAACTTTATAGGAACAGTAGTCATGCAAGGAACACTTGCACTTGACCCGGCAAGTACTGATTGGTTCACTATAAGTTCTACAGAACATACAAGCACTACTAACGATAGTAGTAGCTCAACAAGCGACGGTGGATTTATGTATAACTTCACTGGAAACTATGTATGGGTAAGAGTATATATAGAATATACAGACGGCACAATAAATAATATTAAGTTAAATCACTAGGGACACATAATGGAACACTTTGTAAACATTGTAATGGAAAAAAATAATAATCTAACAGAGAGTCTAGATGAAAGTATTTTCCCAGGTAATATAGTTACAGAATCTGAGCAAGGTGCTACAGTAATACAAATACCTTTACCTCGTCAACTTAGCGAAGATGAATCAGACGAGTATGCAAATCGTTTAGCAAACTACATGTTTGAAAATGGATATGAAGACTTTGATATTGAGATTTCATCAGACGAAGAACTAAGCGAAATAGAAGAAACATATGACGGCGACGAGTTTTTTGAAAACTATGGTGTTATGTGGTTCAATGAAGATGAAGGTGATGGACAACTTCCAAAAAGTCCTAAAGTATTAAAACTTGTTATTGATGATTTGAAAAAATTTAAAGCGGAACAAGAAGAAGCAAAAAAACAAGGCTATGACGAAGATGTAAGAATGATACAAGGTCGAATTGACGATATGATGGACATTGCAAATCTTATAAAGGATGGCGGTCCTATAGCCGCTTTGGATACATCAGTACAGGACCTTATTGTAGATTACTACGAAAAAGCAGGCGAACCATTATCATATGCAAAAGAAGGCATGGTAGACGAAGCAGAATATCAAGGACGCAAGGTTAAACTAGGCAAACCAATGCAAGGTGATGTTAAGAAGTTTAAAGTATACGTTAAGGATCCTAAAACGGGTAATGTAAAGAAGGTTAACTTTGGCGATCCTGACATGAAGATTAAAAAGTCTAATCCAGCACGTAGAAGAAGTTTCCGTGCAAGACATAACTGTGATAATCCAGGACCTCGTACTAAAGCACGTTACTGGTCATGTAGGAAGTGGTAATATGAGAATAGACGAGTTTGCGCCTAAAGTAAATGATAACTTACCTTATGATGTAGTAGATGATGTTAAGTCATTTATTCTTAATGACAAAGACTTCTATCGTAGATCTTACTACCCTGCTATGTGTAAGATGCAAGATCAAATGAAAAGTGGTAAGATAAGTCCATTAACTCTTGCACCTGTTATAGACAAAGCATGTGCAGGTTATTGTTCAAAGTTTAATATTCCAAAAGAACCAAAAGACTTGCTAGATAAGTCAGAAAAAGTAGAACTTATACAGCGTCTTATTGCCGATGAAAGAGAGAATTTAGAAAAAGGAGATTTTTAATGCTCCTTAGACAAATCTTTGAGGCGAAAGCACGTAAGGTAGTAGCTGTAATGCCAGGAGGATTTCATCCTTTCCATCCTGGTCACAAAAGTTTATATGATTGGGCCGTAAAAACATTCGGACAAAGCAATGTTTATGTAGCAGCAACTAACGATACAAAGGCAAGACCTTTTCCATTTGAAGTAAAGAAGAAACTAGCAGCAATGGCAGGTGTTCCTGAAAGTAACTTCATGCAGGTTAAATCCCCATTTAATAATAGAGAGTATGCAGGGCTGCTAGATGCAGATACTGCACTTGTATTTGTACGCAGCGAAAAAGATAAATCAGAACAGCCTTTGCCTGATCAGACCAAGAAAAACGGCGAACCAGGATACTTGCGTAGCTATACAGGAAAAGACCTAAACACATCAGATGAAATGGGCTATATGGCATATGGTCCTACTATCAACTTTGACTTTAGTGGTATGCAGATCAAAAGTGCAAGCGAGCTGAGAGCAACTTGGCCTGAAATGTCAGACGAAGATAAACTAACGGCTGCTAAACTAATGTACGGTAACGGTGCAGAAGCAGCAGTACAACTATTAAATCAAGCATTAGGTGATAGTGAAGCACCTGTAGGCGAAAGCGAAGTAGTACTAGACAAAACTAGTTTACGTACATATATCCGTGATATGATTATAGACCATATTAACCAAATAGATGATATTAAAAAACTGTCAGAAGTATTATACAATCTAGTAGGCAAGCAAGTCAAGCATCGTGGACAAAGATTCACTGTTACTGACGAAGATATCACAGAAATATTAGGGTTTGCTACTAGAACACCTAAAAGAAATGTTGTTAAAAGACGTCCGCCAGAACCTGAAGATGATAGTGTACGTGACAAACTACAAAAGCGTAGAAAACTAGCAAGTAAAGTAGGCGTAGACAAAGCATTTACAAGCAAAAATGTTGATAAAGATCTAAACAAGTATTTCGGAAAGTAACATGGACGAGCTAGAATATATCAAAAAACTAGCAGGTGTAAACGAGTTTAAGGGTTACACCGAATATAAAATAGACGAAAACCCCAGTATCACAGCAACAGCAATCAAACAAAAAGAACGCGACATGGGTGTTAAACCAGGCGATCAAGAATGGTTTAAACTTTGGTTTAGTAAACCTTATATGACCGGTGTGCCAAAGTTTAGAGGACGCAAAAAGAAATGAGATTCAAAGAACTTTTTGAAGATGGTAGAATAGTCAAGGGTGTTAACACTACAGTTGATGTTGACACTAATGAGATTCCACGTCAAGCAAAAAAGTTCGGTAATACTGTAGACAAAGACGGTCGTCCACCTACACTTTCAAAAAAGGTTAAAGGATCGAGTACTAATGTGCTATTCAATCTAGGTCTCACAGAAGGCGCAGAAATAACTATGTGGACTAATCCTTTGTATCAAGGCGCTGATGTTGATGACAAATATTATAAAAAACAACCCGTAAAAGTACTAGACATATCTAAACTTACACCATTTGAACCTGCTGACAAAATGGATCCTAAAGATAATCACGACAATATGATGCGTTTTGTTGATAAGATTAAAGCAGGTGAAAAAATAAAACCTATTGTAGTTGTACCACACGAAGGTAAGTTACTGATAGTTGACGGGCATCATAGATACTTTGCACATTTAAAAGCAAGTGCAGATAAGATACGTGCAGTTATTGCTGATCCTAAGGATTTAACTTGGCGTGATGATGTTCCAGAAAGTGTAAAAGAAAACTTTGCTGATGGTAAAAAGAAAGGCAAAAGCAGACCAGGGCGTGTAAAACGTGCAGGTGCTAGTTGTAACGGGAGTGTTACAGCTCTACGTAAACGAGCCAAGAATAGCTCAGGTGAGAAAGCGAGGATGTATCATTGGTGCGCAAACATGAAATCGGGAAGGAAGAAAAAATCGTAGAACTATATCCAGACGGATATAGCCGAAAATGGAGAGAACATGAAAGTGTTCCTATAGAACACTACATTGCCAAACACAAAGAACACGAAGAGCGAAGGGCAAGTTTTAACGAACGTGCAGAGTATTGGGAAACATACAAGAAATATTTAAGAAATAACGATCCCGAAACTGGTTTTAACATGAATGACTTTTAAGGTAAATACAATATGAAAATGTATGAAATATTAAGCGAAGAAGGCTATGACACACAGCGTGATGCAGATGCTGTAAGTGGTAAGCCTCGTAAAACATCTATAGGCGGTGGCAAAAAGCCCAAAGGTTATAGCAAAGACAAAGCAGAAAAAGCTGCAATAGATAATATAAAGAAGTTGCAACAGTTTAAAGAAATGGATGCAGGTTCTGTAGCAGTAGTAGCAATGCCAGTAGGCCCTACTATAAGTCGACAGATGAAAAATCCTGATGGGACTGTTAAAAACGCTCTTGACATGGACATAAACATTATGGGGCAGAAAAAGAAAACAAAGAAGCGTAAAAAGGCATAAATACTATATAATGCGCATTACGGAGTAATCAATGAGAGAAAAAGATTTAAACGAAGGATTAGGCGATCTGGCACATGCTGCTGAGAAAGATCATGAAGTACAGATGGCTCGTGCCGATCTATATAAACTAGCAAAATATGCTATTAAACTACATGATATGCTCAAGCAAGTACCTGAAGAATCTGGTCTTGAAGGATGGGTACAATCTAAAATTACTAAAGCAGCTGATTATATTGGATCAGTTTATCATCATCTTGATTACGAAGAAGCAACAGGTGAACTAGGCGAAACAGTTACCGAATCAAAGTCGTGCAACTGTGACGAAAACTGTCCATGCGGTGGAAACTGTGGTCCAAACTGTGATTGTCATGCAGGTTGTAGTGAAATGACAGAAGGTAAACTAAAGTCAGCAAGTTATCGTAAAGCAATGCATGCGTCAAAAGCTAGTGGTAGAAAGAAGATGAAAAAACTCCGTGACCACAGTGATCTTTCAAATAGATTAGCAGCTAAACTAGAATCAAAAAAAAAGATAGCTGAACGCAGTCTTTCTAAAGGCGAAGAAAAGAAAAAAGAAAAGTATGTCAAAGGTATGAAAAAGGCCAAAGGCGACTTTAAAGATCGCTACGGCAAAGATGCAGAAGCAGTGATGTACGCTACAGCTACTAAACTGGCTAAAGAAACCAAAGCACAAAAAATCACTCCGAAACAAATTTCTTCTTCGAATATAAAATCTAAAAAATTAAGTCCTAAAACGGAGTAAATAATGGCAGATTCTTTAAAAGACCTTATGCAGCGCATTGCAGAAATCGAAGAAAAAAAAGATACAGAAAAAGATGAACTTAAAGGTTTTGACAGCCGTACTATGCGGGCATTAACACGCATCAAAGCACAATATCCTAACGCTCCAGACGATCTTGCTGCACTACTACGTCACGTAACTAATGTAGACAGCGATAGTGATAAAGCAGATGATGAGCACATCTTACGTATCAGAAAACTAGAAGACAAGGTAGAAGAACTAGAAAAGAAACTTACACTATTATTAAGGAAGAAATAATGGACGTTGATAGCTTACGTGCTTTAGCAGGGATAAGATTAGATGAAAAACAAAAAATGGGCCCTGCTGGTCAAGCAAAAGGCAAGGATTCTATGCCAAAAGCTGAACCTGGTAGGACAAAACATCCATTAAAAGACAAGCTAGTTGGCGAAGCTCCACAAGGATTTGTAGCAGGCCTAAAAGGATATAATAAAGTTGATCCATGGCTCGGCGGCGGCGATGATGATTCTAAGGAAAAGGATGAACCAAAAGTTCCACCTAAAAAAGGTGTAAACCCAGCGCCGGCTCCGACACCAGGACCTAATCCTGCACCTACACCTGCGCCAACACCAAGTCCATGGCCTACTAGTAAAGAAGGTTATACACTTAAGGTAGGAGACCTAGTTACTTACGCAAACAAAAAAGGGCAAACACGTGAAGATGTTCCTGTTGTTAAGCTATTAAAAGGAACAAAGGATGGAAAGGGGCGTCCACAAATACAGTTACAACTACGTGGCGCAACCTATGCTATTAGCAGAGAACAAATACAAAAAGTAAATGGCAAAACATTTACACTAGACGATGCTGAAGCAGGTACAGGAACACTTAAAGATCAGCTTCTACAAGCGTTTGAAGCATATAAACAAAAGAAACAGATTAAACCACGGGATCCAAATGCACAAACTATGCAGGATTTACGTAAGAGTGGTGCAATGGGTGCGCACAAAGACAAGAAGAAACTCGCTAAACAAGGTTATTCTAAGCATAAAGGTAGTTCATACGATTAATGGCTTTCTTAGTTCATAACTTACCACCTATCCATGTAATGGTAAGGAAAGAATATCTATACGATTTAGAAAAAGGACACGACGAATACACTCCTGGTATTTGGATCAGTGTAAAGAGTGTCCAAGGTAAGGCTCTGTATTTCGAAACATTATTAACAGATTATGGTGCTTTATATGATAAACTGCCACTAAGTGCATTTGTATGGAAGACAGACCACGGAAATCTAAGTTTAGATACTCTTCAACTTTGGGACTGTTTTGACTACAATATCACCGTTATAAAAAAACCATTATTGTCTAGATGTCAGTTTTTTGGTAAAGATAAACAAATGCATGACGGAGAATATTTGTTTACAATAGATAACTGTCATAGTGAATCCTCTACATTAGATACCAACTTTGCAGAACATGATCCTGAACACAAATCATTTAACATTATAAAGTTAGATAACGGACAGTTTGCGGCTCAACCAAATAATAGAGTGATTTGGCGAGATAGTAGTCTTACACCAGAAACTCTATTAAGACCAGACTTTAAAGTTTGTACTCAAAACTATCAAGTAGAAACTGCACAAAAATGGTCAGTAGGACATTCAGACGAATGGCAGTACAAAACAAAGGAAGAAGAGGGTGACACTTAGTCATAAAGAAGTATTTAAAATGTTTTATATGATCAAGGGTCACCTGAACGTAACAGAAGATACTGCAAGAGACTGTTATGAAGGATACTTCAAAAGAGCTTGGGGTAATCACGAAATGGTATATCACGAAGAAGGCTTTGAAGAAGCATATGCCAAAAAGTTCTTGACAAACAAAGAATAATCAACTATAATATATTTAAACTAAAGGAGTTTACTATGAGTGACCGTACCTATGGTGCTGAAGAAAAAGCAAAACTAGAACGTCTAGTACGTGAAGGTGTAACTGTAATGCAAGAAGTAGAAGATCTACAAACAGGTTTAAAAGAAACAGTAAAAGCAGTAGCAGAAGAACTTGATATTAAACCAGCACTTATTAATAAAGCAATCAAGATTGCTAAAAATCGCGACTGGGACGCACACGCAGACGCACATGAAGACCTAGAAACACTAGTAGCAACATTAGGCTATGATAAGTGAATAAAATAAAAGACTTTTGGCTCAACAGTTACAAGAGTGATAAGATTGCATTCGCATTTGAGCTAATCAGTTTTATTTTTACTGTTGGTGCTAGTTTAACATTAGCAATAAATGCGGATAATCCCAATATGCTTATTGTGTATCCCGGATTCTTTATAGGTAGTATTACTCAATGTTATGCGTCATTACGTAGAGGTGCGGCTTGGGTAACATTGTTAACTTTTTATTTTGCTATTGTTAATGTTTTTGGTTATGGAGTAGCGGCACAATGGTGGTAAAACCATATCAATGGCTAGCCTGGATAAGCACAGCATGTCTATTAGTTGCTGCTACACTGGCTGCATTTAATATCTATCCTTGGTATATCTTTGCGTTCATTGGCAGCAATAGCCTTTGGGTACTAATAGGTATTCTATGGAAAGAAAAAAGTCTTATTGTGCTTAATGCGGGTCTAACCGTTATATATGTAGCAGGGTTAATACTTTGAAGATATTGCTTGCAGGAGATAGTTTTGCTGCAAAGTGGCCAGAATCGGGTGGTTGGCCTGAACTACTTGCAAATAAACACGAAGTTACAAATGTAGCACAAGCAGGTGTAGGCGAATATAAGATCTTAAGGCAAATACAAAAGGCAGATATTGGACACTTTGACAAGATTATAGTTAGCCACACTAGTCCTGCAAGAGTCCATACAAGAAAGCATCCTGTACACAACAAGGGATTACATGAAAACTGTGATCTTATTTATAATGATATAGCTGATCGAAACAGTTGGTTCAATCCTAGCTTGAGAAGTGCTCAGGATTGGTTTAACTATCATTACGACGACGATTATCAAACAGATATTTATTTGCTTATTCGTAAAGAGATTAGGAATATACTAGGAAAATCTAAATACATAAGTATAACACACATGCCAATAAGCACTAAGTATGCATTAGAACATAATAATGTAAGTTTTAGTACAGTTTGGCAACAACACCGAGGCAAAGTAAATCATTACACAGAACAAGGCAATCAGATTGTATATAAAGATATACTTGACATTATTGAAAAATAGTGTTATTATTAATAATACGCCGCACAAGGCATGTAGATGGTTAAGTTGGCCAAAAGCAACGTAGGAGAAACATTTGAGTTACGTAGACGCATTCTTTGATCGCGATCAAGACATTATTCGAGTAGTCGAACGCAAAGATGGAAAGCGACATTTCCATGAATATCAAGCAAAATATACATTTTATTACGAAGATCCTAGAGGCAAGTACAAGAGTGTGTACGGCGATCCACTTAGCCGTATCGTTTGTAAGAACACAAAAGACTTTCGCAAAGAAGTTGCTATTAACAAAGGCAAAAACTTGTTTGAAAGTGACATTAATCCAATCTTCCAGTGTCTAAGTGAAAACTATCTTAATCAAGATGCTCCTAAACTAAACATTGCTTTTTTCGATATTGAGACGGACTTTGATCCAGAGCGTGGCTTTGCTGATCCAAGCGATCCATTTATGCCGATTACATCTATAAGTGTATACTTGCAATGGTTAGAAACAATGGTGTGCCTTGCTGTTCCGCCTAAAACACTTACAATGGAGCAAGCTGAAAAAGAACTTGAAGGCATTAACAATGTGATGCTGTTTGAGAAAGAAGGCGAAATGATTGACACGTTCTTAACACTGATTGAAGATGCAGATATCTTAAGTGGATGGAACAGTGAAGGTTATGATATTCCCTACACTGTAAACAGAACTAGTCGTGTACTAAGCAAAGATGATACAAGACGTTTTTGTCTGTGGGGACAACTTCCTAAGAAAAGAGAATATGAAAAGTATGGGAAATCAGCTGTTACCTTTGACCTAATAGGCAGAGTGCATTTAGATAGTTTGGAATTATATCGTAAATACACATATGAAGAAAGACACAGCTACAGGCTTGATGCCATTGGTGAGATCGAAGTTGGTGAAAATAAAGTACCTTATGAAGGTACTTTGGACCAGTTGTACAACAATGACTTTAGAAAGTTCATCGAATACAACATA